>ENA-ORCZ01000516-ORCZ01000516.1-marine-metagenome-genome-assembly--contig:-NODE-516-length-15596-cov-2.803789_pt1 | contig 15596 bp, 15 predicted proteins | sample MGYA00237785_ERZ508519 | MGnify/ENA primary metagenome ERZ508519 (study PRJEB26189, sample SAMN06268790) | marine metagenome | isolation source: Bioluminescent Bay, La Paraguera, Puerto Rico | place...
AGCGTTGCACCATCGACATTGACCAGCGGCACGGTGCGATCACTCTGGCTGCCGATCCGGGTCTGGCGGGTGACCTGCACATTGGCTGGCGTCAGGGGATCGCCCGTGACCATCCATTCCGATCCGCTGGTAAAGACCTGTAGATGACGACCGGCGAAAATGCCGGTGATGGCATTGACCTGATCGGCCAGCAGGGCAAACTCAATCGCCTCGTCATCTAGCCCTTCGCCGAGTTCGAAATTAAACAAATCGCCCGATTTCGACATCCACAATCGGTTGGGCAAATCGCGCGATCCGCCAATGATCAACCGGTCCTGATGAAAGGTCACGCTGCGCGGCCAGCCGCGCACATCGGAAAAGGCCTGCTCGACAAAATCGACGGTGGCATTGGTATTGGGCAATGCCTGTTTCAGCGTAATTTGCGCGGTACGGGCATCCGTCACGCTGGTGATCTCACCCTCAATCCCCTGAATGCGCCACAGGGTCCCGACATGTTCTGGCACAAACACATCCATATTGGCGGTCAGGGTCACTGTGCCGCTGGTGCCCGATGGCGTCAGGGTCGCAGCCGGTTCGACAAACTTGTAATAGGGCTGGCTGGTTCTGAAATTGGTTTCGCGCCAGGCCCACAGACTTGTTTGCCAGCTGCCATCGCCGGTGCGTGTGATCCGGACCGGCTGGGCATCGGGATGGACGACCAACAGCGTATCCGCACTCTGCGTCCAGTTGAGCAGATCATGGTGTTCAACCCCAAACGTGGTTTCAAACCAGATCGTCTCGACCCCGTCCTCAAACACCAGTGCGCGGTTATCGCCAAAGGCCAGAAGATAGGTCTGCTCGGTATTGAACTCGAACTGGATCAGGCGCGAAGGTCCCGGCAATTCATCAATCAATCGAATACCGGGACGCCTGCGCACCCCGCCCGAGGGTTCGATAAACACATTGCGCAGGCGTGCTGCCCCGTTGGCATAGGCGCTTAAGTCCGATCGCCCCCACAATTCCGGGGCCAGTTCGCCGGTCGAAAATGTGTTTTTCTCCAGAACGCGGCGGGCCATGGGCTCAGTTCCTTGCAGAAATCAGGGAAAAATCATCAATCGCATGCGGGGTCGATTGCTGCGCATCAGCAAGCCTTGCTTCTCGCAGCTGATCCTCGGCCCGCTTGAACAGGTATTCCGCCCGCGTGCTGCTTTCAGTCAGCGGCAGGCAAAATTCCGCTGCCAACCGCGCCATCAGCGCCATGTCAAACCAGGCCGGAAAGCTGCCCTCGGGCAAGCGCGCGACATAGCTAAGATACGCACTGTCCCCCGCCACCAGAACCGCCTGATCACGCAACTCAAACTGCGCAATCTTGCCGCCGTCATGTTCAAGCGACAGCAGGCGGATAAAATCGCGCGGCAAGGCAAAAAGACTGCTGCCATCCTTGGGCGACGTCGCAACATCCCCCTCCGCCAAGCGCGACAACCATGCCCCCCGCCCGGCAAACCGCCACGGATAGCCCGCCAGCATCCCGTCACGCACGGTGGGATACAGCATCCGGGCAATCTCGGCCTCGGCGACGTCTTCCTCAAAAGACGAAATCGGCGCCGCCCCGATCATCACCAATGCGCGTGCACACAACGCCACATCACTTAACGCCATCAGCCCCTCCCCCAAACAAAAACGGAGCCTGGAAAACCGGGCTCCGCCAATTAAAGTCAACCGCCAGCCCTACGACGCCGACGGATAGAACGCCTTGATCGCATAGGTCATCGCGACGTTGCGCGGGCGGGTTTCGTCACCGCCAGTCGCCCCAGAAGGTGTTTGCGTCGTGCCATACACCAGAGCTTGGTCGCCGTTGGTTGGAATAGCGACTCTGTCACTGTTTATGTTATGCGTATGGCTCCTGAATTCATCAGCCTGAGCCGAAGCAAACGCGCGTCCATCATCCACACCTCGCCCATTATCAAAGCCACGAACGAACTCACCGCGCAGATCCGGCAGGTTAAAGGTCGTCACCTCATCACCATGTCCCCAAAGCGTGCCAATGGTGGCGAACAGATCAGCATATTCGGTGCGTGAAATGGCTGAACCATCACACACCAGCCAGCCAGCCGGCGGGGTCGGCATGGCGAAAGCTGAAACCGAACCGATTTCACTGCCAGAAATGACGCCACCGCCGCCGGATCCACCGCCAGAAATCAGCGTTTCGATGGCCTGCAAAAGCTGGGTCTTGTCATCGCAGTCTGGCCAGATGCCCGCACCCTGAATAACGTTCAGTACTTCACATTCCACTGGGGTTGAACCCTGCATGGGCAGTCTCCTTGGTTGGGTAAAAGAAACCCCGGCAACGGTTGTTGCCGGGGCGAGAGAAAAGGTATGATTTGGTTCAGGGGCTGGCATCAGGCCGCAGCAGGTTGCGCTGCCTTGATCGCGTAGGTAACCGCCACGTTGCGCGGGCGGGTTTCGGTGCCGACACGGGCGTTCGGGGAGTTGGCGCTGTCAAACAACAGCCTGTTTTGGTCGTTGATGCCGGAAGTCGCATCGGTGGTGCCGGGCTGGTGGGAGTAGCTAAATACACCCTCGGGCGAGTTGAAGCGGCTTACAACACCAATACCACCTGTGATCTGTTGCATCTGATCAAGCTGCGCCGATGCAAACACGCGCCCTTCATCCACACCACGCCCGGCATCAAAGCCGCGCAGGAACTCACCGCGCAGATCAGGAATATTGAAGGTCGTACTGCCATCACCTTCACCCCACACCGTGCCGAGTGCGGCAAACAGGTCGGCATATTCCGTGCGGGAAATCGCCGAACCATCACAGATCAGATAGCCGTCGGGTAAGGTCCGGGTGGCAAATGCATGGATGGAGGCAATCGGCACCTGAAGGCCCGCAATCTGGGCGGCGTCAAATTCGGTGCAGATGGTAATCTTGTTACAGTTACACATGGGCAATCCTTGTTCTGGTCAAAAGAAAACCCCGGCAACATCAGTCACCGGGGCGAGGTTGAGGGAGGATGAAAAGGGTTGGATTGGATCGGGTCAGTCAGGATCAGTCGGTGTTTGACGTACCGACTGCCGTCATGTCGCGGACATCGACGCCATTTGCACCGGAGCTTGCAACGACGAAAAGGCCGCCGGACATGGTCGCATCGCGGTTGGTGTTGGCGATGATGAAATCGCCGACGCGCAGCATGTCACGCGCCTCGAGGAAGTAATCGGTGGTATCAACGTCGGCGGCGACGTCCGGGGTGATGTAGTGCCACAGCGTAAAGCCGTTGGCGTAGGCCAGAACACTGAGGTTTCTGGCTTTGAAACCTTCTGCCATTTGGGTCTCCTTGGTTCGGGAAAGGTCGGATTGGGCCGTTATTCCTGCGTCTGGATGCACACCACGCCATCGCCATCAATGAGCGTCGCGCCCTGGCTCATGGAGTTGTTGACGAAGTGCGCGGCGTGATCGCCATGCCAGGTGATGTCGGACTGGACGTCTGATCCGATGGCATGGCCAATGGCCGTGCGGTGATACCAGAAGCAGGACCGGATGCCGCTTGCCACCGGTAGGCCGGAATGGGGCATCCAAAGGGTGCCGAGCCAGCGTTTGGCCTGTGTGCCCTTCCACGGCAAATCGTCATCGCCGATATAATCCGATCGCGAAAACTCATCGATCAGAAGCAGCTCCGACCACTGTTTCCAGCCGACAATTGCATAGCGCTGCCCGTCATCGGGAACGTCCCGGTCACCAAGGCCTTCGAATGCCATCATGACCTTATCGAGGGTCATGCCCTCGGTATTGTCGGGCACGACATCCTCGGCCCCGACCAGCGCATTAATGATCAGCTCGTCAGTCTTGCGGCCCAGCGCATAGGCACCGGCATTGGCCAGAACCATCTTTTCATCATGGTTGATTTTAAGCTCGTCGAGCGCATCGACCCAGTCGCCAGCATAGTAATCCCGCAGGTCACACCGGACCGCCTCGTGATCGACATTCATCACCGGCACCTTGCCATGGCGGGCCTTGGTGGTGGCCGTGCCCTTGCCAACTTTCTGGAAAACCGTCGTCGCGCCCTTGATCGCGTTTTTCACCCGCACCGTGTTGCGCAGTTTCGATCCCATGCGTTGATAGGCCTGATGCACATCGGCCTGAAAATGGTCGATGAAGCTTTGATCAATCGTGGTTGTCATCGCCTTTTATCCCCTTGTTTCAGATATGGTTTTGTCGTGATTGCAGGCAGCCGCCGGGGTTCAATTGCGGGCCTGTCAAGGTCACTGCCACAATTGCCCCAAAACCGGTCATTTTCCGGCCAAGGTTTGGTGTTTTAAGAGCGCTGTTACAGGGAACCTCATCCATCGAGGTTCCGTAGGACACGCGCTTGATTTGCCCCGACCTGTTGCACCCGACGGGCTTTTCTGCGCGGTCCAGTCCAAGACAAACAAGAAAACAAAGAAAAAGAGTATCTGCCGTGAAGAAGTCGGTTTTGCTTGTGTTCAGCCTGATCGGGCTTGGGGTTGCAGGCTATTTCCTTTTGCCGCTGACCCCGATCCCCGATTATGTCAACGCGGTCATTGATCGGGCTGACAAGCTGTTTTAGGCGAAAACCCTAAGCCAGTTCAGTTTTGTGACAGGCGGGCAAAATCCGCCTGTACCTCGGCCACAATTGCCGGATCACGATCCCGCCAATAGCGCGGATCGTTCATCTTGCGCCGGATTTCAGATCGAAGGTTCTCAGCACCACCCCCGCCCTCGACTTTGCCCAGCGCGGCCTCGTTATTTTGCGCCATCATCCGGTGCATGGCACGCACGCCATCCGCCGTTTGGCACAAGGTTTCAAAGGCGGTCTCTGGCAGATTGGCCTTGCCCCAGCTTTCAATTTTCGGTGCCAGTTTCTTCCAGCTTCCCGTGCCGCCAAATTCGGCCACCAAAGCCGCACGGTCGGTTGCACGCTGTGCCGCCTGATCAAGATCGCCCAGAAGGGGTGAAAGCACCTCGCCCGCCAGATCATAGACCAACTGTGCCTGGGCGTTGCTGAACCCTGCCTCGTGCAGGCGCTGGTTCAAATCCGTATCGATCTCGCCGATGCCCTCAGCAAGCGTGATTGCGTAGGCATCTGGCGTTCCGGGCACCAGATCGGCGACAGCTGCGGGATCAAGTTCCGTTTCTGGCACTTCACTTTCGATATCAGGCCGCTCAGGTGTTTCTGCTGCTTCCGGGACTTCAGGAATCTCGGCTTCCGGGGCGAGAAGGTCGGGTTCGGTTGTCATGCGAAACTCCGTAAATTGGGTTCAAATGGTGTTTGGCGCGTGCTGCTCGTGATCCCCAGCGGAACAATCCGCCAGTCGCCTGATCTGTAACACCAGCGCGCGTTTTCCTTCTCGCATCCAGATCGCCTTGTCACTGGCATCCGGGCCAAGCGCACTGTGCAGGAAATGCCGTTCGAGATCGGCCAGAACCTTTGCCCCGGCGTCACGGGCAAAACAGGCCTGCCAGTGATCTGCACTGCCGTTCGAAAGGTTTTCGTTTTCGGCCTCAAACCAGTCCCATCCGTTACCCGTCATCAAACAACCTCCGCAATTTCAGTCGGCAGGCTGGGGCGCAGCAGATGGTCAGGCACGCCAAACTGATCGGCAAGCCAGCGGACCATGACCGGCAAATCGACCTCGGCCAAAGCTTCGGGCCCAAGGCCCGCAATGCGCGACAGCCAATCAAGTGCCTGTCCCGCCTGTACGCGTTTGGGCAATTGCGCCAACGGGGCCGCGTGACGCAGGACGACAACATCGCCGTCCAGTGGGATGTCGGGAAGTTCCCCGGTTTGGGCGAGGATATAAAGCGCGCGCCGGATCAGCGGATAGAGCAATTCCGCCTGCAACCGGCCATAGGTTGCCCCCAAAAGCCGCGCATTTTCGGACGCGCGTTCAAGCACCTCGGTCGCGGTCATGCCCGGCTGATCAGTTTGGCCCAAACGATCGGCCAGCAAGCATCGCCGAATACGGTCCCGCAAATCAGACAGCACAAGATCAGAGACATCAAACCGACCGGGCGCCTCAAGCGGTGTAAGCCCCGACGAGCCGACCGCCTTGGGGATGATGCTGCCCGGCACCAATCGAATGGTCGCCGGGTTCAAAACCCCGTCGTCATCGGCCTGCCAAATCCCTGTCACCGCGATGGAGGCGTTTTTCAAAACCAGCTCAACCACCTTGTTGGCGGTCTTGATATCAGGCAGCGCCTTCATCACGGGTGATCTGCCATAAATCTCGCCCGGGGCCTTCATCCAGCGAAAGGCGATATAGGGCGACACATCAAACCGGTCGCGATAGATCAGATCGCCTGAATGGCCATCGCCGTCTTCGCGAAAGACGCACAGCTCATAACCGGTTTTGCGGTCGGTTGCGGGCAGGACGGCCTCGATCACACTGATGCGTTTCGGCGCGTCCTTTTCACCCTGATCATTGTCTGCCATCGCCTTGGCACCGGGCCAGGTCGCCGTGATTTCATCGCGGGTGAGTGCCAGTTTGCGAAACACCGCATCCATCTTGCCATCCGATCGTTCTTCAAACGCCAGATCGCGCAAGGGTACTGCGGTAAAACGCAAGGCAGACGGGCTGTGTAAATCAGCCTTTTCCAACCGCAAGCAGGCGGTGCCGGCGGTAACCAGATCGAGAAACGCCTGATGCATTTCGACCGCGAAATTGGATCGATCAAAATGCCCCTGCAAAATCCGAACGGCGCGGCCGAGTTGTTCGGTCAATGCCTGTCGATCTGCATTGGCGACATTGCCGCCCGGTTCCAGCTCAAACCAGCCGCCACCGGGCGGGGTGATTTCGGCCATCAGGCTGGCGGCAAGCTGTTCAACCGCATCCGATGCCGTGGCGTCAAACACCCGATCAAGGCGCTTGCCACCGTTGGTCTGGTTGGATGCCGCGGCATTGCGCTGTGGCAGGGCGAATTCGTAGCAATCCTGCCAATGGGCGATCCAGTTTCGCCGACGCTCCATCGCCTTTTGAAAGCGGGCGCGCAACTGGGTGATATCTGCCCCGTCGGTTGCCTTGTCCTCAGTCACAGCCTTTTGCGATTTCGCCATGCCTATTCCCCCAACAGGTTCTTGCCACCGCCCGCCTTGGCGATGCGGTCACTTAAAAGCCCGCGATAACTGGTGCCGATCAGGCTGGCGCGACCATAACGGCGACGTTCCAATGCCTCTGTCCGGGCGGTTCGTGCGGCGTCCTCGCTACTGGTGTCGTCTTCGGTATTGGTGGCTTGCTGACGTGTTACCGGTGCGCTGACGGCGGCCGGTCTTGGTGTCGAAAACAAACTGCCCATCGCTTTTCCTCCCGCTCCCCCGAACGCAAAAACGCCCGCAAGGGTCGAAACCCTGCGGGCGCATCTGTCGCGTTGATTTGTCTCTTATGTCATATTAAAAAGAACAAATCAAGAACATTTTTCAGAAAAAAACACATCCCCGATTTGATCGGTTTCCATCCCGTCTTGCAGATGGCGATAAAGCTGCCAGGGGGTGATGACCCAAAGGCTTGAAATGCCCAGCAACCTTTTGACCAGTTCAACACAGCTCATCGGGCCAAATCGTACCTTCCGCGTGATGGTGGCCGGATAAGACGCCCAGATACAGTGATAGCCAAGGCCACGATAATAGGCTGCCGGATCAAAGATCGGCGAATAGCACCAGCTTTCGCACCGCACCCGATGGCTTTGTGGATCAAGGCAAATCCATTCCCCGGCCCGTACCCCCGATACCAGCACAAAACAATGGCGAAAGCCCGGTTTCAGAACACGCAAAAGCCGCTTTTCCGGTGCATCGGCAAAGACCACCAGCACCGAAACCTCTCGCCCGGACACGGACTGATTGGCCCAGTTATCGGCCATTTCCGCGACATCAGACCGGGCAACATTTGTGGTCATCACATCGTGCATGGCGACAAATCCCCACCCAGTTCAACAACGCCGTCCTCATGATGAAAGCTTTCATCACGGCCGCGTTTGACGATGCCGCGTGTCACCAGCACGTTTTCAAGGGCTGCCATGGCCTGTTGCCACAAATCCCCCTTACCCTTTTCACGCGGATCACGCGGATCCGGTTCGCGTTCGACGAGGCCAAAATATTCCAGAACCTGCAAATGCCGGTCATTCAGAACACCGCCCTTTTTAAGGCGCATCACCGCGTTATAGACATCGTCGGGATCACACGGGCGGACGACCTCGCCCGCATCGGCCACCACGCGCGCGCCTTCGATCCGGGCGGTTTGGCAGCGCACGAACCAGAACCATGCCTGCCGGGCACTGGAAAAGGGTGTGATGTCGCGCGCAGAGAGTGGTTTGGGAAAAAGTCTTTGTTCGGTCACGTCGCCCTCCTGCTGGATAATGCCTGTTCATCCCACCGGACCTGCAAACCGCCATTTCGCGCCAAACCCTTGAAAAGGATACAGTTCCCCCGCCCGCGCATTTGTGATGCACGCCGGTGCGATGAATGGTTTGTGATGTCCCCAAGGGCGGTTCTCCGCCCACGCATATCGACGGTTCTCGCCGTCTTTTCAGTCGGCCCCCGAAGGGCCCGACTTATTTCCAGATGCAATTCCGGTGTTGATATGCAAGCTATAATCCCTTTTTGTTCTCATTGTAAAGGATTTATTTCCTATTCCAAAGATGAGGAACATGCCTTCAACCCGATCAAAGCCCCTGCTGCTTGGTCATCAAGGCCCTGAAATGGAAGGGTAAAGCTTCAATCAAGGTCGATGGAAATGCGGTATACTTTTTGTTTTGCCCACGGTGATCAGAACGGCCCGGTTTGCAGGACTTTCAGTGCCTGAACCATGCAGGATTGTTGTTTGATGCCGATTCCAGCCTTAATGAAGGAATTAATTCCTTCTTTCTGATCTTGCCTGCTGCTAGAATGCGGCATGATCAGACATCAACAAATATGGGCCGCCCTTGATCAAATCGCCGAAGATCACGGTTTGACCCCTTCCGGACTGGCCCGCCTGGCACAACTTGACCCGACCACGTTCAACCGGTCCAAGCGCACCACAGCGCAGGGCAAGGCACGCTGGCCGTCGACCGAAAGCATTTCAAAGGTGCTTTCCGTCACCGATGTCAGTTTCCGGGAATTTTCCGAACTGGTGGATGGCAATGGCGCCGGGCGTATCCCTGTGATCGGCTTTGCCCAGGCCGGCAATCGCGGCTTTTTTGATGATGCCGGATATCCGGTTGGCGGATCATGGGAAGACATCACCTTTCCCGCCCTGCACGACCCAACCGCTTATGGGTTGCGGATATCAGGCGTTTCCATGGCACCGGTGTTTCGCGATGGCGATCTGATCATTGTCAGCCCGGCGTCAAACATCCGCCCCAAGGACCGCGTGGTTGTCAAAACCCATGAGGGCGAAGTCATGGCCAAGGAACTGGTCCGGCGCGGCGCGCTTGGTGTGGAGTTGAAATCCCTTAATCCCGATTTCGAAGACCGTTTTATTCCGGCAGAGGAAATCGACTGGGTCGCCCGTATTCTGTGGTGCAGCCAATAAGCATTCGAGTAAGCCTTTGGCCTTTCGCGCACATTCGATGATTGATCTATTCAAATCCGACCTGCGACACATTACATTTGGTCTGAGCACAAGAACGAGCTGATGCCAGAGGGGAAGGGGAACAATCGTTTGACGCTGCAACGCCATCACATTGTGCGTTCTCTGGTGGTTATCCTTGCCTATTTCGCAACGGGCTATGCCGGACTGCAACTTCCGTTCTTTGGCACAAGTGTGACCCTTGTCTGGCCGCCATCGGGCATCGCAATTGCCGCGATGGTGTTTTGGGGCTGGCGTTATTTCCCGGCAGTGTTCATCGGTGCCCTTTTGGTTAATCTGGCGACGTCGCCGTCGGTGGCAGCGGCCCTGATGATTGCGGCGGGCAATACGTTTGCCGCCGTGTTGCCCGCCCTTTTGATCACGCGCCTTGCCGGGAATTATCCGCTGGCGCAATTCCGCAGCATGCTGGTTTTCCTTGCGCTGGGCGCGGTATGCAGCCCTGCCATAGCCGCCCTTTTGGGCAGCACCACACTCAGCATGATTGTTATCGGCAACTTTGATCAGTTCGGCGAAATCTGGCAGGGCTGGTTCCTGGGCGATCTGGTTGGTGCGATTGTGGTCGGACCACTGACCTTGCGCCTGATGAACCGGCAGCCGGTATCCCGATCACTCCAACACCATGGCGAGCTTGCCTTCATCGTCATAGCAGCCGTCGTTCTGGCCTCCGCCGTTCAGACAACGCCGCTGATCTCAAAGCCCGAATATCTGTTTATCTTCGTCTCCGTACCGCTGGTGATTTGGGGGGCGGTGCGCTGTGGGTTACTGGGCGCGGTTCTGATCAATGCTATCATCGTTGCCGACATCATCGTCTTTGCCGCCCTTGGCAATAAAACCTTTGTCGGTGTCGGACTGAATACAGGCCTTCGCAACCTGTATGGCTATGTCATTGCCATTTCGGTCGGCACCCTGTTTCTGGCAGCAGGCATGGAACGGATTGCCGCGATCACGACACGAACCCTTGACGGGCGGCAATCCGAAGATGTCCATCGGTTGCGCCGGACGCTGTCGATCATCATTGGCGTGATCGGGTTTGGCGTCTCGGGGCTGGCATCCTGGTACACCTATACCCAGCTTGTTGCCGCCGACCGATCATCGACCGACCAGTATCGCCTGGCGTTTGAAGCGTCCCTTCGCGAAGAACTTGGCGGGGCCACCGATGCGCTGATCGCCGTCCGGACCCTGTTTGACGTGCATGGCAGCATTTCGGCCAATACCTTTGATGCGATGATTGCCCCATGGGTCAACCGTCGGCCCGGTGTTGCCGCCCTTGAATGGGCGCCGCATGTTGAACGCCGGGCGCGCAGCCTGATTGAAGAAAACGCTGAGCTGCGCGGGGTAAGCAATTTTGCCATTCGCGCCCTTGTCGACGGCGAACTGCAAACGTCAAGCGAACAGGATACCTATTATCCGGTCTTCTTTTTTTTCCCGCGGTCCGGGAATGAAAAAGTCATCGGCTTTGATATGATGAGCGAACCGTCGCGTCGACGCGCGCTTGAAACCGCCCTTCAGACCGGCAATGTCACCCTGACCGAGCCGCTCGAACTTGTTCAGGCGAATTCGGCGGTCGTGACCTCGCTTGCGTTTCTGGCGGTTGAAAATCGTCGGGACCGCACCGGACCGCCACTGGGCGTTGCCATCGGGGTGTTGCGCCTGACCGACATGATCAGCCGGGCGGCACGGGTGGCGCGCATTCCACTGAATTTTGAAATCCATCTTGCGGACCTGAAATCCGAATCTGACAAAAAACTAATCTATTCCAATCGGTTAGCCAATTACGCGATAGAGCACATTCAAGAGGAACTGGAAAAGCCGTTCAACCCGAATGTTTCGAACTTCACGTTTGGCTATCGCGACTGGACGATTGTGCTGCATCCCTCGGAACGCGGCTTTGGCACGCTGCTTTATTGGCAGCCATGGGCGATCTTTGTGTTTGGCAGCACAGTCAGCATTCTGCTTTTGATCTATCTGCGATCGCTGAACCGCACCGAAAAATACATCGTCAATCTGGTCGAGACCCGGACCCGCGAACTTGAAGACGCACGCGCATCTGCCGAAAACGCCATGAACCGGGCCCAGCAGGCTGATCGGGCCAAATCGGAATTCATCGCCCATATGAGCCACGAATTCCGCTCCCCGATGACATCCATCTTGGGCTATGCCCAGCTTGCCAGTGACAGTCTGGACAAAGATGCCAATACCGAAACGCTGCGCAGCTACCTGTCGACCATTCGCGGGGCCGGTCGCCACGTCCTGTCGCTGATTGGCGATATTCTTGATATTTCCAAGATCGAGGCCGGCAAGCTTGTGCTGGAAGAAAACCCGTTTGACCTTCATCACATCTGCGAAGAAGTTGTTTCGATGATGCTGGTCCCGGCACGCGCGCAGGAAAGCACGCTTGAACTTGAAATCGATCCAAAACTGCCGCGCCATGTCACCGGCGATCCTGTTAGGCTTAAACAGGTGCTGACCAACCTTGTTTCCAATGCCATCAAGTTTACCAAACATGGCAAGGTTCTGGTTGTGGTGCAGGCACTCGACATCACCGAAGACGCCGTTTCATTCCGCATTTCGGTGCGCGATGAGGGGATCGGCATTGCGCAAAACAAACTCGAAGCGATCTTTGATGCCTTCACCCAGGCCGATACCACCACGACCCGCCGGTATGGCGGCACTGGCCTTGGCCTGACCATTTGTCAGCGCATGGTTCAGGCGATGGGCGGCCGGGTCCAGGTCGAAAGCCAGGAAGGCAAAGGCAGCCGCTTCTGGTTTGACCTGACCTTGCCACGCAGCAGCGAAACCGACGTTGCCCGGCAGGAAGGACAAACTGCAAACCCGGACGACGCCCGGTCTGAAAAGGCCGAGGCGGCTGACCCGGGCGCATGGAACCTGCTTTTGGTCGAGGACATCGAAATCAACCGTATCCTGGCCCAGAAACTGCTGGAAGCGCAGGGGCATACGATTACCACGGCTGCTGATGGGCAGATCGCGCTTGATATTCTTGCCGGGGCCGATTTCGACGCGGTTCTGATGGATCTTCACATGCCGGTTCTTGATGGTATCGAGGCCACCCGGCGTATCCGCGCCTTTGACGATCCGGTCAAGGCGACCATTCCGGTGCTTGCCCTGACCGCGGATATATCAAACGACAATCTCGAAAACTTTCACGAGACCGGCTTTGACGCCTATTGCACCAAGCCGCTTGATATCGCGATGATTGACGCTGAACTGGCCCGCCTCATTCACCGCAAATTTGACGCCCGCCTGGCGCGAAACGACACGCCCGCAACCTGAGGCGGGGCTGGCTAACGGGTGATACCGGTCATGGATTTAAGCTCTTCGGCGACATTGGGCCCGGCTGTCAGGATCGGCGCGCCTTTTTCAAGCGCATCGGGGGCCCCCAGATAATCATTGGCCCAACCGCCGGCTTCCTGCATCAGAAGGATCCCGGCCAGACAGTCCCACGGATTGATGTGCGGTTCGTAATAGCCGATCATCCGCCCGGCCGCGGCATAGGCCATCGAAAGTGCGCCTGATCCGTTGCGCATAAAGATGCCCTTGCGATCCAACAAGTCCTTGATAAACGGCATAATCGCGTCACTTGTCGTGCGATGGGACATGCCAAGCCCCATCACGCCATCGCCCACGGTTTTGGCCTCACTGGCCTTGATCGGTTCGCCATTGGCAAGCGCACCCTGACCGCGACGGGCACTGAACAATTCCTTGCCACACGGCTGATAGATCAGGGCAATCTCGATCTTCCCCTTGACGACAAGGGCGATGGAAATGCACCAGCTTGGCATCTGATTGACAAAGCATGCCGTGCCATCAATCGGGTCAATCACCCACAGGCAATCATTGTCGCCCTTCTCGATGCCCATTTCCTCGCCCAGGAAGCCGTCCTCGGGAAAGGTGTCGGCGATCTGATCACGAATGATCGCCTCGACATTCTTGTCGGCGATGCTGACCATATCGAGCGGATTTTCCTTGGCCTCGACCTCAAGATCGCCGGCACTGCCGTCGAAATATTCCATCGCCCGCTTTCCGGCAGTGCGGATGACGTCACGGGCATGTTCGAACCGCGCGTCGAGATCAAGTTTGACGTCATCACCCATCCTGTTTTCCTTTCAAAGCGGAAAGCGTCTCAAAATCAACTATCTATAGAAAAACCTATCGCATAACTGCTTGCAAGGTTTCATGACATTTCAAAGGCACTAATTCGGTGATGTTTTCTTTGACCATTTGATTGCAAAAATCCTATGCTAGGCAGCGCTAATGAACCGCCCCACAGGAGTACAAAAATGGGTCACGCCGCCACCGATAGCACCGTCACAAACTGGACCTGGTATCAGGGCCAATGGCACGAAGGGAACCCCAACATCATGGGGCCGCAAACCCATGGTTTCTGGATGGCCTCGACCGTGTTTGATGGTGCACGCCGCATGAATGGCAAAATGCCGGACCTCTATCCGCATTGTGCGCGTGTGATCCGCTCGGCCGAATTGATGGGGCTGAAACCGACCATCACGGTTGATGAAATCGTCGCACTCGTCAAGGAAGGCGTTCAGAAGTTCGACCCGGAACTGGCGCTTTATATCAAGCCGCTTGTTTTCGGTGGTGAAGGCTTTATCGCACCCACGCCTGAAAGCGCGCAGTTCGTGCTGTGCATTTCTGTCAGTGAAATGCCAGAAGCCATCCAGACCGGCTTTAGTGCCCGCAAATCAAGCTTCCGCCGCCCGTCCCCCGAAAGTGCCCCGACAGAGGCCAAGGCATCCTGTCTGTATCCCAATGTCGGTCGCGCGGTGACCGAGGCCACCAGTTCGGGCTTTGACACCGGCGTGATGCTGGATCCGATTGGCAATGTTGCCGAGTTTTCCTATGCCAACCTGTTCTTTGCCAAGGACGGTACGGTCTTTACCCCGGCGATCAATGGCACGTTCCTCAATGGCCTGACCCGCCAACGCGTGATCACGCTTCTGCGCGAAGATGGCGTGGATGTGGTTGAAAAGACCTGCAAATACGAAGAACTCGAAGCGGCTGACGAAATCTTTGGCACCGGCAACTATTACAAGGTCGCCCCGTGCGTCAAACTGGATGACCGCAACCTGCAGCCCGGCCCGATCACGCGACGCGCGCAGGACCTTTACACGGCCTTTGTCGCCGCCAGCGAAGACTAGAGTTCGAGACAAGATGCACATTCTAGGTCAATCGAATTGGCCTAGAATGTCTTGCACTGCAAAAGTTAGATGGATTACGGGGCCACTTTAGCGCCGTTGACGTTTGCCGAGACGCTTTTCCTTCGCTAGCTGAGCTCGGCGCTCCCGTCTATTCATGGAAGCCCCTTGTTTTCTCCTGATTGGCTGGGTGAACTTGACAGTATCAACCTCTGGATACTCTTGTCCGTTCATGCTCTTTCCAACTAACTGACCTTGAAGAATCCCATGCACCTTGCAGCCTTCAATGATTGAAACGCGATCCTCGGCTGTCCATTCATGCTGTTCAGCGTAAACTATGTCTTCAGAAACTCCGCCTCCCTGAAGAGGAGGCTCTCGACAAACACCCACCACCCTCTTAAGCTTAGGGTAACGTAACAGTATTCCTTTAGCATAAAACTCGGCACGTTGAGTTCGCAGCTTACGGTAATTTTCGTATCCACCGCTCTTATCCATGGCCGGCAGATACTTTAATGTCATTATGAAGAATGCGGTGTCGTTATCTTCGCTCACTTCACCAGACATTATCAGTCGGCAAAAGCTATCACTTCTCCTACCTGCATCAAGTGCTTCTAGGACTGCTTCGCCGTATTGACGTCGAGCAAACCTACGAGCTAACGCCATCGTTCGAACCGCGACTTCATTTCTTTTTAGCTGGAAATCATACCCCTCCAGAACTATGGAAGTTCCGTTAAGCATATGAGTAGTAAAGAGTTCAATTAACTGATCCCAAACATAAGAGACCTTATCAGCATCTTTTTTAGCCTGATATTGAGGATTCCTCACCCAACGCTCATATGCTCCTGCGGTTTGGCGGAATCCA
>ENA-ORCZ01000517-ORCZ01000517.1-marine-metagenome-genome-assembly--contig:-NODE-517-length-15558-cov-4.201796_pt1 | contig 15558 bp, 13 predicted proteins | sample MGYA00237785_ERZ508519 | MGnify/ENA primary metagenome ERZ508519 (study PRJEB26189, sample SAMN06268790) | marine metagenome | isolation source: Bioluminescent Bay, La Paraguera, Puerto Rico | place...
CGATGTTATGGAATCAGATGAAATGCGCACGGTCGTCGTGACCGAAGAACAGGAAAACGTCGCCCATCTGTTCCGTCAGCGCGACTTGATTTCCGCCCCGGTTGTCGATGATAGCGGACGGCTGGTCGGTGTGATCACGGTTGATGACGTCGTTGACGTTATTGACGAGGAATATGAAGAAGACATGATGCGCCTTGCCGGTGTTGGTGAGGAAGACGACCTTTCAAGTGCGATCTTTGACACCACCCGATCACGTTTTACATGGCTTTTGGTTAATCTTGGCACTGCGATCATGGCATCGGTTGTGATCGGTCTGTTTGAAGGCACGATTGAAAAGCTTGTCGCGCTGGCTGTTCTGATGCCAATCGTCGCCTCGATGGGCGGTAATGCCGGGACGCAGACATTGACCGTGGCCGTGCGTGCGATTGCCACGCGTGAGTTGACCAGTACCAACGCACTGCGCGTGATCCGCAAGGAAGTCGCGGTGTGTGGCCTGAATGGCCTGGCCTTTGCCGTTCTTGCCGGGGCTGTGACATGGTTCTGGTTTGATGACATGCTGCTTGGTGGTGTGATCGGCGTTGCCATGATCATCAACCTGCTGTTTGCCGGCCTGTTCGGGGCGCTGATCCCGCTTGGTCTGGAACGTGCGGGCATTGACCCGGCCGTTTCATCGGCGGTTTTCCTGACGACGATTACCGATGTTGTCGGCTTTTTTGCCTTTCTGGGATTGGCGGCAGTCTTCCTGCTTTAATCGTCCGGAAACCCTAAAAAACAAACCCCCGCAGTCGATCTGATTGCGGGGGTTTTCTTTGATCGGAATGTCAGGCTCAGGCTATCCGGATTTTGTGTCGCTGGCAGGGCGCGACTTGCCTTTGGCGGCCGATTTGGTCGGTTTTTGCTGTATCAGCAGTTCCATCGTATCGGCCGCATCACGCGGTGGCGACAGAAGGAAGCCTTGAATTTCATCGCATTCGGCCGCCTGAAGGGATGCCATCTGTTCTTCGGTTTCAACGCCAACGGCAACCACCTTGCGGTTCAGGCTTTTGCACAGCCGGATGGCTGGTTGCAGGACGCTGTTTTCGGGCTGTTCATCAAGTGCGACATTAAACAGCGACTTGGACAGTTTGATGCGCTGGACCGGGAAGCGTTTCAGATAACGCAGCGACGTGTTGCCCGCCGCAAAATGATCAAGCGTCAGGCCAATGCCCGCCTCCGAGAAACGATAGAACTGACCAAGGGCGCGTTCCGGATCGCGCATGACGATTTCCTCGGAGACCTCGATCTCGATCATCGCCGGATCAACTTCATGTTCGGCGGTCAGATCGGTGATGTTCTTGATCAGATCGGCCTGAATGAACTGGCGGCTTGAAACGTTAAGTGCAATCGGCACCGGGACATAGCCCTGACGGCGCCAGTCGGCGACCTGTTTGCAGACCGTCTCGATGATCCAGTGACCAAGGGGCGAAAGCAGGCCTGTTCGATCCGCAACCGCGATGAAATCGGGCGGCAGGCGGCGTTTGCCACTGTCATCAATCCAGCGCAGCAATGCCTCAAACCCGGTCAAGGTGCGATCAGATGTGCGATAGCGCGGCTGATATTCCAGGACGAAGCGTTTTTCATCGACCGCACGGCGCAACTGCGTTTCCATCGACAGACGGGCATGCATCACGTTGTTCATCGTCTCGACGAAGAAGCAATAAGATGATTCTGCGGATTTCTGGGCGCGATACATTGCCGCATCGGCATTGGCCATCAATTGCGATGGTGCGCGTGCATCGTTGGGATAAAGTGCGACACCGACACTGACATGCAGGCGGATTTCATCGCCCGTGGTGGTCAGGATCGGTTGCGACATGGCTTCGACCACGCGTTCTGCAACCAGTGCGGCCCCCTCGGCCTCGGAAAGGTCGGTCGCGATGATGGCAAACATATCGCCCGAGAACCGCGCACAGGTATCCTTTTCGCGCACGGTGGCGCGCAGGCGCCCGGAAATGGTGCGCAGCGTTTCATCGCCGACATCGGCCCCGAACCGGTCATTGATCGCCCGGAAATTATCGATATCGACGACAAGAACCGACAGAAGCTTTTCATAGCGTTTGGCATGTGCAACCGCCTGATTGAGGCGATCCTCAAACAGCGCATGGTTGGGAAGGCCGGTCAGCGGATCATGCGTCGCCAGATAGCGCAACCGGTTGACCGATGCGTTGGCGGCCGGGTTGTGATGCAAGGTGATGTCGACACAGTCCGGATGGGTCGTGGAGGGGCGCATTGTCAGATCGCAGACGACATGCACGCCCTCGGCACTGCGGACAATCCATTCACGCCTGAGTTCGTCATCGCCACGGTTGATCGCCAGCAGCATCTTTTCCTGCGAACGCCGGGATGCGGTGCCATCCGACTGGAATTCCGGTGCGAGGTTATAAAACCGGATAAAGCCGTAATCCTCTTCGCGCAAATCAAAGAATTCGGCGGTTTCCGGCGACATCGATTTCAGGTGACCGTCAAGCTTGGTGATTGATAGCGACAGGTCACTTATGTCATCGCCAGCATGGATGTGATGAACCGTGCGGCGCATTGCCATTTTCTGCCGGTTGCTCAGCAGGAAGACAATCGTCGTGAACAAAATGGTCGTCAGTACGCCGAATATCAGGATCAGTTCCGGATTGATCGTGCTGTGCGCCAGTTGCGGATCGGCAATGACATCGACCTGCCATTGGCGGCCAACCACATCAAAGGCGACTGTGCGCTGAAGGGTTTCATCATCACCTTCGCCGCGAATTTCAAACAGAACAGTGTCACCTTCGCGGACACGGACGGTGTAATCTTCGACCTGTTCGGTATTGATCACCGCCGCCAGCATGGAGCGAATGCGAAACGCCCCGTTGATGATCCCGACAATCTCGCCATCGCGGCCCAGAACCGGGGTATAGGCCGCAAAACCGCGCCCGCCCTGCATGAGCTCAAGCGTTGGTGTGATCTGGGTGCGGCGTTGATCAAGTGCGATATCAAGAACCGGACCAGCAAGCGGATGACGTTTGAGATCCGCCCCCATGGCCGGAACGTTGCCCTTGATCGGGGCGACATAAAGGATGATGTAGTTCGGCGTTATCCAGTTGATTGCCTGGAGTGCCGGGAAGCGGCTTTGAAGCGGGGTCGCAACCGAAAGATAATCTCTTTCGTCCTCTGGCGGGCCGCTTTGCCAATTGTCGGCAAAGCTTTCAAGCACCGCGAGGTTATTGTTCACAATGGATTTGATCTGCTGGGCGACGGAATTTGCCGTTATCTGGCCTGCTGATTGAAGGATCCCCCGACGATCGCTTTCAACCATTTGCCAAATCAGATAGGTGACAGACGCGAAGAAAGCAGCCGTCAGAAAACCTGCCGCCAAAGCCCGTTTTTTCAGGCGTGACGTTTGTTTGGTTGCGTTTTCCTCAGCGTGCTTTGTTTCTTCTTCCATCTCTCCCCCAAACACAACGACCCTTGCTGATCCTCCCCGATCAGGATGTGTGTGCATACGGTTATCACCAGTAAACATCCATGCACCGATGGATAAAGTTGCCAGTGTATTTTGCTGGCCGATAACCGGTACTATTTGTTTATGGTGTTATTCTTACACGACTTTAAGGGGTTGGTCGCCTGCATTTACGGATTAATTTTTGACGGTAATTGCCAAAAACTGTTCCGGGACAGGGTTTTGATACAGGTTTGGCGATAATAAATCCGTGTTAGCCCCTGTTCTGAAAACGTGAAGTGTTGTATCTGAGGCGGAAACCCGGCCCCCGCAGTCAAGGCCGGTCATTGTGTGACAAAGATCACCCCCAGAGAGAGTCCATGAAACACCATAACCGCAATCCCCGTGCACGGGGAGGACGCAAACGTCAGCCATCCCGGCGTGATCCGCTGATCGGGTTTGAAGCAGACGTCACCATCGAACAGATCGGTGCGCGCGGCGATGGGATTGCCCATGTCGCGACACCCGATGGAAAGTTGGTTCTGATTTATGTGGATTGCGTGTTGCCGGGTGATCAGGTGCGCGTCGCACTTCGCCAGAAACGTGGCGATGGCTATGGGGCCGAGGTGGTTTCCGAAATCGCACGATCGAGTGGCTATAACACGCCACACTGCTCGCATTTCAAGGAATGCGGGGGTTGCGCCCTGCAACATATGAACGATGACGATTACCGCACCTGGAAGCGTGACAAGGCCTTGGTCGCGGTTCAGCGTGCAGGCGTCGATCCGCAAGATGCCAAAACACTGGTTGGGGATGTCGAAATTTCACCGCCGGCAAGTCGCCGTCGTGCCGGTTTTTCGGTGCATGTCGGGGCAACCGGTGTTTTTGTCGGTTTCCATGGCCGGTTCAGTCACACGGTTCTGAATGTGCCCGACTGTGCGGTATTGCGCCCGGAACTGATGGCGTTTCGCGAAGCATTTGTCATGTTCCTTGAAGCCTGCCCGGCGGAACATGCACGCGACATCAAGGAAGTGTTTGTCACCCTGACCGATAGCGGTCTGGATGTGCTTATCCAGGCAAGCAACGATCCCGATCTTGATATGCGACAGGATCTGGCGGAATTCGCAGAAGCGCAAAATATCGCACGGCTGAGCTGGAAAACCGGGGATCGTCCTGATGAACCGGTTGCTGCGCGTCATTTGCCGGTTGTCCGTTTTGAAGGTGTCGAAGTGGCGATTGCGCCGGGCGGCTTCTTGCAGGCGACCCAGGACGGGGAACAGGCACTGGTTGCGGCCATCAAGTCGGCATTGGCCGATATCGCGCCGAAAAACGTTGCCGATCTTTTCTGCGGTGTGGGCAGTTTTACATTTTCACTGGCCCTGTCGGGCAAGCGGCGTTCGGTCACGGCTGTGGAAAGTGATCCGCGGGCCGTCGAGTTACTGCAATATGCGGTCGGACAATCCGGCAGCCCGGTCAAGGTCGTAAAACGCGATCTGTTTCGCCAGCCGCTTGTTGGGGATGAACTGAGCAGCTTTGACCTTGTGGTGTTTGACCCGCCGCGTGCCGGGGCCCTTGCCCAGTCAGAGACGCTTGCGATCGACGGGCCGGAATGGATCATTGCCGTATCATGCAATCCGGCGACGTTCAGCCGTGACATGCGGGTTCTTCGGAATGGCGGCTATGAAATCACCAAAGTCGTGCCGGTCGATCAGTTCCTGTGGTCGTCACATCTTGAATTATTCGCCATTTTGCGCCGCGTTTCTGCCGGTTGACGCCGTTTGCAGAGCGGTGCGCTTTGGGGCTTAATTTTTATTCACTGATATACTATACTATCAGTTGGTATTTCCGCCGGACACCAGGATGGTCAGGTTGGCAAGGGATTGAAAATGCGCAGTCCCTTTGCCCGTGCAGCACGTAGTTGTTTTGCCGGCTTGTTTGAGCGGAAAAACAATGGAACCACTGGCCAGTCAGTTGCCGATCTATACCAGTACTGCGCGTGCAATTGCCCCGCAGAACCGGTTGATTGCGTCTGAAAGCAGCCAGTTCTCCGCTAATAATCAAAACACAAACCGCAATACCGACCCGCTTCGCAGCGCAGGTTCTACCAATGCGCAACTAAACCGGTCTTTGGGCAGTGCCGGTGAACTTCTTGGTCAGGCATCCAGCGATCTTTCGCGGATTGGCGATGCGCTTGACGAAATTGACGCGCTTGTCACGGTCGCGGAAGAAAACAGCGATCTGTCCACACAGCAACGCGCACAGTTAAACGCACAGATCGAAGATTATCTGACCCGGATCGACGATATTGCGGCCACTAGCAATTTCGAGGGCCGAGATCTTCTGGCATCGGATCAGACGATTACGCTGCAGGTTGGCAGCGGCACATCATCGGACAATCGTATTGATGTGACGTTGTTGGCGTCGAGTTCCGAAGATCTGGCGACCGGTCTTTCGGCGATAAATGTTTCCGACAGCGCGGGCGTTTCCAATGCGCGTGCGCTGGTTGACGAGGCGCAGCAAGCCCTTCGGGATCGCGAGATTTCCGTTTCTGCCGATCAGGGAAGTTTGCGAACCGCGCAGGACCAGAACCGCGTTTCGCAGGTTGCGGGTGAAAACATTGTCCAGGCGCAACTGGCGGCATCGGCACCATCTGGCCGCGAGGATGCGCAGGCAAACATTTCGCAAAACCTGCAGGCCTATCTTGGCGATATTTCCGCACAGCTTGCCAACCAGACAGTCGCGGTGGGTGGTATTGCCTTGCCAGAACCGCGCCCTGATCCTGTGCCGGAACAGGAAGAAGATCCGTTCTTCGATCCGACGGCCGAAGATGACGATCCGACGCAAGCCCAAGACTTCCTTGGACAATCTGTTCCGGGCAGCAGGGCTGCCCAGCCATTCACAACGCCCGCCTTTGGCGGATATGACAGTGGTGGCAACGGAACATCGGGCGGCAGTAGTAGTTCGGATCGTCCGGCCAATCGGATTTCTGTCGAAGCGTGAGCCTGATCTGCGTTTCCGCAATGATCAACAGGAAGGCGTTTTATCCTTCGACATTCTCGCCTTCATAGATCCCCCAGAACCCGTGGCGGGGCGCCCAGCCTTCGAAATCACCAAACCGCAACTGACACCAATCGACCGTCGCCGGGCAGTCTTCGATGCGGCCAATCACACTTGCCGAGACCAGCGCAATCTTGCGTGCATTCTTGTCGGCGGCGGAATACAGCGTGATGTTTTCATCGGTCACGATGACATGGCGCGACCCGATCAGAAGGCTTTGATGAACCCAGCCTTCGCTGCCTTCCCAGTCACGTACCTTGCGCCAGGTATCGAATTCCGACACCACTTCCATTGGCATATTGCGACGGTGATAAATCCAGACTTTCGGATATCGCAGGCCGGGGCCAGAACGTAAAAATACCTTGTCGGAGCGCAGCGCGACAAATCGCGGGATCGGCAGGCCCGATTCCTGTGCGCTGGCCACGATTGGAGCGGTCAGACTGCCAAGAATCGCCAAGGCCATGAAGCGATACAGAAATTTGCGCAAAACCTGCGGCATCTTGTTGGTATTCCTTCATTTATTCCGTTTGCGCTGGTTTTGTAATAATTCGCTGTTGCGAAATAAAATTACAAAAAGTGCGTCAAAATTCTTGCTTTTGTACCTTTCGGCATGGCATCACTGCACTGCGGCAGGGCACAAAAATGCACCATGCCTTATTTTGTCTGAAAAAGAGTTAAAAGACCGCATAGGATCGGCACATGACCAAGAAAAAACCGCTTGTCGTCGTGACCCGGAAACTGCCGGAAGCGATTGAAACCCGCATGATGGAACTGTTTGACGCGCGTCTGAATATCGATGATGCGCCGATGAGCAAGCAGGAACTGATTGATGCGGTCAAGGAAGCCGATGTGCTGGTGCCAACCGTCACCGACAAGATTGATGCGGCAGTTCTGGCCCATGCGGGCCCCAATCTGCGCTTGATTGCCAATTTCGGCACCGGTGTCGATCATGTCGATCTGCAAACTGCCCGTTCTCGTGGGATTACGGTCACCAACACACCCGATGTCCTGACCGAGGATACCGCGGACATGACCATGGCGCTGATCCTGTCGGTATCGCGCCGCCTGGCAGAGGGCGAGCGTCTTATTCGCAAGGGCGAATGGGCGGGCTGGGGCCCGACGCTTATGCTCGGTCATCGCATCTGGGGCAAACGCCTTGGCATTGTCGGCATGGGCCGTATCGGTCGTGCACTGGCACGCCGGGCGAAGGGTTTTGGCCTTTCGGTGCATTACCATAACCGTCGCCGTGTGCATCCCGATATCGAAGAAGAACTGGATGCGACCTATTGGGAAAGCCTTGATCAGATGCTGGCCCATGTTGACGTCATTTCGGTCAACTGCCCGCATACGCCTGCGACCTATCATTTGTTGTCGGCGCGTCGTCTTAAACTGATGCAACCGCATGCCATTCTGGTCAACACCGCGCGCGGCGAAATCGTTGATGAACCGGCCCTGACCCGGATGCTGGCCGATGGTGAAATCGCCGGTGCCGGACTGGACGTGTTTGAACACGAACCGGCGGTGAACCCGAAACTTCTGGAGCTGCAAAATGCGGTTCTGTTGCCGCATATGGGATCGGCCACCATTGAGGGGCGCGTTGACATGGGCGAAAAGGTCCTGATCAATATCAAGACCTTTGTTGACGGTCACACACCACCGGATCGCGTGATCGAAGGATTGCTGTAGGCCGCTTTCCATAATGATTTCAAAGGGGTGATGGCGCGTACATCACCCCTTTTTTCATACACTCCCCATATGTGGATGGTGTGATGTGGCCGTTACAGGCATTTTCCCGGCATTAAACCAAACCGGTTTCAATTTCGGGATGTGCACAAATGGTAAGACGGCCAAAAACGCTTGTTGCTGATCTGGGTGTCGCGACCCCGGCAAATGATGATGTCGCGGCCGGGCTTGCAACACGCGAAGTCGTCTTGCACGGGCCATGCGTGGTATCAGGCATCCAAAGCCGTCACGCCGAAGAGATTGTCTTTGTGCGTTCCGGAACCGTGCTGGTCAGTGATGGCGACGGAAATGTATATGAAGGCCATGACGGCTGCATTTCGATTCTTCAGGGGCAGCGTTACCATCTTCATGTCAACGCGGGCGAAACCGCCAAACTTTTGATCCTTGCTGTCCGTCTGTTCAGGATCCGGAACAGTTTTCTGCCTTGCAGATCGCCAAGACCAGAGTTCGCGATATGATCCTGAGCGAGAAGCACAAGTGATTTGTCAGCGTATTGGCGTTGGGCGGTGATCCAATCTCCTGACAATTCCTGACAGCAGATACGTGCCAATGCGCATTGGGCGTTTCTTTCTGATCCGTGCTTGTTTATGACTGTTGCATATCACGCATAAACAACACGGGGTCATCATGAGTTTGATCTTTGACGCGCCTGCACCGACGACCATTCCGGTTCAGGGCACCGACGACGTTTTCCCGGTAAATCGCATTTTCTGCATCGGCAAAAACTATGCCGAGCATGTCCGCGAAATGGGTTCCGATCCTTCGGACACCCCGCCTTGTGTCTTTATGAAACCGACGGACTGCCTTGTGGTCGGAAATGGTGATTTGCCATACCCATCGGGCACGGAAGATCTGCATTACGAGGGCGAGTTGGTGGCTGCGCTTTCCAAGGGGGGCAAGGATCTGGATCGCGCCGCGGTCGAAGATGCTATTTTTGGTTATGCTGCCGGTCTTGATATGACGCGCCGCGATGTTCAGGCCGGGCTTAAGGACCGTCGCCTGCCTTGGGATATGGCAAAATCCTTTGATGGCTGTGCCGCCATTTCAGCCATCAAGCCCAAGGCCGATGCAGGTAATCCGCATGCCACCAACCTGAAATTGTCGGTCAATGGCGATGTGCGCCAGAACGACACCACGGCGAAAATGATCTGGCCGGTTGTCGATGCGTTGGTGCACCTTTCGACCCTGATCGAACTGAAACCGGGTGATCTTTTATTTACCGGAACACCCGAAGGCGTTGGTCAGGTTGTGCGCGGTGATCGCATGGATCTGGTGATTGCAGATGTCGCGGAACTGTCTGTGACCTTGAAATAGACCCTTCAGGGGATCGTGGGGCAGGGGCCCATCCTCAATCGAGCAAAAACGGAGCCCGTTTTGAAAATCGTAAGCTGGAATATCAATTCCGTCCGACTGCGTATTGAACAGGTCATCAAGTTTCTGAATGATCAGCAGCCTGATGTGCTGTGCTTGCAGGAACTGAAATGCCCCGATGAGCATTTCCCGCATGATGCCTTTGAGGCGGCCGGTTATGTTCATCGCCATAATCACGGCATGAAAAGCTATAACGGGGTTGCGATCATATCGCGCCTGCCGTTTGTCGAAACCGACATCAAGCATTTCTGTGGCAAGGAAGACCGCCGTCATTGCATGGCAAAGTTCGAAAATGGCGTCGAACTTCACAACTTCTATATCCCGGCTGGTGGGGATGAGCCCGATCCGGCAATCAATGAAAAGTTTGCCCACAAGCTGTCCTTCATTGATGAAATGACCAACTGGTGGGGCGAGCGTCGGGCAACCGATCCCAACCGCAAGGCAGTTCTGGTTGGCGATTTCAACATTGCGCCATCGGAAAATGATGTCTGGTCGCACAAGCAGCTTCTGCGCGTGGTCAGTCACACGCCGGTAGAGGTCGAAATTCTTGAGAAATTCCGCCAATCGGGCGATTTCATCGATGCTGTTCGCGAAGTGATTCCAGAACCCGAAAAACTGTTTAGCTGGTGGAGCTATCGGGCACGCGACTGGCGGGCAAGCAATAAGGGTCGTCGACTGGATCATGTCTGGATGACGCCAAACATGGCTGGAACGGTGCGCACGGCATCGGTTTATGACATTGCCCGGGATTGGGAAAAACCATCAGACCACGCACCCGTTGTGGTGGAATTCAATCTCTGAACATACAGACTATCCGAGATTTCAAAACAGCGGATCAGGGAAGCCTAATCCGCTGTTTTGTCATGTGAAATAACTTGATTGTCTGGCCGATCAGCGCAACTCTTCTGGTTGAACGAAACCGGATGCGTCCCCATTTGCACCCTAAGGGTTGAATTTCGCGTATTTTCGGTGAGGCACTACGCAGGAAACGGGCAATGAAAAAGATACTGATTGGTCTGGCCGTGATCATCGTTTTGGTCGTCGGGGCCCTCGTCTATGTTTACGTCAATCTTGATAACATCGTGAAATCCACCATCGAAGAGGCTGGCACGCGTGTGACCTTGGCCGATGTCGCGGTTGAAGGTGTGTCGATCGAGCCGACGCAAAATACCGCGGCGATCAACGGGCTTGTGGTCGGCAATCCCGACGGGTTCAACTCCGATTATGCGTTCTCGCTTGGCAATATCTCGGTCCGTCTTGATGGTTCGACCCTGACCAGCGACACGATCCGTATCATCGAAGTGGTGGTTGATCAGCCAAGTGTCATTTACGAACTGGGCAATGGCAGTTCAAACATCGCAACCATCCAGCGTAACGTCGAAGCCTTTGTTCAACGTGTTTCCGGTCCGACCGGGGCGGGTGGCGCTGATGAGGCCGCATCTGGCGATGATGCCGCGGGTGGAACCAAAATCATTATCGACAATGTCTATGTCCGCAACGGAGATGTCGGCGTCTCGGCCGACTTCCTGCAGGGCAAGAAACTGTCTGCCAGCCTGCCGGAAATTCATCTGACCGATGTGGGCAAGGAAGAAGGCGGCGCGACCCCGGCCCAGGTTGCCGGTGAAATCCTGACAGCGATCAACACCGCCGTCTTCAAGGCGGTTTCAAGCTTGAATGTCGATGGCCTGTTGCAGGGCGTCGGTGACCTTGGCAAAGGTGTCGTCGGTGCCGTTGGTGGCGCTGCAAGTGGCGGTGGTACCAAACTGAAAGATGGTGCTGATGCGCTTGGTGGCGCGGTCAAGGGACTGTTTGGCGGTTCCTCGGACTAGGTCATCGTATGATCGTCTTGGTCTGATGTGATGTTCGGCCCGATGGGTTTATTTTGATCCATCGGGCCGCTGTGTTTTTGGTGATTGCGCGATCAAATCAAAAAGACAGGCCGTCAGACCGGATGTCTGTCGATTGTGAATTTTCTCTATCCCACTGCTTTTTTTCAGGAATTTGACTTCTATATATCTTGGGTTAGGGATAGTTATATCCACAATCTGTGTTGTCTTGGGGCTTCGACCACGGACGTGAGGTGGATCGAAATTCGGGGTCAGGTCTTTTGATCTGATGATGACAAGAACGGCATGGAACAGGACGGGCCACAAGGCCCGCCATATGGCCTGACAAGACATTGGGAAAAATGTCGGGATGGCCGAAAAAATAGAATGGGATTGGGATCCTGATAGTCGGTCAGATCAAGGAGTAACACCGATGAGAGCCAAATTGCTTGCCGTTGTATCCGCCGCCGCCTTTCTGAGTGCGTGCGCGAACATGAACATTCCGGGAGTGCGCGATATGGCCGACCAAGGGTCGGCTTTTGACGCAGCTCTTCACCAGAATTATGCAGACCTTGCCCAGGCAGAATATGACGAGGCTGACTGGGCCGATGCACGTTATTTCACCAACCGTTCAAAGACAGCGGCGATGGGCATGGATTCCGGTCCGCAGGCAATTGCCGAACGTAACCTGCCCGAAGGTTCCGAGGCCGAGGTTGAAGTCGCCCGTGCTGATCTGATGGCCGCCCTTGATGCCGGTGGCCGTGAAAAGGCTGCCACTGCAGCTGCCCGTGCGCAGACCGGTTTTGATTGCTGGTTGCAGGAACTTGAAGAAAACATCCAGCAGGAAGACATTGATAACTGCCGTTCGGCATTCTATCAGGCGCTGACCATTGTGCAGGCCGAACTTGATACTGGCCCGGCCCCGATGGCCGCCATGTCGATGCCGGTTCCGATGAATGTCTATTTCGGTTTCGACAGTGCCGCCATTGATAGCAAGGCGATGTCTGTTGTGAACGGTATTGTCGAGGCGTATGGCAAATATGAGCCGAAAATGATCAGCCTTGTTGCCTATGCTGACCGTGCCGGTGATGCGATGTATAATGACATCCTTGCCAAATCGCGCGTTGATGCGGTGGTCAAGGCGTTGCGTGATGCCGGCGTTCCGGCAAGCAAACTTGCAATCAGCATCAGCGGTGAAGCCAATGTGCCGGTTTCAACTGCTGACGGCGTGCCCGAACAGGGCAACCGCGTTGTGACGGTTACTTTCGAAGACGGCATGTAAGCACGTCGAACCAAAAAGGGGATTTCATCCATGCGTCTATTGATCGCACTTCTTCTGCCCTGGTTGCTTTTCTTTACCATCGGGCGTCCGATTGCCGGTGTTATCTGCCTGATCTTGCAGATCACGCTGATTGGTTGGGTTCCAGCAGCAATTTGGGCCGTTTACGCGCTCAGCCAGTATAACACCGACAAGAAAATCAGCAGCGCCATGGGTGGCGGTCAGGAATAATTGGTGTGGTTTGCCAAATGGCAAACAGCAACGATCCCGACATCAGAAGGCAGGCTTTCGAGCCTGCCTTTTTCTTTGCCTGACTAGACCGCCAGTCAGATTTCCTAGTGCAGTTTACGGCGCACACCGCCGATAAACCGGCCAATCAGCCGGGAAATGATAAAGCGGGTCAGAAAAAACGTCACCGCACTGGCAACAGATGGCCAATACCACGCCTGTATTTCCGGGCGCGTGCTTTGATCAACCAACCCGTAAACGATGGCCGCCAGTGCCCCTGCTGCCAGAAAAGCCGTGCGCCGCCGATAGCGGGCAATAAAAGGACCGAGGAGCCACATTGCCTAGTGCTGTCCGCCACCGATGTCACGTGCAAGGCGGGCGGCAAAATCGTCGGTCATGCCCGATACGTAATCGAGGATCACCAGATACAGATCATAAAGCGACGCCCCGATGGGCATGGCATCATTACCGATCAGTTCGCGGACCCGTCCGGTTCGATAGGAAATATCGGCTTCTGATTGTGCGTGATGCACATCAAGGGCGGTTTTGCAGAATGTCTCGAGCAAGGTTTCAAGATGGGCAAAGGCACCGACCTCGATCTGGACCTTGCGGCGGTTGAGAATGATCTGCTTTTCGGAGAATGACTTGGCCTGCGCAATCAGGTCGTTAAAGGGGCCCTTGGCACATGCCAGCAAATCACCCTTCCATTCGCCAGCCAGAAGCGACTCTTCGTTGGCGACAAAGGCGTCAACCAGTGCATCAAGAACACCGGCAATGATTTTACCCCGCAGGAAGGAAATCTTGCGGCTGACATTGGGTTCACGGTCGTACTCTGCCGGCAGGTCATCGGTGATGCAGGGCAGCAGCATCTTTTCAAGAATATCGAAATCAACAAGTTCCAGTTCAACGCCGTCCTCGATATCAATAAGGGCATAGCAAACATCATCAGCAGCCTCGACCAGATAGACCAGCGGGTGACGGCAAAAGGCCTGATCGCCAGTGCGGATCAACCCGGTGGCATCGGCGACTTCTTCAAGCAGGCCGAATTCCTTTTGAAAGGCGCCGAATTTCTTTTTCTGCGGAAAAGGACTTCCGGCGGCTGACCACGGGTATTTCAAGAAGCTTGCCAGTGTCGCGTAGGTCAGGCGCATGCCACCGTCATACAGACCGGTCCGTTTGTTGGTCAGAAGGCGGAAACCCTGGGCATTGCCCTCATATGTTGTCAGATCGGCAAACTGTGCCTCTGTCAGGCCTTCGGTGAATTTGGGGTTTGCGTCGATAAACCATTGGCGGATGGCATATTCCCCGGCATGACCAAAGGGCGGGTTGCCGATATCATGGCAAAGGGCTGCTGCCTGCACGATGGCGGCCATATGGTCGGGCTCAATCGCGTCGGGCAGGCTGCCCTTTTCGTGCAAGCGGTTTCCGACCATCAACCCCAAAGACCGGGCAACACAGGATACTTCCAGACTGTGGGTCAGACGGGTGTGGACATTATCATTTTCCGGCAGCGGATGAACTTGCGTTTTGCGCTGCAAGCGGCGAAAGGCCGCCGAAAAAATGATCCGGTCGTAATCCTTGTGAAAATCGGACCGGCCAAATGTACCCACACTGGAATGACGCGACCCAAGCCGAGCTGGAGATAGCAATTGCTGCCAGTTCATCATGGTTGGAAGGCCCCTGTTCCGGATTACGCGCGCTGACTGTGCGCGCTTCTTTTAATTATGAACCTGAAAATAGTCCATGAAGATATGGAAATTTACTTATTTTCAATGTGTTATGTCGACGGCGTGTAAGGGCTCAATTTTTCCGCGCAAATCTATACTTAAGGGTTGAAATTTTATCAAGAGCATACGATCTCTTCCAAAGTATAGGTGCGAGGTGGATACTTAAGTATATGCCCTCGCGGCGAGCCCGTTCTCCTGGCCGAAAGTTGCGAGGGCGGGCTTTCTCTTTCCAGGATCACTGAAATGCGTTCGCTTAAATTATCAAACCTTAAAACCAAAACCAAGTTTATGATCGGGGTTGGTTTCCCCCTTCTGTGCCTTATTGGCGTTGGTCTGGAGGCTTTGAACAGTCTCCACAAACTGACGGAGTCGAACCGGTGGGTAAACCACACGTACGAGGTTCTTTCGGTTTCTGACTCTATCGTTGCCTCGGCAGTCAATATGGAAACCGGTATGCGTGGCTATTTGCTGGCCGGGAAAGAAGAGTTTCTCGATCCCTACAAGCAGGGCCAGGCAAATACTTATAAAAATATCGCAGAACTGCAGCAGACCGTAAGTGACAACCCGCCACAGGTCGCGCGTCTCGAAGAGGCCGCCAATGTTCTTAAGGATTGGCAGGCCAATATCACCGAGCCCTACATCAAAATGCGTGGCGAAGTGGGCAACGGGCAAACAATGAATGACATTGCCAATATTGTTGGTGAAGCACGCGGGAAGTTGTATTTCGACAAGTTCCGCCAGATCATGGCTGACTTCAGAGCAGAAGAAGCCAAACTGATCGGCGTGCGCAAGGCTGACAATGCCGAACGCGTCAGCATGACGAACACGATCATTATCGCAACCATCTCGATTGCTCTTGCTGTCGGGATCGGTCTG
>ENA-ORCZ01000520-ORCZ01000520.1-marine-metagenome-genome-assembly--contig:-NODE-520-length-15538-cov-4.384969_pt1 | contig 15538 bp, 12 predicted proteins | sample MGYA00237785_ERZ508519 | MGnify/ENA primary metagenome ERZ508519 (study PRJEB26189, sample SAMN06268790) | marine metagenome | isolation source: Bioluminescent Bay, La Paraguera, Puerto Rico | place...
GTGGCCGACATAGGTGTGGTAATATGCCAGTTCCTTGGCCTGGGCATAGATCGCATCGGCAATTTCGGTGCGGCCATACCCAACGTTTACACAATAGAGGCCAGCAAACGCATCAAGGCTTTCGCGGCCTTCGGTGTCATGGATATAGATGCCTTTGCCGCCATTGATGATGCGGTTCGGGGTTTCGCCGTCGGCGTGCTGACGCATGTGGGTCGAGGGGTGCATGAAATGCGCCCGATCCATTTCCTGCAGATCAGCAGTGGTGTTTTTGATGACATTCATTTTAATTCTCCCATGTGAATGCGGTTGATGTCTTTTGCGCGCTTTACGCTTTGTAAGCAGCGCAGACGTATTTGAGTTCGGTGAATTCCTCGAGGCCGTGACGCGATCCTTCGCGGCCCAGACCGGATTGTTTGACGCCGCCAAACGGGATCGGTGCGCCGGTGATTTTCACGCAGTTCAGCGCAACCATGCCGTATTCAAGGGCGTTCGAAACGCGTGCTGCACGGTCGGTGTCCTTGGTCAGCAGATAGGCCGCAAGGCCATATTCGCTGTCATTGGCCTTGGCGACGACTTCGTCCTCGGTATCGAACGCCATGACCGGGGCAACCGGGCCGAATGTTTCTTCGCGATAGATTTTCATGTCATCGGTGACATCGGCAAGCAGGGTCGGGGCAAAGAACAGCCCGCCCATTTTCTTGCCACCGGTGACAACACGGGCACCCTTGGCGCGCGCATCGGCAACATGTTCTTCGCATTTGGCAACCGCACGGTCATGCATCAGCGGGCCGATTTCGACATATTCCTCGATGCCGTTGCCAACCCGGAGATCGGCGATGGCCTTGGCGTATTTATCAAGGAAGTCGTCATAGATGTCGCGCTGAACATAGATGCGGTTGGCGGCGAGGCAGTCCTGCCCGCTGGTTGCGAACTTGGCATTCACCGCATGTGCGACGGCCTCGTCCAGATCGACGTCATCAAAAACGATGAACGGGGCATGACCGCCGAGTTCCATCGACATTTTCTTGATCGTCTGTGCGCCTTGCGACAGCAGCAGGCGGCCAACTTCGGTCGATCCGGTAAAGGACAATGCGCGGACATCGTGATGGCCGCACAGCTCGCCCACGACCGGGTTCGGATCGCCGGTAACGATGTTAAATACGCCTGCCGGGATGCCGGCACGTTCGGCGAGTTCAGCAAGCGCGGTTGCCGAAAACGGCGTTTCGGTGGCCGGGCGGACGATCATGGTGCAACCAGCCGCAAGGGCGGCGGCGGCCTTGCGCGTGATCATCGCACAGGGGAAGTTCCACGGTGTTACGGCGGCAGTCACCCCGATCGGTTCACGTTTGATCGACATGTTGCGGCCGGGCAGGTGGGATGTGATGTTTTCGACATTCACCCGTTTGGCTTCTTCGGCGTAAAATTCGATGAAGCTTGCGGCGTAATCAATCTCGCCGCGGGCTTCGTTGATCGGTTTGCCCTGTTCAAGCGTCATCAGAAGCGCCAAGTCTTCCTTGTTTTCGATCAGAAGATCATGCCAGCGGCGCAAGGCGTTTGCGCGATCCTGCGGCAAAAAGGCGGTCCATTTCGGGAAGGCTTCCTTGGCGGCTGCGATGGCCTTGCGGGTTTCGGAGATGCCCATGTTCGGAACGGTGCCGATGAAGCTGCCATCGAACGGGTTGGTGACCTCGATCACCTGAAGGTTATCCGCCGAGCACCAGCGACCATCAATATAGGCATGTTCGCGTAGCAAACGCAGATCGGAAAGCTGGCTAAGCGATACGCAACGCTGTTCCTTTGATTGTGCCGTCATGGTGGCCTCCTTCCTTGAGCTTGGCGCGGTTTGCGCGAAGCGTGTCATTGAACTGAGAGGAAGGTATCAACAGGCGATCAGAGGAGGTGACCGAACTCGGCGCCATTTGATGCGTTTTTTTTGGCGCGGAGTGGCAAAAAGCGGATGTTTTTTCTGCTGAGTGCCAAAAGGCGCAGAAAATCAGTCGTCTGCGCGATCAAGATATTTGCGCATTTCGCGTTTCTGGCGGCGCTTTTCGATGACGGTTCGGATGATGATGGCCGCAAAAAACAAGATCACGACGCTTGTCGTCATCGGGAAGGCGACCGGGATGCCAATGACAAAGGCCAGTGCGCCGATAACACTGCCGCCAACAAGGGCGATAAAGCCGCCCAGCATGATGATGCCAAGCAATACGGCAAGAAGTATGGAGGCGATTTTGTTCATAAGGCGCAGTTCATAAGGTCAGGCAAAGAAGGATGGACGGAGCCCCTTGGCGAGCTCCGTCCGATTCTGTCAGTTCTTGTCGTTGTTGCGGTTGGTCAGCTGTTTGGTGGTTTGGTCAAGCCGTTCGGCCAGAACACGGATCAGCTGATTGGAAACAGCCTGGTCCTGTCGAACAAGGCCGAGGAATTCGGTCTTGTCGAGTTTCAGAACTGTCATGTCTTCGACCGCACGGATTGTTGCCGAACGCGGCGCATCAACCAGAAGCGCGATTTCACCAATGACTTCCTTGGCATGAACGTCACGCAGTTTGAGCGTCTGGTGTTCATCGGTGGTCAGCCAGATTTCACCGCGCCCTGAAATGACGATATAGGCGGCATCACCCGGATCGCCCTGTTTGACGAGAACCTCGCCATGTTTGAAGGTCAGGCGCGGGCTGGTAAAGGCCAGCAGCTTGACGACACTTGGATCAAGCCCTGCGAACAGCGGGATGGTGCGCAGCAGCCGGACTTCCTGATCGATGTCGCCTGCGGCCAGCGCAGCTGCGGCATCGTCTTCGGTGTCGTCGGTTGTTGTTTCACTGTCATCGGCAACGCTTTTGCGTTTGACCAGCTTTCCGTTCGACATATAGAGCAGGGTATCGAACTTTTCACCGACGTGATCGTCATCATCGACCCAGATCAGACTGGTTTGATCTGTTTCACCCGTCAGGTAGTTGATGATGCTTTCGCGGGTTTCGCGATCAAGCGCCGAGAGACCTTCGTCAACGACCAGAAGATCCGGGTTCTTGATCAGCGCGCGGACAAGGGCGATTTTCTGACGCAAGGTTTGGGACATGCGACTGCCGCCAACCCCGACCTGACTTTCAAGACCCAGCGCAACGAGCCCTTCGTAAAGGCCGCCTTCGTGGGCGATTTCAAACAGCACTTCACCCACGCGTTCCTCGGAATTTGCACGGCCATAGGCAAAGCGACCAAACAGCAAGTTATCAAGGATCGGTGCAGCCGGTGCATAGCCATCGACTTCGAAGAAGTCGATATAGCCAGCCAGATCATCGGGCAGGTTTTCACGCACCTTGGGGCGGGCTTTCAGCACAAGTTCACGGAAATCATCATCAATCACACGCAGACGGTGGCGGGCCGGGGTCAGATGCATGGCGACATCGAGAAGACGCAACTGGTCTTCCTTGCGCATGTCATCAACACTGACGCCATCAGTGCGTTTGAGGATGTTTTTGACCTCGGGGATTTCATCGGCCGAGACAAAGCTGTAGCGGTCAAAGAACTCATGCCCCGGTGGCAGGCCGGTAAACAGTTCGATCATCAGATCAAGCGTTTCACGCCCCATCTTGACCATTTTCTCATACAGGCCACTGTCACGCAGGCTTTTCTGGATATAGGGATGGGACAGGAAGTCCATCCGCTTGAACTCTGTGCGTGATGGCGTCCCGAACAGCAGGTTTACGCCAACAGGTGCGTTGTCGTTGTATTTTTCGAAGTCATAGGGTTCGACCAGATCAGAAAGCTGGCGTTCGGCGAGAATTTCCTTAAGACGCGGGCGAACGTCGAGCACCGATTGAACAAGGTTCGGGCGTTCTTCAGGGCTGATGCGACGTTGCAGGCCAATGCGATAAATATCACGATCAAGGCCAACGACCTCAAGCAGGCGCATCAGTTCCTTTTGCATGTCTTCGCGTGACTGGAAGCCCGGTCCGACATAATCGATCCACTCGGCAGACGGATCATAGGGGATGTTGCCCGACATCTTGATCTCGTCATACATTTCGCGCGTCAGCTTCCAGGGCAGGTCGGCTGGATCAGCAAGTTCGACGACATCGACAAATTTGGGATCGGGATAGGCTTTGACGTCGGCATCGCTATCAGGTGCGGGGTTATCGTTATCCTGTTCAAGAATGATCGGGCGGTGTTTCAGGCCATAGAACAGGTTATCGGAAATACTGCCATTAAACAGATACGCATCCGCCCCGACATAGGCCAGGCGTTGCCCGACCACAGCAGCCGGAAGGGTGGTGGCATCAAAATCGGCAAACTGAATGCGCCCGCCAGTCGGGGTCATGATGTGGGCAATCAGACGGGCAAGCTGCGATTTGCCGCTGTCAGATGCGCCGGTCAACAGCGCCTTGCCCGGTAATCCCATGTTAAAGGAAACATTTTCGACAACACGGGTGCCGTCCTCATCGGTCCATGACAGGGCGCTGACATCGAGCGGCCCGGCCAGTTTTGGCGAAACCGGTGCGACCAATTGATGTTCCGGAGAAAGATCGGGCAGTTCGAACTGTTCGTGGAGCTGTTCATATTTGATGTTGGCGTCGGCAAGGCGCTGATAATAGGCCAGCAGCTCTTTCCACGGGGCCGACATATCTTTGTAGGCGGCAAGGGCCGCGACCAATGCGCCAAAGCTGAGATCACCTTTGATCACCAGATAGCCGCCGATGGAATAGAAGAAGAACGGCGTGATCTGGGCGATGAAGTTGTTCAGAAACTTGATGAAGAACTTGCGGAAATAGATTTCCTTGCGGATTTCAAAGATCCGGCCAAGCCGCTGGGTGAAGTGGGTCAGTTCGAACCCTTGCGTTTCGTTGGCACGGATATCGGTCGCACCACCAACCGTCTCGCCGATATGTTCGGACATGCGGCGCACGTTTTGAACGCGCTGTTTGCCAAGCAGGTTCACGCGGCGTTGCAGTTTCGGGATCAGATAGCCCTGCAACGGATAAAACGCGATCGCAGCCAGCCCCATCAAGGGATCCTGAATAAAGATAAAGGCCGAAATCGTGATCAGAATACCGCCCTGATAAAGCGGCAGGGCATAGGCCTCGCCAAAGAAGCCGCCCAACGGTTCGGCTTCGGCGGTGATCATGGAAACGATTTCGCCCTGGCTGGTCTTGCGGAAATGCGGCAGTGGAAAACGCAGAACGCGATCAAAAAGCTCGTAGCGCATGCGACGCAGCATGCGTTCTGCCATCACGCCCTGATAGACGTTGATGAAGTATTTGAAGCCGCCATTAACGAAGACGAGGGCGAGAAAAATGCCCGAGAGGGCGAAAAGATACTCGATCTGGGTCAGATCGACGCCAAGGATGTCATAGGGCGCACCGGCACCACCGATGGCCTCGTTGACGATCTGCTTGGGCAGATCAAGCGAGTAATAAAGAAACGGGAAAGAAGCCAGCGTGACCAATGTCAGCATGATCTGCTGGAGGCGGCTATGACGCCATATATAGGCAAAAACCGATTTGGGCATTCGCACGTCCCGTTTTGTGGTTGTGGAACATTTTTGTTCCGTTTGCTCGTTTTTATGTTTGGGTAGATTACAGGTTATGCGCCGGATGTCTGATCAACCAAGATCAAAACTTTGTTCCGGTTCAATGAACCCGCAGAAACCGTCTGCCACCGCGTCGGGTTTGTCATAGGCCTGATAGTGATAGAGCCACATCTTCGCCTTTACGTCGGCAGGCAGGGTTACAAGTTGGTCGTAATGGGCATGGACCCCGGAATGGCGGGGGCCGAGTTCACAATCCTGAAAGATGATATCCGCCTTTTTGTAGAACGGCATATGGTCTTCGGGATTGAAAATCGCATCTGTTGTCAGGAAGAAAGACTTGTCCTGACCGTGACCGAACAGGGCATAGGAAAACATCGTACTTTCCGGTGTGACAACATGGGCGACCGGAATGACATCGAAATGCATGCCATGCCAGTCGAATCCGTCCTTGGTCGACAGCGGAACCACATCGAAATAGGACGACAGTTTGCTGTTGCCGTGGTCGCTGATTTCAAGGCCGCCGCGCAAAGAGTGCTCCCACAGCGGTTCCAGCAGTTCATCGACCGCATACAGTTCCGCCCGGTGCCCCTCGAAGACGAAATAATTGGCAAGCGCCATCCATTCGAGCCCACCGATATGGTCCGAATGCAGATGGCTGACATAGACGCCATGAATGTCGTTTGGCATATAACCAATGTTGCGCAGCGAATGGCGCGCGTCTGAACCGCAGTCAATCAGCAGGCGCTGTGGTTGGTCATTGCCCGACGGGGTCGTTTCCAGAACCATGTTGCTCTGAAAATTGTCAGCGGCCATACAAAAGGCCGATCCTGTCCCCGCAAACGTTAGCTTCATTCCCCGATCTCCCGATATTTGTCGAAAGATTAGACGAGGTTCGGGGCGTTTAACCACCCCCTTTTTATGAGTAACCGCTCAATTTTCCCGGCAAGCCTGGCTTGACCGACTGTTCAGGATGGTGTCGATGTCTTGTTTTGGTCGGATGGGACGTCTTGTGGATGGTCGTTCCGGGCGTTGGCAAGTTTGCTCATTTCACTACGCAGAGCGCGCAGTTCGGTCATGATTTCCTGATGATCGAGTTCGATCACATCGCGTGTCTGGGTTTCTTCAACGTCTACATGGCTCGACATCGCATCAACCACAATCGCGATAAACAGGTTCAGGACGGCAAATGTCGTCACCAGAATGAACGGCACGAAGAAAAGCCACGCCAGCGGGTAAGACTCCATCACCGGACGGACGATGCCCATCGACCAGCTTTCCAGCGTCATGATCTGGAACAGCGAATAAAGGGACGCGCCAATATTGCCAAACCAGTCGGGGAAGCCTTCGCCAAACAGCTTGGTCGCCATCACGGCCGAGACATAAAAGACCAGCGACAGAAGAGTCAGTACCGACACCATGCCGGGAATAGCGCGCATCAATGCTTCGACCACCTTGCGCATGGAGGGCACGGTTGAAATCAGGCGGAAGGCACGCAGGATACGCAGCGCACGCAGGACCGAGAGGCCTTGGCCCGCGGGCAGCAGGGTGATGGCAACAATGGTGAAATCAAAGATATTCCAGGCGCGCTTGAAAAATGCCAGCCTATAGACGGCAATTTTCATCACCAGTTCGATAACAAAGATCGCAACGGCGATCTGATCAAGCGCATGGAGCACCGTGCCCGCCGCATTCATCACGGTGGGCGATGTTTCAAGCCCGAGGATGATGGCATTGAGCGCAATGACGGAAGTGATGAAATTTTTAAAACGGGTGGATTCAACAATCCGGCGAAGAAAGTTCATGGTGCCTCCCGACCAGGTCGGAAAAGGGCGCTTTGATGTGCCGGATATAACCGACGGACAGACTGCGCCGGAAAATAACAACAGGGCGCAGCATCACTGATGATGGTCTGCGCCCTGAATGGAAAATCAGTTCAGGCCCTTGCGGCCCATTTCAAGGAACTTGTCACGACGGCGCGCTTTCAGCACACCACCTTCGACATCGTCCATGCTTTCAAGTTGCTTGATGATCGCTTTACCAACCCGTTTGCAGGCTTCCTTGGCATCACGCTGTGCGCCGCCAAGCGGTTCTGGCACGATTTCGTCGATCACGCCAAGCTGCAACAGATCCTGTGCGGTCAGACGGAGTGCCTCGGCGGCGGTTTTGGCTTCGTCGCCAGAACGCCACAGAATGGATGCGCAGCCTTCTGGCGAGATCACCGAATAAATCGAGTTTTCAAGCATCAGAACGCTGTTGGCGACCGCAAGCGCAATCGCGCCACCCGATCCGCCTTCGCCGATGATGACGGAAACCAGCGGCACCTTGATATCAAGGCAGGCTTCGATGGAGCGTGCGATGGCTTCGGACTGGCCGCGCGCCTCGGCATCGGCACCCGGGAAGGCGCCGGCGGTATCAACAAGGGTGACAACCGGAATGTTGAAACGCTCAGCCATGCGCATCAGGCGAATTGCCTTGCGATAGCCTTCCGGACGGGCGGAACCGAAATTGTGTTTCACGCGGGTTTCGGTATCGCGGCCTTTTTCATGGCCGATGACCATCACCGTGCGGCCCTGCAAACGACCAAAACCACCAATGATTGCGGCGTCTTCGCCAAACTGGCGGTCACCGGAAAGCGGGGTGAAATCGTCAAACAGGTTGGCGATGTAGTCGGTGAAATGCGGACGATCAGGATGGCGCGCCACCTGGGTTTTCTGCCAGGGGGTCAGCTTGCCATAGGTGCCTTGCAAAAGCTTGGTCAGCTTTTCCTGCAGGCGGGAAACCTCGTCTGCGATGTTGACTTCGTCACTGCCCGTCAAATGACGGAGCTCTTCGATCTTGCCTTCAAGTTCGGCGATCGGCTTTTCAAAATCGAGGAAGTTATGCATCAGGGCATCATATCCGACTGGGAAACAATGGGGCGGAACATAGTATATCGACCCGCTACGTCAAGGGGCGACCGATATGCAGCCCATATTTTCCGTTTACGTAAAATAACTAGCGTCGCGTGCCATCTTTAATAACAACAGTTTGCACATTGACACCTGTGCCGTCCAGTAACCAGATCACACCGGGCCAAAAGCCCCGGGGATCATGGCGGGACGTCTTTATTCACAGCTTGTTCATGCAGGTTCACTGTCGGGCATCGGCTGTTTTGACATCGCATAATACGGAACATGGGTTTCACCCCAGTCCTTGAGCGCCACGATAATCGCACGCAACGTTTCACCCTTTTGGGTCAGGCTGTATTCCACGCGCGGCGGGACTTCGGCATAGACTTCACGATGCACCAAGCCGTCGGCTTCAAGTTCGCGGAGCTGGCGGGTCAGCATGCGCTGGGTGACGCCGGGCATCAGACGGCGCAACTCGTTAAAGCGTTTCGTGCCATCAAGCAGATGGAACATCACAACGCCTTTCCACTTGCCACCAATCATATCAAGGGCACCTTCAACCGGGCAGCCGGGGCTTCTGTTGGGTGGGCAGCTATTCATCTTTAACCTCCAAATCCGCAAAACCGGTACAGGGAATGTGCCTGTAGTCCCCGGAAATCCACAATAGTATACGGATTTATACTATATGCTGAAATTGTGCGTACTTATTTTAATGGGGATTATGCGTTAAAACTTGGCCATTCACAAATCAAACCTTTGATGAAAGGAAATGCCAAAGATGAAAGCCATTGGTATTTATAAATCTGCCCCGGTCGAAACCGACGGCCTGTTCACCCAGATCGAAACCGATGCCCCGATTGCCGAGGGTCACGATATCCTTGTGCGGGTAAAGGGCGTTGCGGTTAATCCGGTCGATTTCAAAGTCCGCAAGGGCAAGCAGGATGACGGCGCGTTCAAGGTGCTTGGCTGGGATGCGGCCGGTGTGGTTGAGGCGGTTGGCGAAGACGTCACCCTTTTCCGTCCGGGCGACGAGGTCTGGTACGCCGGGGATGTGACCCGTTCGGGTTCCAATGCCCAACTGCAACTTGTTGATGAACGCATTGTTGCGCCCAAGCCCAAATCACTTGGATTTGCCGAAGCTGCGGCCTTGCCTCTGACCACGATTACCGCGTGGGAGGCGATGTTTGATCGTCTTCTGATTGACCGCAAGGCGGTTGACGCCAATGCAAACAAAACGATCCTGATCATTGGTGGTGCCGGTGGGGTTGGATCAATTGCCATTCAGTTGGCTAAGCTTGCCGGTCTGAAAGTGATCACGACCGCATCGCGCCCGGAAACCATTGCATGGGTCAAAAAGCTTGGCGCGGATCAGGTGATCAACCATCGCAATCCGCTGGATGAAGAACTGGCTGCGATTGATGTTGCCAGTGTTGATTACATCTTCTGCACGTCGGAAACCGATCAGTATTTTGATGTGATGGCGACTGTTATCGCGCCGCAGGGCCGGATCGTGACGATCACCGAGGCACAGGAAAATCACAATGTGGATCTTCTGAAAGCCAAGTCTGCCAGCTTCTCATACGAGTTCATGTTTACCCGTTCGATGTTTGAGACGGCCGATATGATCGAGCAGCACAAGCTTCTGGCGACGGTGGCCCAGTTGGTTGATGACGGAACCATCACCAATACCGCGAATGAAAGCTTTGGCGCGCTGACGCCGGAAAGCTTGCAGAAAGCCCATGCGCTACTTGAAAGCGGCAAGGCCATCGGCAAGATCACCTTTGACGGTATTGCCGACTGATCCTTGGGCCTTGAGATAACAGGCATCCTGATTTCGGGCCGATCCGCATATGTCGCGGGTCGGCCTTTTTCGTTTGGCTGGGTAGATTAATCGGCGGTGATCAGGGTTGTGATCTGATCGCGGATCCAGCGATGCAGTGGATGGGTGGTGGTGCGATCATGCCAGATCAGCGCCATGTCAAACCCGGTGACCGGCAGGGGCGGGTCAAAGATCTGGATGTGCTCGGCGCGATCCTGTGCCACCCGGCTGGGCACAAGGGCGATCAAATCGCTGCGTGCGACGATTTCGGGAACGACAAGAAACCCCGGTGCGGATAACGCCACGTTGCGTTTGCGACCAAGGGCAGCAAGTGCATCATCGGCAGGCCCGTGAAAGCCGCCGCCTTTGGGGGAGACAATGATATGATCGAGCGCGCAGAACTGGTCGAGATCAAGCGAACGGCCGATTGCCGGATGATCGGTTCTGGCGATGGCGACATATTCCTCGCGATAGATTTTGCGCATCCGCAGTGTTTCGGGTGCGGTTTCAGGCGTCGAAAGGGCCAAACCGACATCGCCGCGTGCCATTTGGGTATCAAGCATTGATGTATCAATCGTGCGCCAGGCAACTCTGATGCCCGGCGCATCGCGGCGCAGAATTTCAAGCAGTGGCATCAGGACCGCGTATTGCACATAGTCGCTGGCGGCAATGGCGATGGTGGCGGTGATTGTTGATGGATCACACGGGCTGTTTTCCGCAATCACCCGGCGCACGCCTTCGAGCGCCTGATGCAGTGGTTCTTGCAGTTCAAGGGCGCGTTCGGTCGGGATCATGCCGCGCTGGGCAGGCAGCAACAATGGATCGCCCAGCAAATCACGCAGGCGTGTCAGCCGGGTTGAGATCGCAGGCTGGCTGAGGTTCAGGCGCCTTGCCGCGTGGGTGACATTGCGTTCGGCCAGCAGGGTATCGAGCGTGATCAACAGGTTGAGGTCAAGCTTGCTGATATCTGTCATATTTATACCAGATCAAAAATCATTGAATTTCAAAGATAGCAGAAGATCAGGCCATGATCACCCATCGAACGTGATCCCCTTTGAAAAGGACGGCCCAATGTCGAATATCTTGATTGTTCATGCCCATCCCGAACCCGCATCCCTGACCAGCGCATTGAAGGATATCGCGGTTGAGACGCTGCGTGCGGACGGGCACGCCGTGCAGGTTTCTGATCTTTATGCAATGAAGTGGAAGCCGCTTGCCGATGCCGAGGATTTCACAGATCCCCGCGATCCGGATCGCCTGATTTACATCGCGGAATCCAAGAATGCCTATGCCGCAGGCACACAGTCCAATGATATTGCCGCCGAGCAAGACAAGCTTTTATGGGCGGATGCAGTGTTATTTAGCTTTCCGCTGTGGTGGTACGGCATGCCTGCGATCCTGAAAGGCTGGTTTGATCGGGTGTTTGCCTTTGGTTTTGCCTATGGGGTTGGCGAACATAATGCCGAACATTGGGGCGATCGGTTTGGCGAGGGCACGCTTGCCGGGCGGCGGGCGATGCTGATTGTGCCGATTGGTGGGCATATGCCGCATTACAGCGACCGGGGTGTGAATGGCAGTATCGATGATGTGTTATGGCCGATCCAGCATGGCGCGCTTTTTTATCCCGGTATGGATGTCATGCCGCCCTTTCCGGTCTATCGCAGTGATCGCATGGATGACAAAGGCTGGGCGGATATCGAGACCGCGTTCAAGGAACGGTTGGCAGGCCTGTTTAGCGATGATCCGATCCCCTATCGCACCCAGAATGGCGGGCATTATGACGGCAATCAGCGCCTGAAGCCCGAGCTTGGCGGTGGATCGGATGGTATCAAGATGCATCTGGTGCGTGAAGGTGATCCCGAGGAAGTGTTGCGCGGAAAGGTTCGACACGTCCGCCCGATCGCGTCCTAAAACTCGTGAGAAAGGGCCGGGGATCAAACCGCCGGCCCTTTTTCTTTGATCTTTTTATGGGGGGCTTAGCCAGCGTCGCGTGCGGCAATCGCTTCGGCCTGGCGGACCATGACTTCGGCCTGTTTGATCGACGCGATGTCAATCAGACGGCCATCCAGGGCAACGGCGCCTGCACCCTCGGACTGGGCCTTTGCCATGGCTTCAAGGATGCGCTTGGCCTTGGTGACTTCTTCGTCAGAGGGCGAATAGACCTCGTTTGAAAGCGCGATCTGGCTTGGATGTATGGCCCATTTGCCTTCGCAGCCCAGCACCATGGCGCGGGCCGCCTGCGCACGATATCCATCAGGATCAGAGAAATCGCCAAACGGGCCATCAATCGGACGCAGTCCATTGGCGCGTGCAGCGACCACCATGCGGGCAATGGCGTAGTGCCACATATCGCCCCAATGATAGTCACGCGGATTATCGCCATCCTTGTCGGTCAGAACGCCATAATGCGGGTTCGGGCCGCCAATTCCGGTTGTCATCGCCTTGGTCGAGGCGGCGTAATCGGCAACACCGAAATGCAGGCTTTCATTGCGCGGCGAACCGGCGGCGATTTCGTGGATGTTCTGCATACCAAGGGCGGTTTCAATGATCAGTTCAAACCCGATGCGTTTCTTGCGGCCCTTGGCGGTTTCGATCTGGGTTGCCATCATATCAAGCGCGTAAACGTCGGCCGCTGTGCCGACCTTGGGGATCATGATCAGGTCAAGCCGGTCGCCTGCCTGTTCCAGCACATCCACAACGTCGCGATACATATAATGGGTATCAAGGCCGTTAATGCGAACCGATAGGACCTTGTCGCCCCAGTCGATATCGTTGATGGCCTCGATGATGTTTTTGCGCGCCTGTTCCTTGTCACTGGGCGCAACGGCGTCTTCCAGATCAAGGAAAATGGCATCGGCCTTGGATTTGGCGGCCTTTTCAAACAGTTCGATCCGGCTGCCGGGAACGGCAAGTTCGGACCGGTTCAGACGTGCCGGGGCCGGGGTCGGTGTGGTGAAGCTCATGGTAACGTTTCTCCAGAACCTGTCATTTCAATCAGTGCGTCGCAGGCGATGGATCATCAATCGATCATCGCGCGAGGCATGTGGCGTATTGTTGCGTCCCGTTTTCGGGATCGTACCGTGGCCGCCGTGACAGTTATGTGGCCCGCGATCATTGTGCGTCGCAGTAATCCTGTGGGTAATTTAGGGTGCGGATGCGAATGCTGGCAAGTTTTAAAACACTTATGTCTCTAGTGCTTTTGGCGCACGCGACCCGTAAATCAGAAAAACTCGAGATAAGCCGGATAAAGCAATAGCCCCTTAACCGGACTGTCGTTAGATTACCGGCGATACCGGGAACGCCATCGGTTGCGGGCCCTTAGACCCCATCAGCAGGTAGTATCGAACGCCCCATGCGTCGCGCTTATTCCATTGTTGTTTCTGCCGGTTTGGCACCTGCGCTTATTTTGGGCGCGTGTCTGGTGCTGGCCGTTTCACCGACGCTGGTGCCAGCCGAGCTTGCCGGGCTTGTGCGATACGGGCCGTTCTTGCTGGCCGTTCTGGGTGGGGCGATTGGCTGGTGGTTTAACCGTGGGCGCGCGGTTTTCGTCATGTTGCTGTTGCTGGTTTGCTATTGGCTTTTGGTTGGCAACGGGGCGGGCATTTCGGCCGAGGGATTGGCGTTCCTGCGCATCGCCACACTTTATCTGATCCCGATCAATCTGCTTTTGCTGGGCTTTACGGCGGAACGCGGTGTTTTGAACCCGCGCGGCATTGCCCGGATGCTGGTTTTGGGATTGCAAATCTTTGTCATGCTGATGCTGGCAGGCCAACCCGATGTTGGATCGGCGCTGCATCGCGTGCTCGATACGCGCTTTTTTGTCAGTAGCGGCATTCTGGGCGCGATGCCCCATCCGGCGATGATCATCTCAGTGATCGCGGTGGTGTTGCTATTGATCCGCCACAAGCCGCTTGAAACCAGTTTTGCCGCCGCGATCATTGCCATTGATGTGGCAACGGTGATCGGCACCGGCATTATTCAATATGGATATCTGGCGGCAACCGGTGTGGTTCTGGCCGGGCTGGCACAGGAAGCCTGGCGGATGGCGTTTGTTGATGATCTGACCGGGCTGCCGGGGCGGCGTGCGCTGGGCCATGCGATGGCGGAACTTGGCAATCAATATGCGATTGCGATGCTTGATGTTGATCACTTCAAGAAGTTCAACGACACCTATGGCCATGATGTTGGCGATATCGTTTTGAAAAAGGTGGCGCGTGAGCTTGCGCGCGTCGGCGGCGGTGGCAAGGCGTTCCGGTTTGGCGGCGAGGAGTTCACTGTCGTTTTTGCCGGACGTTCAGCCGAAAGGGCGCATGAGCCACTTGAAGCCCTGCGCAAACGGATTTCTGACAACAAGATCACCCCGCCGGAAAAGAACAAGGCAGTATCGGTCACGATTTCAGTCGGTGTTTCCGAGCGCGATGACGATACGACCGATCCATGGGCGGTACTTAAGCGCGCAGACCAGAAACTGTATGAAGCTAAGCAATCCGGGCGTAACCGTATTGTGGTTTAAGTAATGTTCGCGCCGGGTTTCGATGCTTTTGAATAAATAGAATGTATATCAAAAGAAATTAGTTCAAATTTGTTTCGATGTTGCTCAATTTTTAGTTCAGTATATTTAGTTTTATTGTCGTTTTACGATCATTTTTGTGATGCTACGCTTGTGAGGTCTTTCATGATTTATGGAACCTCATCATGGCACGCATCATTGGTACACCTGAAGACGACGTGATCCGCAACGAATGGACCCGTGACACAGTCTATGGTCTTGAAGGCGATGACACCATCTATGTCGGCAGTGGAGATACGATTGAAGGTGGTGCCGGTGCGGACACCTTCATCTCGATCCATAACGAGAATTACACGCTTTCCTATGCGCTATCCGACGATCCAGTCCATATCGAGTTCTACAACAACTTTAATGATGATCGCGAAACACGCGATATAGAGCTCGTTGCGCGGGGTGGTGATGCCGAGGGGGATACGCTCGAGCTTTACAATGATGATCGTTACGATCAGCAGGAGTTCGATATCACGGGCTCAGATAATGACGATCATATTCAAGGTGAACTCTATTCCGTCGATGGTGGGGGTGGAGCGGATACAATCGTCTTCGATTACCGCGATATCAAACCGTTCTATTCCTATGAGCCGACCGTTACTTATGTCCGGTCACCGGAAGCTGTGATTTTCGATCAGGACAGTATGAGCGGCACTGGCGGTGATGCGATCGGTGATCAAATTTCCATTCTCGATGAAACCACCGAAACGCCTGACCTAAATATTCGCGGATCGAACCATGATGACGTT
>ENA-ORCZ01000521-ORCZ01000521.1-marine-metagenome-genome-assembly--contig:-NODE-521-length-15491-cov-2.629947_pt1 | contig 15491 bp, 18 predicted proteins | sample MGYA00237785_ERZ508519 | MGnify/ENA primary metagenome ERZ508519 (study PRJEB26189, sample SAMN06268790) | marine metagenome | isolation source: Bioluminescent Bay, La Paraguera, Puerto Rico | place...
TGCATTAGGAAGGGTGCGATGCCGGAGTATAGAGCCCCGGGCGTCTACGTGGAGGAAACCTCCTTCCGGTCGCGGGCCATCGCCGCGGTAGAGACCGCCATTCCGGTCTTCATCGGCTATACACGCAAGGTTAGTGCGAGGGGCAGCGCCGTCACCGCCGGAAAGCCCCGGCGCGTCGCCGACATGAAGGACTTTGCCAAGCTGTACGGCCAGTCGCCGCTGCACGACATGGCGGTCAATGTCGTCAAGCGCGTCGATGCCGCGGGCAGGCTGCTCGACGTGGCGGTCACCTGGGATGCCTTCGACCCCGTGCCGAGCCACTTCCTGTCCCATGCGGTGCAACTTTATTTCGCCAACGGGGGAACCGACTGCTTCGTCCACTCCCTGGGCCGTTTTCGCGAGGCGCGCAAGGCCGACTTTCTCGCGGCGTTGCAGGCGCTGGAGGACTTCGCGGGGCCGACGCTACTGGTTCTGCCCGATGCCGCGCTGCTGGACGATGCCGACCACGCGGCGGTTCTCGAGGCAGCACTCGCCTCGGCGGCGCGCAGCGGCGGCCGCTTCGTCATCGCCGACGTCCCCCGCGCCTTCCCCGGGAGCAGCGACACGGCCGCCGAGGTTGATGCCCGCTTCCGCGCAGGAGTGACCGGCGACCCGGCGCTGCTGCGCAATGGGGCCGCCTATTTTCCCTACCTCGAAACAGAGCTGCCCTTGCGGACGTCGGACGGACGTATCCGTTTCGCCCGTTTCGACGTCGTCACCGTGGCCCGCGACGGCAGCGAGACGACGGCGCCGGTTCCTAGAGCCGGCGAGCGCGCCTTTGCCGTCGCGTTAAAGAGCAAGGAGCCGGAAGTCTACCGCGCGGTGAAGGCCTTCATAGCGGAAGCCCGGGCCACTCTGCCGCCCTCGGGGGCGGTGGCCGGCCTCTTCGCCCGGATCGACGCGACCCGGGGTGTCTGGGAGGTGCCGGCCGGCGCCGCCCTGCTGAAGGTCGCGCGTCCCGCCGTCGCGGTGAACGACACGTTCCATGAAACGCTGAACAACGATTCCGCCGGCGGGAAGTCCGTCAATGCCGTCCGCTTCTTCACTGGCCGCGGCAACCTCGTCTGGGGCGCGCGGAACCTGGCGGGTAACGACAACGAGTGGCGCTATGTGAACGTCCGGCGCTTCGCCCTCTTCCTCGAGGCATCGATCGACCAGGGCACGCAATGGGCGGTCTTCGAGCCCAATGACGCCAACACCTGGACCCAGCTGCGCAAGGCAGCCGAGGATTTCCTCCTGGGGCTGTGGCGCGAGGGGGCCCTGCAGGGGACGAAGCCGGAGCAGGCCTTCACGGTGCAGGTGGGGTTGGGCACGACCATGACGCAGCAGGACATCGACCAGGGCCGCCTGATCCTGCAGGTCGGCTTTGCGCCGCTGCGCCCGGCCGAGTTCGTCATGCTGCGCATCGTCCATAAAATGCAGGCGCCCTGAGGATCGGCCAGGGCGCGCGGGACAGACCGACGAAGGCGGTGTAGAAAGCCGGTCTTTCCAGCGTTTCTTTCAGGACGGCCCGTCATGCCCCTTCTCGATCCCGCCAGGCGGCACCCCATGGTCATGCCGGACGGCACGGTCATCACCCAAGTCGTTCATCTGAACCAGGTGATCGACCATCCGCGCATCACCGTGGGCGAGCACAGCTACTATCACGACTTTCAGCCGCGCGACGACTACGCGGGGGCCATTGCGCCCTACCTCTTTCCTTTCAGTGCGGAGCGACTGGTCATCGGCAGGTTCGTCCAGATCGCCCACGGCACGCGCTTCGTCACCGCCTCGGCCAATCACCGGATGGATGGGTTTTCGACCTATCCCTTCTGGAACTTCATGATGACGCCGAAGACGTCCAGCGAGGAGGTGAAGGCGATTCTGGAAACGCTGAGCGACAAGGGTGACACAGTGGTCGGCAACGACGTCTGGCTGGGCATGGAGGCGATGGTCATGCCGGGGGTCACCATCGGCGACGGTGCCATCGTCGCCGCGCGGGCGGTCGTAGTGAAGGATGTCGCGCCCTACACGATCGTCGGCGGCAACCCGGCCCGGCCGCTGAAGCGCCGTTTCGATCAGGATGTGATCGACGCCCTGCTGGAGATCCGCTGGTGGGACTGGCCGCTCGAGAAGATCGAGGCCAACCTTGAGGCTCTCCAGGGCGCCGATATCGTGGCACTGCGGGCCGTGGCCTGACGCCACCGGGACCGGCCCGCGGCGTCCGCTTACTTCCCGTGGCGCATCAGCATCCCTGTCCGGGCCAGCCCGGCGGCCAGGGCGGTGCTGCCGAGCAGCAGGGCGACCGCGTGGAACGTGCCGCCGAAGCCCAGCGCGTCGATTGCCGGAATGCTGAGAAAGGGCGAGCAGAACTGACCGAGGAAGATCGCGGTGGTGAGGATGCCACCGGCCAGGCCGCGGCGGTGTGACGGCGCGAGTGCCAGGGCGATGGCGATGAAATTCGGCGTGACGATGGCATAGCCGGCGCCGATCACCGCCGCGCCCGCGAAGATCCCCACTTGTTCCCCGCCCGCCGGCAGCAGCGCGAAGCCCAGAGCCAGGAGGGCGTAGCCCAGGGCGAGACTGCCCGCGTGCCCCAGCCGCTGTTTCATGCGGCCGTAGGCCAGCGCCGCACAGCCGCCGGTCAGCATCACGGTGGCCAGGGCGGCGCCGGTCATCGACGCGGCCTCGTAGCCCAGGGAGACGAAGAAGAAGGGCAGCTGCGTCGGCACCACGAAGAACGTCATGTTGGTCGCCAGTTGCAGCAATACCAGGCCGGTTGTCAGCGGGATCCAGGCGGGATGGCCCGGGTGGCCCATGGCGGCTGCCGCATTCACGCTCTGTGCCTCTCCGCGCGTTTCCTTGATCGCCGCCCAGACGATCGGCAGGAAGAGGGCGGCCATGGCATAAACCGCGAAGGGCAGCCGTGGCGAGGTCGCCGCCAGCCAGCCGGCCAGCGTGATGAAGACAAGCCCGCCGAAGTTCCGCGCCGAGGTCTGCAGGCCCATCAGGGCATTGCGCGCTGTGCCGGTGAAGTAGTCGCCGATCAGCGCGGTCTGCGAGGTCATGACCATGGCGACCGCCACGCCCAGGGCGAGGCGGCTGGCGAAGATGGTCGTCAGGTCGGGCAGGAAGAGTCCCGCGCTGCCGGTGATGACGAAAAGGATCATTCCCGCCAGCAGCAGTCCGCGCCGCCCGAAGCGGTCCGCCGCCAGGCCGGCCAGCGGGGCGCAGAGTGCGACGGTCAGCGAGGGTGCCGGGACCAGCAGCCGCGTCAGCATCTCCGCATGGGGGTCTTCCGCGAAGCGACTTTCCAGGCCCGGCAGGGCGGGGCTGATCGTTGCGTTGGCCATGACGGTCAGTGTGGCCGCCAACAGCAGGGCGACGGCCCGCGGATCCCGCCAGACCGCCGCCTCCTTATCCAGGACGAGTGGCTGCATGGTGCTTTCCTCTTGCTTGATATGTCGTTCGGCGGCAGCCTACGAATTCAAGTCAACTTGAGGTCAAGCATGAAGAATCTGGACATTGCCGAGGTCGCGGAGGAGGCGGGTCTGCCGGCCTCGACCCTGCGCTACTACGAGGAAATCGGGCTGATCTCTTCGATCGGGCGGCATGGGCTGCGGCGGCAGTTCGGGCCGCAGACGATACTGCAGCTCTCGCTCATCGCGCTGGGCAAGTCGGCGGGCTTCTCGCTGGAGGAGATCGCCGGCATGTTCGGCCAGGACGGCCAGCCGCACCTGCCGCGTCCGGCGCTGCATGCCCGGGCCGATGAACTGGACCGGCAGATCCGCAATCTCTCGGCCCTGCGCAACGCTTTGCGCCACGTCGCCGAATGCCCGGCGCCCAGCCATCTGGACTGTCCGAAGTTTCAGCGCCTGCTGCGCGTGGCCAGCCGCCGCGAAGCGCGCCAGCACAGCAGACGCCGCAGCGTCAGGCGCGGCACGGCCTGAGTCGTTCAGGTCCCGGTGACGGGGTTTGTGTCTGAGAGCGAGGGGGAGTTGGTGGAGCTGAGGGGAATCGAACCCCTGACCTTCGCATTGCGAACGCGACGCTCTCCCATCTGAGCTACAGCCCCACAACTGGGCGCCACGGTGCGGAAATCACCGGGCATGGGATGGTCCGGACCCTCATTTCGAGAAAAATCGGCTCCGGGCGGGCGGATAATGTGGACAAGGCCGGGTCCTGTCAAGCGGAGCGTTAACCGCCGGATTTGGCGCTCTTTTCTCCGGGTTGGACAGCTTGTCTCCGGCCCGACCGCTGGGTAGGGTAGCGGCCACTGGTTTCCGAAGTCTTTCCGTCCTTCAGCCAAGAGGTTGCAAATCGGGCCGATGATCATCCTGGACCCCCTCATTCGTATCCTCATCATTGCCCTGGATGTCTATGTCTGGATGGTGATCATCTCTGCCATCCTGTCCTGGCTGGTCCACTTCGGCGTGGTCAACACCCGCAACCAGGTGGTCTCCATGATCGGCGAGTTCCTCTGGCGACTGACCGAGCCGGCTCTGAAGCCCATCCGCCGCATCCTGCCCAACCTGGGCGGCATCGACATCTCGCCCATCATCCTGATTCTCATCATCTACTTCCTACAGATGGTGCTCCAGAACATCCTGGTCTCGCTGTATCGCAGTGGTCTCTGAGGGCTCGCCCTTCCGGGAGGGCAAGGACGGGCTACTGGTCGATCTGCGCCTGCAGCCGGGTGCCAGCCGGGCCAGGGTGGACGGCCTGGCGGTGCTGGACGACGGCGCCAGGGTGCTGAAGGTCCGCGTGACCGAACCGCCGGAAGGCGGCAAGGCCAACGCCGCGCTGATCAAGCTGCTGGCCAAGGCCTGGAAGCTGCCGAAGTCTTCGCTGAGCCTGGTGGCCGGCCACACGGACCGGCGCAAGACCCTGGCGCTGGCCGGCGACCCGGACGAGCTGCGGCGCCGGCTGGAATGCTGGCTGTCCAATTCAGACTGACGGGCCCGGGCTTTGGGGGCGGCTGGCGGGTCTGGACCAGTCGGCGGCGCAATCGGAAGGGTGCCGGCGGCAGGCCTCGGCTGAACTGGCGCCCGATGGAGCCCGAGGAAGAATTAGAAATCGAGTGCCGTAAGAAAATGGGGAGTTACCGATCGTGAACAGCGCAGTCACCGCCGGAAAGACGACAGCCGAGGGCGCCGCCCTCATCGACGGCAAGGCCTTCGCCGCCGGCCTCCGGGGCCGTGTCGCGGCGGCGGTCGAAGAGCTGAAGGCCCGGCACGGCCTGACGCCGGGACTTGCCGTGGTGCTGGTGGGCGAGGATCCGGCCAGCCAGGTCTATGTGCGCTCCAAGGGCAAGCAGACCGTGGAAGCGGGCATGAACTCCTTCGAGCACAAGATGGACGCGGACACCACGCAGGAGGCGCTGCTGGCCAAGGTGGCCGAGCTCAACGCCGACCCCGCCGTGCATGGCATCCTGGTGCAGCTGCCTCTGCCCAAGCAGATCGACACCCAGACGGTCATCGCCGCCATCGATCCCAACAAGGACGTGGACGGCTTTCACGTTATCAACGCCGGGCGTCTGATGACCGGCGGCCAGGGGGCCGAGGCACCGCTGGTGCCCTGCACGCCGCTGGGCTGCCTGATGCTGCTGAAGGACCGCCTCGGCGATCTCTCCGGGCTGAACGCGGTGGTGGTCGGGCGCTCCAACATCGTCGGCAAGCCCATGGCCCAGCTGCTGCTCGCCGAGAGCTGCACCGTCACCATTGCCCACAGCCGTACCAAGGACCTGCCCGCGGTGTGCCGCGGGGCCGACATTCTGGTGGCGGCCGTCGGCCGGCCGGAAATGGTGAAGGGCGACTGGGTGAAGCCCGGCGCCACGGTGATCGACGTCGGCATCAACCGCATCGAGGCTGACAGTGGCAAGACCCGCCTGGTCGGCGACGTGGCCTTCGACGAGGCAGCGAAGGTCGCCGGGGCGATTACGCCCGTGCCCGGCGGTGTCGGGCCCATGACCATCGCTGTCCTGCTGGCCAACACGTTGACCGCCGCCTGTCGCCAGGCCGGCCTGCCGGTGCCGGAGCTGGGATAGGCCCTTCCGTCAGCCTTTCGGCAGGCCCAGGCGGATCAGACCCTTGATGGGGGCGTGGGGGTCCTGGGCCTCGCCACGGCGCAGGATGACGATCCGGCCGGCTCGGGCCAGGTGGATGGCCTGCTGGCGCACGGCGTTCAGGTAGCGTCGCCAGACGTCCGGCGGATCGCTCTTCTTGCGGCGGGTCTCGGCGAAGGCTCGGGCCACCTCGTCGGGGCTCACGGTGTGGTCGGGCCCGCCCTGCTGCAACAGCTCGAGGATCATCTGCGCCACCGGGTCGGGGCGGCCGGAAGCCTCGCCGGGTTGTGTGTCGTCTTGGTCGGTCATGGCGCGCTGCTTAGCACGCCGCCGCGGCGAGGTAACGCCTTTTCGCCGCGCCCAGGCGTCGCATTTCCGGGCTGGACGGCGCCCGGGCCTCTGCCCATATTGCGGTGCATGTTCGACACCGCCAATGCCCTGGTTGCGGCGACCATCGCCTTCGTCGGGGGACACTTCCTGCTCTCCGCCAGGCCGCTGCGGCCGCTGTTGCTCCAGCGCTTCGGCGAGCAGGGGTTCCGGCTCATCTACACCCTGACCATGGTGGCGGCCCTGGCCTGGTTGCTGCTGTCCTACCGCGCCGCGCCTTTCCTCGTGGTCTGGACCCCGGCGCCGGTCTTCGCCTGGGTGCCGCTGGCGGTGATGCCGGTCGCCGCCATCCTGGTCGTCGCTGGTCTGACCACCCCGGGCCCGACCCTGGTCGGCGGCGAACGCTACCTCGACAGTGCGCTCGGCTCCCCCGCGGTGGGTATCCTCTCCATCACCCGTCACCCCTTCCTCTGGGGCACCGGCCTCTGGGCGCTGTCGCATCTGCTGGTGAACGGCGACTTCACCTCGATGGTGATGATGGGCGGCATTGCCGTGCTCAGCTTCGGGGGGATGCGCCATATCGACCAGCGGCGCGAAGCCAGTTTGGGCGCGGCCTGGGGGCCGATGAAGCTGACCACCAGCGTGCTGCCCTTCGCCGCCGTGCTCAGCGGGCGCAGCGCTATCGACTGGCGCGGCATCGGCTGGTGGCGGCCGCTGCTGGGCCTGGTGGTCTACGCGGCCCTGCTGCACCTTCATGTGGGCCTTATCGGGGTCTCACCGCTGCCCCAGTAAACCCGCGTCCCTTCAGTCGCGGCAATTTCCTACAAGGCCCGGTCCGCTGGATCGGATAAGCTGGCGCCATGGCGATCGATCAAGAGACGGCCTATGCGCTTTCGGCACGCCGGGGGCGGGAGGGGCGCAAGGCGGATTCCGTCTGCTTCTGGCGCGAGCGGCGATTCGACGACCTGGAGTGCCTGAAGGCCCGCTTCTACCGCCACAGCTATGCTCCCCACGCGCACGACACCTTTGCCTTGGGTGTGATCCTGTCGGGGGCCGAGGCCTTTCGCTATCGCGGCGAACGACGGCTCGCCCCGTCGGGAAGCCTGGTGGCGGTGAACCCGGACGAGATGCACGACGGGGCGCCGGCCGGGGACAGCTTTGCCTACCGCATGCTCTATCCCTCCGTCGACCTGGTGCAGGGCATCGCCGATGATCTGGCCGATCGCCCTTCCGGCTTTCCTGCGTTCCGCGACCCGGTGATGGACGACCGAGAGGTCGCGGCCCGTCTCGGGCGGGCGCATGCCCTGATGGAAGCCCAGGCCCTGGACGGCGCCGACAAGCTGGCGGTCGACGAGGCCTTCACCGCGGCGCTCAGCCTCATGCTGCGTCGGCACAGCGTCAGCGAGCCGCAGGGGCGCCGCCTGGGGCGCGAGGTCGGTCCGATCCGCCGGGCCCGCCGCACCATTGACGATCTCTATATGCAAGACCTGACCCTTGATGACCTGGCCGGGGTGGCGGGGCTCAGCCGCTATCACTTCCTGCGCGCCTTCCGGCGCGAAGTCGGGGTCACGCCGCATGCCTATCTGACCGGCCGGCGGATTGCCGCCGCCAAGGCTCTGCTGGCCGGCGCGGCGCCGCTCAGCGAGGTGGCCCTGGCCTGCGGCTTCTACGACCAGAGCCACCTCTCGCGGGCCTTCAAGGGCGCGACCGGTGTGACGCCGGGCCAGTACCGGCTGGGCAGCCGGCAGATGGTATGAACGGCGGATGAAGGTACCCTGAGGGCGTCTGCGACCCGGTCAATCCAGGCAGAATCCCTTGCGCCGAACGAAGGCGCCGAAGCCGGCCCGTTCCGGCTTCGCATACTGCCGTGCCTTGTCCTCCGACCAGCCGTAGTCCGGATCCTCACCGAAGTCCTCGACGTAGCGCTGTGCGTCATAGGGGCGTTGGCGGTCGTAGTCGGCGATGGCGGTGTCCAGGCCCTCCTCGCCGTAGCGGTCCTCGTGCAATGTGACCGCCAGCGGAAGACGCGGGGTAACGACCGCTTCGCGGACCGGCCAGCCGACCGCCAGCCCGGCCAGCGGGAAGACATGATCGGGCAGGCCGAGCAGGCGGCTGACCTCCTCGGCGTCATTGCGCAGGGCGCTTATGGGGCAGCAGCCCAGCCCCATCGCCTCGGCAGCCGTGACGTAGCTGGCAAGCGCGATCCCGGCGTCTACCGCGGCATTGAAGAAGGCGTCGAGATGATCGTTCGCGAAGGGGCGTCCGCGCAGTTCGTGAAGCCGGCGCTGGCGCCGGTTGTTACCGCAGAAAACCAGCAGCGCCGGGGCCTTCGCCGTCCAGGACTGGTCGGCCAGCAGGGCATTGAGGGCAGCGCGCAGCGTGACATCGGTGACCAGCACGATATCCCGCTGCTGCAGGTCGCTCTTCGTCGGGGCCGCGAGCGCGACGGCAGCCAGCAGGCGCAGCAGGGCCGGGTCGACGGGCTCGTCGGAAAACTCCCGATGAGAGCCCCGCGCGGCCAGCCGCGCGAGGCATGGTGCAGCGGCGGCGCCGCCGCTAACGTCGATACCGGCACCATCGGCGAAGCGCGCGCGGATCGCCGCAGCCAGGTCGCCCAGGTGCTTGTCGTCTTCGGCCATCGCGTCGTCCCCCTGTTCCCGTGGCGGCCCATACTACCGCCGCGCGTCGCCGCGTCACGCCGGGGAACGGCGTCCCGTCGGGAACGACAGCCGCTAGACCAGCAGGCCGCCCTGAATCGGTGTATTGCACACCAGGAAGCGTTTGATCTCCCCGTTCTGACCCAGGGGCAGGATCAGCCGATGCCAATGGCTGGCGGTAATCTGCGGCGGGGCCTTGTGCACGGTATAGAGCGGGCAGCGCGCCTCGCGGGCCGCCCGGTAGCAGGCGGCGAAGAAAGTCTGCACCGCAGAGGAGGTGGCGACCTCCCACACGGTCTTGCCGGTCATATCGAAACCGGCGACCGCGGCAATCTTCGAACCGTAGAGCGCGTAACGGAAATCGTTTGGCCCCGTTCCCAGGTCGATGAGCATCAGATAGCCCAGGGCACGGCGCATCTGGTGGGGATCTATCTGCAAGACATCGGGAATGCCCCTGACCTGCGGCAACTTCTGCCAGTAGCGCAGCACGCTTCGCAGTTCCTCCAGGGGCAGGTCCGCTTCCACCGGCCGGGCGACGACCTGCAGGTCCCTGACTTCGTGGCGCAGGGCCTCGGATACGTCGGTGGAGCCGCTGCCGGACCGCAGGTGGCGCAAAATGGCCTCCGTCACTCGGTCGACGGAGAATTCGGACATTACCATTACCGCTGCGATCCCCTTTCTCGCGCTACCCGCCCGCACGAAGGCGAACCCCCTTGAAGCGACAGACCGGCGGCGCGCTATCGGACAAGGCCCCCCAGCCTCTGATCATTCCTCGCTCCAGAACCCCGCTGGCCCCGGAAGCTGGCCGGCGTCGGCACCAGCCTGGATTCTCACTGCCCGAACTTCGGCAGCCTAGACTGGAATAAGCGAACATCATAGGAAAACTAGCGCAAAGATTGATCGGCCGCGGCTCTCACTGCGGGTGCCGCCAGCGCAATTCCGTACAAGACCGCGACCGGAGCGTCAGGCACCTTGGACGCCTGATCCCGGAACCGGCAAATGACGATTCTATGACGAACACCGACAGGAGCGGCGAGTTCACAGCAGGGGTACTGACCATACTGCCGGTCCTCGTGGCGGTGGTGGTCTATGGCCTCTTGTTCGGGGCGCTGGCGGCACAGAAAGGGCTCTCGCCCCTGGAAGTGACGGTCATGAGCGCGCTGGTCTTCGCCGGCGCCTCCCAGTTCGTGGCGGTGGAGATCTGGACCTCGCCGCCGGGGGTATTGCTGCTGGCGCTCACCGCGCTGATGGTCAATCTGCGCCACGTATTGATGGGCGCCGCCCTGGCACCCTTCATCCGCGGCTGGCCGCGCGGGCGGACCTGGACAGCTCTCTTTTTCATGACCGACGAGAACTGGGCGCTCACCCTGCAGCGGGCCGGCCGGACGACGATCACGCCGGCCTTCTATTTCGGCCTCGCCTTGCCGCTCTACGGCGGCTGGATCGCCTGCACCACCCTGGGGGCGGTCTTCGGCGCCGTGCTGCAGGACCCGGCGCGCTACGGCCTCGACTTCGCTTTCACCGCCGTCTTCCTGACCTTGCTGGCCAGCCAGTGGAAGGGCCGGCGCAGTCTTTTTCCCTGGCTGGCCAGCGCCGCGGTCGCCGTGACCGCGCACTCGCTGCTGCCCGGGGTTTGGTACATCGTCCTCGGCGGCCTCGCCGGTACCCTGGTCGGTGCCTTCCAAGGCCCGCCCCTTATGCCGGAGACCTACCGCACCGCGTCGGGAGGAACCAGCGATGCCGCCTGACGCGTTGGCGCGGGATGCTCTGTCCGTGGATGTGTGGACCTTCGCGGCCATCGCTGCCATGGCGGCCGCGACCTACTTCACGCGGGTTTTCGGCTATCTGCTGGTCCGCCGCGTCACGGTGTCCGGGCGGCTCGCTTCGGCGCTGGAGGCCGTGCCCGGGGCGATCCTCACCGCGATCATCGCCCCCATGGCCTTCGCCACCGGGCCGGCGGAAAGCGGCGCGGCGCTCGTCACCGTTCTGCTGGCGCTGCGCCTGCCCCTCATCGTCGCGGTAGCCGGCGGTTGCCTCGCCGTGGTGGGGCTGCGCCTGTTGCTGCTCTAGCTGTCGGCCAAAGGGCAGATTTCCTAAAAAAGCACCGGCTTGGGGGCGACAGCGCCTTTGCCGGCATGTTAGGCTTGCCGCCGAGACACATTCCCTTTCATTGCGAACGAATTTGATTTGGAGCGACGATGGCTACCAATGCTGAAATTGCTGCGCGCCTGCTGCGCGACGCTGCCGGCTTCTTCCGCTCGGTCGGCGAGCAGAACCCGCCCCTGAAGGAGCACATGGACAAGAACGCCCAGGCTTTCGAAGTAATGGCCGGGCGTGTCGAAACTGATCCCACCGGCGAGGCCTCCTTCGCCGAGCCCGCCCCCGGCGGCGACGCCTCTTAAGGCCGGGCGGGCAGCCGCCACCGCAGGACTGACGGGCCCTCTCGCGGGCCCGGCGGCCTGTGGGTCGCGCCGCAGGCGCAGCGTCGGCCCAGATACCGGTCCTAGCGCTTCTGGCGGTTCAGGAGGCGCAGGCGCAAGGCGTTCAGCTTGATGAAGCCCGCCGCATCGCGCTGGTCGTAGACCGAGTCTTCCTCGAAGGTGACGTGCTCCATGGAGTAGAGCGAGTCCGGCGATTTCCGGCCCTCGACGATGACGTTGCCCTTGTAGAGCTTCAGGCGCACCGAGCCGTTGACCCTTTCCTGGCTCTTGTCGATCAGCGCCTGCAGCATCTCGCGCTCGGGCGACCACCAGAAGCCGTTGTAGATCAGCTCGGCATAGCGCGGCATCAGCTCGTCCTTCAGGTGCGCGGCGCCGCGGTCGAGGGTGATGGACTCCATGGCCCGGTGAGCGGTCAGCAGGACGGTACCGCCCGGCGTCTCGTAGACGCCGCGGCTCTTCATGCCGACAAAGCGGTTTTCCACGAGATCGAGCCGCCCGATGCCGTTGGCCCCGGCCAGCTCGTTCAGCCGGGTGAGCAGCGCGGCGGGCGACAGCTTCTCGCCGTCCACGGCGACGGGGTCGCCCTTTTCGAAATCGATGGTGATGATCGTCGACTTGTCCGGCGCGTCCTCCGGCGAGACGGAGCGCGAGAAGACGTATTCCTCCGGCGCGTCCCAGGGGTCTTCCAGCACCTTCCCCTCGGCGGAGATGTGCAGCAGGTTGGCGTCGACCGAGAAGGGCGCCTCGCCGCGCTTGTCCTTGGCGATGGGAATCTGGTGCTGCTCGGCAAATTCGATCAGCTTCGTGCGGCTGTTCAGGTCCCACTCGCGCCAGGGGGCGATGACGTGGATGTCGGGGTTGAGGGCGTAGTAGCCCAGTTCGAAGCGGACCTGGTCGTTGCCCTTACCGGTGGCACCGTGGCAGACGGCGTCGGCCCCGGTCTCGCGGGCGATCTCGATCTGGCGCCTGGAGATCAGCGGCCGCGCGACGGAGGTGCCCAGCAGGTAGACCCCCTCGTAGACGGCGTTGGCGCGGAACATCGGGAAGACGTAGTCGCGCACAAAGGTCTCGCGCAGGTCCTCGATGTAGATGTTCTCCGGCTTGATGCCCAGCATCTCGGCCTTCTTGCGCGCCGGCTCCAGCTCCTCGCCCTGACCCAGGTCGGCGGTGAAGGTCACCACCTCGCAGTTATAGGTGGTCTGCAGCCACTTCAGGATGACGGAGGTATCGAGGCCGCCGGAGTAGGCGAGCACGACTTTCTTGATCTCGGACATGGTGGAGGTACGCCTCTGACTGGAAATCCGCGCGGAGTATAGGCATCGCGCGGATTAGGGCAAGGGTGGGGGAAACCCGGCGGTGTGGCCGGAGCCGCGGAACCGGGCAGGCCTTCAGGCCCGGGCGGAGGCCTCGCGCTCGCTCTTCTTCTTGCGCTCGGAGGCGGACTTCAGCTGGCCGCAGGCGGCCAGGATATCCTCGCCGCGGGTCGCGCGCACCGGAGAGGAAATATGCGCAGCGGAGAGGATGTCGGCGAAGCGGGTGATGGTCGCCTTGTCGGAGCACTCGAAGAAGCTGCCGGGCCAGGGATTGAAGGGGATAAGGTTCACCTTGGCCGGGATGCCCTTCAGCAGCCTTATGAGGCGCCGGGCGTCGTCCTCGCTGTCGTTCACGCCTTTCAGCATGACGTACTCGAAGGTGATGCGCCGGGCGTTGTGGGTGCCGGGATAGTTGCGGCAGGCGTCCAGGAGCAGCTTCAGCGGATACTTCTTGTTGATCGGCATGATCATGTCGCGCACCTCGTCGGTCGTCGCGTGCAGCGACACGGCGAGATTCACGTCCAGCTCGCGCCCGCAGCGCTCCATCTCCGGCACCACGCCCGAAGTAGACAGCGTGATCTTGCGCTTGGAGACGGAGAGGCCTTCGCCGTCCATGGCGATCTTCATGGCCTTGGCCACGTTGTCATAGTTGTAGAGCGGCTCACCCATCCCCATGAGCACGATGTTGGTGATCTGGCGCCCCTCGGCGGGCGCCGGCCACTCGCCCAGGCCGTCGCGCGCCACCATGATCTGGCCGACGATCTCGGCGGGCGAGAGGTTGCGGACCAGGCGCTGGGTGCCCGTGTGGCAGAATCGGCAGGTCAGGGTGCAGCCGACCTGGCTGGAGACACAGAGGGTGCCGCGGTCCTCCTCGGGAATGTAAACGGTCTCGACTTCCTGGCCGTCGGCCAGGCGCAGCAGCCACTTGCGGGTGCCGTCCCGGGAGACCTGGGCCACGGCGACCTCCGGCCGGCGCACGGCGTGGGTCTCGGCCAGGCGGGCCCGGAAATCCTTGGAGAGGGTGGTCATCTCCGCGAAATCGGTGACCCCGCGGTGATAGATCCAGTGCCACAGCTGCTTGGCGCGGAAGGGCTTTTCGCCCAGGGTGGCCAGTTCCGCGACCAGCTCGTCACGCGACAGCCCGACGAGATTGCGTTTCTCGTCGCTGTCGACCCCCAGGGCGTCGGGGGCAAAGGCTTCGGCATGCTGGCTCATGGGGCGATAAATAGGCCCTTTACAGGGTTAAAACCAGCCCTTTGCGCTGCCCCGCGCCGGCAGAAAGCGTCGGCCCGCGCGGCGTCTAAAGGCCGCAGGCCGTGCTGATCGCCTTGTAGGCGCGGGTAAAACCGGAAAGCGAATAGGTGTCCTTGGTGTTCGTGCCTCGGGCCGAGGTGCCCTGGACCACCATGGTGTTGCCCTTGATCATCGCCTGCACCAGCTGCTTGTCGGTGTCCTTGTCCACCGTCCAGGCTGACTCGCCTTCGGTGAAGAGGCGCACCTTCAGGCTGCCGACCTGCACTTCGACCGGCACGGTCTCCTTGTAGGTGTAGCCGGCCTGGATGGAGACCTCGTCGATGCGATTCTCCCCCGGGCGATGGGTCACCATGGCGTGAATCTCGCCGCGCTTGGAGTAATTGCCTTCCGCTTTGGTCGGCTCGCTCGCCATGAAGCAAATCGGCTTGCCTTCCTCCAGGTACTTGAAGGCGCTCCAGTCGGAGAAGTCGCCGAGCCGTTCGATCGACTGGGCCCGGGCTTCACCGGCCGGCAAGGCGACCCAGAGGGCGCCGGCGGCCAAGAAGGACGTGATCGCGAGAGTGAGGTGTTTTGGCAGCATAGTCCGCGCTAATGGGATGTTATTCTTGAACATGGCGGATATTATAGGAAGGGCGGCCCGCGCCGCCACCCCTGCGTTCGGGGACGTCTTGATTTTACCCTTCTACCGCTTTCGCGCAGCCCCAGGGATCCCCGGCGGGCGGAGCGGGACCGCGCCAAGGAACTGGCGCGGGAAGAGATGATTATGGTATGGCGGCGGGCCGAGAGTTTCGATCCTGCGCAGTCCGCCGCGAGCATCCGGACCTTCATCATATGCCGCAATCAGCGCTTCGGCGCCTTGCGGTGGGAGAGCCGGCCCGACTACGAGCCTGCGATCCCTGGCGACGGCGGAGCAGCAGGCGGCGGTGACGCTGCAAGCAGCGCGTCTCACGCGGGCCCTGGCGGACCTGCCGGAGGAACAAGCGGAGTTGGTCAGGATGGCCTTTCTTCAGGACGAGGGAGAGGGACGGATCGACGCTGAAACGAATCTGCTGCGGGGCGCCGTAGAGTCGTACCCGGGTCTGGTACCAACCATCCTGCGCGAGACTCCGGCCAGGGTGGGGAGAATCGCATGAGGGCTCGCGACGGCACGCCGGCTCACCACTTTCCGGAAGAAATGCTGCTCGACCGGGCACAGCTCATGGGCCTGACCGCGCATGAAATGACCTGCCTGATCGGTGGGATGCGGGCCCTTGGCACCAACCATGGCGGCACCAAACACGGTGTCTTCACCGACCGCGTTGGCGTTCTGTCGAATGACTTCTTCGTCAACCTGACCGACATGGGCTACAGCTGGAAACCGGCCGGCGACAACCTTTATAACATCGTTGATCGCAAGTCCGGCGAAACCAAATACACC
>ENA-ORCZ01000523-ORCZ01000523.1-marine-metagenome-genome-assembly--contig:-NODE-523-length-15435-cov-2.393280_pt1 | contig 15435 bp, 14 predicted proteins | sample MGYA00237785_ERZ508519 | MGnify/ENA primary metagenome ERZ508519 (study PRJEB26189, sample SAMN06268790) | marine metagenome | isolation source: Bioluminescent Bay, La Paraguera, Puerto Rico | place...
GGCAGATCTGCCGCCCTTTCCGATTCTCTGGCACTTGGCCGGCGGAAACGCCGGCGCTTCAAGCGTACTTTGGGCTTACTTCAGGCCGAAGCCGCCGAAACGCTTGTTGAACTTCGCCACCTGACCGCCGCTATCCACCAGGCGATGCTCGCCGGTCCAGGCCGGGTGCGTCTTCGGGTCGATGTCCAGGCGCATGGTGTCGCCCGCCGCCCCATAGGTGGAGCGCGTCTTGTACTCGCTACCATCGGTCATCAGGATGGTGATCTCGTGGTAGTCAGGATGAATGTCTTTTTTCATGGCTTTGATCCTTTAAAGCGCCGGGCTGTATACCCGAGACCGCCCGGCGGTGCAAGCCCCTGCCGGCCGCCCGGACCGGAGCCGAAAATTACCACTTTTCCAATTACTTAAGGCCGCCCGGCCGGATCCTTTCTTGATATTGCGATAAACGCAAACTTCATCCGCCAGGCCGGGGTGCTTGAGGGTTCGCCAAGCCGGCTGAGAGGCGTTATCTTCTCGCCACCTCGCCGGATGGGCGAGGCGGGAGGGACTGTCTTCTTATGAGAATGTCATCCGCCGTACCGGCGCCGCAGCGCGAAGAAGCCCGGGCCCGCGGCAGCCTGAAGCTGTTGGTCGAGCTGTGGCAGTTCGTTCGTCCCTACGGCCTTCAGCTCGCCGGCGCCATGACGGCGCTGGTCGTTGCCTCCGGCACGGTACTGGCCCTCGGCATGGGGCTGCGCCGGCTGGTCGACGAAGGGTTCTCCACCGGCAACGCCACCCTGCTGAACCAGGCGGTGCTGGTGCTCTTCGGTGTCGTGGCCCTGCTGGCGCTGGCCGTCTACGCGCGCTTCTACTTCGTCTCCTGGATCGGTGAGCGGGTGGTGGCCGATATCCGCCGCCGGGTCTTCGACCACATCCTGAAGCTCTCGCCGGCCTACTACGAGCTGACCCGCACCGGCGAGGTGTTGTCGCGGCTGACCACCGACACCACGCTGCTGCAGACCGTGGTCGGCTCCTCCGTCTCCATCGCGATCCGCAACTTTCTGCTGCTCATCGGCGGCACGGTGCTGCTGGTTATCACCTCGCCGAAGCTGACCGCGCTGGTCTTTCTGGTCGTGCCGCTGGTGCTGCTGCCGATCCTTACCTACGGGCGCCGGGTGCGGCGCCTCAGCCGCACCAGCCAGGACCGCGTCGCCGACCTGGGCGTCTATGCCGGCGAGGCGCTGGACGCGATCCGTACGGTGCAGGCCTTCGTGCACGAGGGCGAGGACCGCAAGCGCTTCGGGGCGCGCGTCGAAGAGGCTTTCCAGGCCGCGCGCCAGCGCGTCGCCGCCCGCGCGATGCTGACCGCCGTGGTCATCGTGCTGGTCTTTGGGGCGGTCAGCACCATTCTCTGGATCGGCGGCCACGACGTCCTCAGCGGACGTATCTCGGCCGGAGAGCTCTCCGCCTTCGTGTTCTACGCCATCGTGGTGGCCGGTGCGGCCGGCGCCTTTTCCGAGGTGATCGGCGACCTGCAGCGCGCCGCCGGTGCCACCGAGCGGTTGCTCGACCTCCTGGCGGTGGAGCCGGACATCACGGCTCCAGAAAATCCGGTCGCGCTGCCGGAACCGCCGCGCGGCGCCGTCGCTTTCGAGGATGTGGTCTTCCACTATCCCTCGCGGCCCGACCACTCGGCGCTGCAGGGGCTCGGCTTCACGGTCGCGCCGGGCGAGAAGGTCGCCATCGTAGGCCCTTCCGGTGCCGGCAAGACGACGATCTTCCAGCTGCTGCTGCGCTTCTATGATCCGCAGGGCGGCACAATTCGCCTCGACGGCGTGGCGCTGCCCGAGGCCGATCCGGCGGCGCTGCGCGCGCGCGTCGGCCTGGTGCCGCAGGAGCCGGTGGTCTTTTCCGCCGACGCCTGGGAGAACATCCGCTACGGTCGCCCGGATGCGAGCGACGCGGAGGTGCGCGCGGCGGCCGCCTCGGCCGCCGCCCTGGAATTCATTGAGCAGCTGCCCGAAGGCTTCGACACCTATCTCGGCGAAAAGGGCGTCCGGCTATCCGGCGGTCAGCGCCAGCGCATTGCCATCGCCCGCGCCATCCTGAAGGATCCGCCGCTGCTGCTGCTCGACGAGGCGACCTCGGCCTTGGATGCCGAGAGCGAGCGCATGGTGCAGCGCGCGCTCGACCACCTGATGGCCGAGCGCAGCACCCTCATCATCGCCCACCGTCTGGCGACAGTCCTGAAGGCCGACCGCATCCTGGTGATAGACCAGGGCCGCCTGGTCGAAAGCGGCACTCACGCCGAGCTGGTCGCCGCCGACGGCCTCTACGCCCGCCTTGCGACCCTGCAGTTCGGCGAGGCGGCGGCGTTGAACATCCGCACGACGGAAGAAAGCGCCCGCGCCTCGGGGAGCTGAATCGGCGCGCGGAGACGCACAAACTCAGCGCTCGGTCAGCTTGAACTCGATGCGGCGATTGCGGCGGTAGGCGATCTCGTCGTTCCCGGCGTCGAGCGGCTGGAATTCGCCGAAGCCGGTGGCGGCGAGGCGCTGCGGCGGGATGCCCTGCTCGACCAGGAACTTCACCACCGAGACGGCGCGCGCCGTCGACAGCTCCCAGTTCGACGGGAAGGCGACGGTATTGATTGGTTGGCGGTCGGTGTGGCCGTCGACGCGCAGCACCCAGTCGATCTCGGTGGGGATGGTGGAGGCGATCTGGCGCAGGGTACGGGCGAGGCGGGAGAGCTGGCCGCGGCCGGCGTCCTCGATGGTGGCCGAGCCGCTGCTGAAGAGGACCTCCGACTGGAAGACGAAGCGGTCGCCGACGATGCGGATGTCCTGGCGGTTGCCGAGGATCTCGCGCAGCCGTCCGAAGAACTCGGAGCGGTAGCGCGCCAGCTCCTGCACCTTGCTGGCCAGGGCGACATTGAGGCGCTTGCCGAGTTCGGCGATCTGCACCTCCTGCTCCTCGTTCTTGGCCTCGGCGATCTCCAGTGCCTGGGAGACCTGGGCGAGCTGCTCGCGCAGGGCGGCGAGCTGGCGGTTCAACAGCGTCACCTGGATCTGCGCCTCCTCGGACAGCGCCTGCTGGTCGGCGAGCGCCTGGCGCTCGGACTCCAGTTCGCTTTCCAGGCCTTCGCGCGTGCTTTCCGAACTCTGCAGCTTCTCGACCAGATCGTCGCGCAGCGACTTGAGGATCGCCAGCTCGGCGAGCTGCGCCTCGATCTTTTCCTTGTCGACCTCAATGGTCGAATAGGCCGCTTCCAGCTCGGCCTTGCCGGCTGCAATGGCGGCCAGCGCCTCCTCCAGCTTCTTCTGCTCCACCTCCAGGCGGGCGAGGGCTGCATTCAGCCTGGCGCGCTCCTCATCCAGCGCGGCTTCGGCCGCGCTCAAGGCCTGGCGGCTCTGCTGCAGTTCGTCGCGGGTGTTGGCGAGTTCTTCTTCGCTGGTGGCGGCGAGGTTGCCCAGGCGCTCGCGCTCGGCCTGCTCGTCGCTCAGCAGCGCGGCGAGGCGGTCGCGCTCGTCGGCCAGGGCGGCCAGCTGGTTGGCCAGCGAGGCGCGTTCCTCGGCCAGGTTGGCGAGCTGGCTGCTGAGGCTCTCCCGCGAAGCCAGGGAACTCTGCAGTTCGGCGGAAAGCTGCTGCACGTTGAGGCGCAACTCCGTGTTGGCGTTGCGCTCCAGCGCCAGCAGTTCGGCCAGCTCGGCGATTTCCGTTTCCAGGCGCGTCAGCGCCTCGTCCTTGCCGGTGATTGCGACCGAGAGGAAGAACTGGGCGACCATGAAGACCATGAGGACGAAGATCACCACCAGCAGCAGGGTGGCGAGACCATCGACGAAGCCGGGCCAGATATTGATCGAGCGGCGCGAACCGCCCCGCCCCAGGGCATACATCGCCTAGCCCTCTTCCGCCATGGCGGCCAGGGTGCGGGTAAGCAGGCGGATCTCGCTGCGCAGTTCCTCCACCGCGGTGTCGCGGCCGTGGGCCATGTCCGCAGACATGCGCTCCAGGCGCAGATCCAGATTGCGAATATGTCCCTTGGTCGCCTTGTCCAGACCGCCGCCGCCGTCGCCTTCGGCATCGGCGAGGCGGGCCAGCAGCGGTTTCAGGCTCGCCTGGGTTTCGGCGATGGAGAGCATGACCGACTGCTCGGTGCGCATGTGGTCGGTCAGGTTGCTCAGGCGCTCGGTCAGCGCCGCCAGGTTCTGGTTCACCGCCGCGCGGTCTTCCTCGCCGCGCGCCACCGTGCGCTGCAGTTGCTCCAGGCTGTCGGCGGTCTTCTCCAGAAGGGCGTGCACATAGGCCGAAACCGGCTGCTCGCCCTCGCCGCTGAAGCCGCCGCCGCTGGAGAGCTTGGTGACGCTGGAAAGCCACTCTTCCAGCTCGTTGAGGAAGCGGTTGTGAGCCTGGGCGGAGTTCAGTTCCAGAAAGCCCAGCACGAGGGAGCCGGCGAGGCCGAAGAGCGATGAGCTGAAGGCCGTGCCCATACCGGAGAGCGGCGCCTGCAGGCCGCCTTTCAGTTCCTCGAACAGGGCGACCGCGTCGCCGCTGCCGCCGGACAGGCCACCGATCGTTTCGCCGACGGCGTTCACCGTGTCGAGCAGGCCCCAGAAGGTACCCAGCAGGCCCAGGAAGATCAGCAGGCCGATGACGTAGCGGGAGATCTCGTGCGACTCCTCGATCCGCGCCTGGATCGTGTCCAGCAGGCTGCGCATCGACATGGTGGAGAGGCTGAGCCGACCCGCCTTGTCGCCGATCATGGTGACCATGGGCCCCAGCAGGCGCGGCGGGGTGTCCTGCGACAGGGTGCCGGGGAAGACCAGGCCGCCACGGCTTTCCCGCCGCAGGGTCTCCAGCCAGTAGATCTCGCCGCGCAGCCCCAGCACCTGGACGAAGCTGTAGGCGATGCCGACCACCAGGATCAGGAGGATCAGGCCGTTCAGCCAGAGATTGGCGACGAAGGCGTCCTGCAATTGCGGCGCGATGAAGGCGGCGGCGATTGCGACGGCCGCCAGAAACGCCACCATTCGAAAGAGATAGGTCTGCAGGAAGGACATCTTGACGGTCTTACCCTCGGGTCCGCGGGACGGAAGAGTCAATCATATGGCAGATCGGCCCGCGCCGCGATTCGCGGGCGAGAATCCACCAAAGGCTCGCGTCCTTAAGGGTTAGCTGTCAATGGGCCGGATGTCGACCCGATTTGCGGGACCGCCCTCGGCCTTGTCGCCCAGCGAGCGGACCTGGATGCGCGCCGAGGGTACACCGGCGTCGATCAGGAAGGTGCGGACCTTGAGGGCCCGGGACAGCGCCAGCTTGCGGGCGAGATCCTGCGAACTGCCCTCGGAGCTGGCGAAACCCAGCACCTGGATACGGCTGGCATCGTTGGCCCGAAGACTGTTCGCCAGCGAACGCAATTCGGCCTGGACGGGCTCGGAAAGCTCCGCCGAGTCGCCGTCGAAGGGCAGGGTGACGTCCTCGACCGCGCCGACCGTCAGGCTGGCGGTCTGCACCCCGGGGCTCATCGAGGTGCTGCCGGCATCCTCGGTGGCAGGTTCGGTAGCGGAAGCCGTGGCCGGCGTTTCTGCGTCGGGCGCGGGGTCATCGCTGCTTGCGGCCGGAGACTCGGGCAACAGGCTGACCGGCGCGTCGGCTTCGGGCGTTTTCTTTGCCGGAGTCGCCGGGGTCATGGTGGGGGCGGGCACGTCGGCGCTGCTGACGGGGGCCGTGGCGACCTGCTGAGCCGGCGCCTCGGGCTCGGACATCGGCTTAGTCGGGGCCGTCGCCTCGTCCGCCAGGCTCTCAGAGGCCGGGGTTTCCTCAATGGCCGCAGTCTCGACCGTGGCGATCTCGACCTCGGCGGGCGGTGCCGCCTCGGCCATCTCGGGGGCCGGCGCTTCGTCAGCCGCGTCGGTGGACTGGAATTCGGGGGCCAGGCCGGCCGACTCATCGACCGTGGTCACGCCGGCCTCGGCCAGCATCTCGGCCGGCACCTCCGGCTTGCGCGGTGCCGGATCCGGGGTGGCCAGCGGCGGGCGCCGCAGGGTCAGCACCGGCGCATCCGCCGTGGCGGCGCTATCATCGGCGCTGGGCAGGTTCTCCATGTAGACGACGATACCGCTTTCGCTGGCGCCCGCTGCGCCACTGGCGCTGTCGCTGGGCTCCAGGGGGATCAGCAGCTGCGAGGAGGGCTCCGGGCCCTGCGCGAAGGCGTCGGTCATCGCCCGGGTGCGGGCGGCATGGTTGTCGCTGAAGCCTGGGGCCAGGGTGCTCTTCGGGGCTTCCAGCGGCGGGAACAGCAAGGTTCCCGGGCGGGTAACCACGAAATTGCCGCTGCCGTAGGTCTGGAACGTCAGGCCGCCCGGACCGCCCTGCGGCTGCGGCGCCAGCGGGGCAATCGGCTGCAGGGGTCCGCTGGGCGGTGCGAAACCGGGCGTCGTGTAGCCGGGCTGGGGCGCCAGGGGTGCGCCCGGTGTCGGGGCGGGGCCCGGGCCCAGCGTGTTCAGTACGTCGTTGTTGATGTAGATGCCGGAATTCGACTGCGCCAGCGCCTCGGGCGCCAGGGTCACGGTCAGGCCGGCGGTCAGACTGAGGGCCAGCGGCAGGGCCACGGCAGCGGCAGCGCAGGCCGGCGCGAACCGGCGGCTTTTTGCCCGGTTTTCCGCCATTTTCTGGCCAAGCTGTACGTTTCTGCTCATGAGCCCCTGGTACCCCAATTTCCCCGGTCAACCACTATGGTTAACACTATGCTTCTGCCGCGTCGGGGACAACCTGCTTTGCTGGCTGTGCAGCGCCGGCAGGCGGCGCGCCGGGGCGGCCGCGAGGCTCTTATTATTGAGGCTTTTAGTTACTTAAAGGTTTGCGCAGCAACTTCATGGCATCGCTGTGGATGGCGTTGTTGCTGGCCAGGATGCTGGGGCTGGCCATGGTGATGGCCTTGCCGTTCATCTCGCTGACGTAGCCGCCGGCCTCGCGGACCAGGATCAGGCCCGCGGCGATGTCCCAGGGGGCAAGGCCGCGCTCCCAGAAGGCGTCGAAGCGCCCGGCGGCGACATAGGCCAAGTCCAGGGCGGCGGCGCCCCAGCGGCGGATGCCCGCCGTCGCGGCCATCACGGCGTCGATCTCGCCCAGAAACTGCGGGCGGTCGCCGCGGCCGGCGAAGGGAGCGCCGGTAGCGACCAGGCAGTCGGTCAGCCGGTTACGCGCGGAAACCCGGATGCGGCGGTCGTTCAGGAAGGCGCCGTGCCCCTTCTCGGCATGGAAGAGGTCTTCCTTGATCGGGTCGTAGATCAGCCCGGCAATGATCTCGCCGCGTTCCTCCAGGGCGATGGAGATCGCAAAATGCGGCAGGCCGTGCAGAAAGTTGCTGGTGCCGTCCAGGGGATCGACGATCCAGCGCCGCCCGCTGTCGTCGCTGGCTGGCACCTCCTCGGATTCCTCCATCAGGAAGCCGTAGCCGGGACGCGCCTTCTCCAGTTCCTGCTTCAGCACCTTCTCGGCCTTGAGATCGGCGGCGGAGACGAAGTCCGCCGGACCCTTGCGCGAGACCTGCAGGTTCTCGATCTCGCCGAAGTCGCGCTTCAGGCCGCGGGCGGCCTTGTCGGCGGCCTTGGTCATGACATTGAGGAGGGCGGAGCGGGTGGCCATGCGGGTCTGCGGTCTTTCAGGTTGGGATGTTCGGGGGAGGGCGCGCGGCGCTCAGTCCTTGGCGCGCTCGACGTAGGAGGCGTCGGCAGTGTTCACCACGACGCGGGTGCCGGCTTCGATGTGCGGCGGCACCATGATGCGGCTGCCGTTCTCCAGCACCGCCGGCTTGTAGGAGGAGGAGGCGGTCTGCCCCTTCACCACCGGGTCGGCCTCGGTGATCTCCATGACCACGGTGTCCGGCAGCATGACCGAGATCGGCTCTTCCTCGTAGGACTCGATGGTGACGGTCATGCCCTCCTGCAGGAAGGGCAGCGGCTCGCCAACCAGGTCCTGGTTCAGGCTGATCTGCTCGTAGGTGTCGTTGTCCATGAAGGTCAGCATCTCGCCGTCGGCGAAGAGGAACTGGTACTCCTTCTGGTCCAGGCGCACGCGCTCGACATCCTCGCTGGACCGGAAGCGCTCGTTCAGCTTGGTGCCGTCGCGGATGTCCTTCAGCTCGACCTGCAGGTAGGCGCCGCCCTTGCCGGGCTGGGTGTGCTGGGTCTTCACCGCGCGCCACAGGCGGTTCTTGTGCTCGATGACGTTGCCGGGGCGAATGGCGTTGCCGCTGATCTTCATGGGGGATCGTCCGGAATGTTGGCTGGTCTGGAAAGCGCGCGGAAGCTACCAGCTTGCCCCGGAGGTGGCAACGCCCCAGGCAGGGCCGGGGTCAGCCCTTGGAAAGGCGCGGGAATCCGCCGTTTCAGGCTTCTTCGGCCAGGGCGGCCAGCAGGGCCTGCAAGGCCTTGGCCGGCCCGGCCGCGGTCAGCCAGAGGGCCGGTTCGACGGCGAGGAAGTCGGGCCCGGCGGCGGCCAGGGTGCGGGCACCCTCCAAGGTCCGGGCGCCGAAGGCGACCTGCGGTGGGGTCATCACGGCTTCCCACCAGGCGATGATCTCCGGGTCGGCTACTTCCCCGTCATCCCCTCCTTCGGGCAGGCTACCGAAGCCGATATAGTCGGCGCCCTCTTCGCCGGCGGTCATGGCCAGGTGCCGCGAATGGCCGCAGCCGGCGCCCAGGATCACGTCGTCGCCGAAGCGCCGGCGCAGCTCTTTCACCGGGGATTTCTGCTTCTCGCCGAGCGTCAGGTGCAGGCCGTCGGCGCCGCTCGCGGGGATCAGCGCCGGCCGGTCCTCCAGCAGCACGGCGATGTCCTGTGCCTGGGCGGCAGCGATCAGCGGCGCGGCCTTGCGGGCGAAGCCCTCGTTGTCCAGAGCGCCGCCGCGCAGCAGCAGGGCGGAAACCTCTGTGTCACCCAGGGCCGCCGGAGCCAGAGCCGCCAGCGCGTTGCTCAGGCCGTCCGATTCGGCGCTGTCCAGCGTCGGCGATAGCAGCATCAGGCGGGGCAGGAAGTCGGACAAGGGAAGCTCTCTCTTTTGGCGGTGGCCTAGCGGTCGGGTCGGGCGAAGGTCAGGACGTGGGCCGCCCGGCCCGTGACGGGGGCATCATCTGCGGCCTTCCGGTTGCTGCTCAGGATCACCAGGCCGCGGTAGGCAGCCAGGGCCTCCAGCAGGTAGCTGACCTCCTGGTTGGCGTAGCGATCGTGGTTGTCCTTCACTTCCGTGCGCTTGCCGAACAGCGCATCGGCCTCGTCGAAGAAGAGGATCGCCTCGGTGGCTTGCGCCTTCTCGAAGAAGGCGGCGAGAGACTTCTCCGTCTCTTCGGGTGACCTGCCGCGTAGGGCCGCCAACTTTGCGCGTTGCAGGGGACGTTGCATCTCGTTGGCCAGGGTGGCCGCCACCAGGGTCTTGCCGGTGCCGCTGGGGCCGACGAAGAGGCAGAGCTGTGCTCCCTTCTTCGCGTCGGCGGCGCGGGCGATCTTCTTCAGGCTGTCGATGTCTTCCTGCGAAAGCGGCAGTTCGTCGATGCCGAGAGGCTCTGGCGATTTCGTCATGTCGCTGGTTCTCCTTCTTCAGCCGGTCGCCGCTAGCCAGTCGCGGCAGGCCTGGGCCTTGTCGGCGACATCCAGCAGGTCCAGGGCCTCCAGGGGGCCGGTGATCAGGTGGTGACTTTCCGCCTCGGCGATGGCCCGCAGCTTGTCGGCCGCCGCCTTGGGGCCGGTGAAGCGCACCCGCAGCACCCCCTGGCGGAAGGCTGCCATCACCAGCCCGGGCTTGTCGCCGCAGTCCAGGATCGAGGAGACCTCGGCCTGGGGCACCTCGCGCTCGGCCTGCTTCACCACCTCGCGGAACCACAGCGCCCCGGTATAGGCCGCCGCCCCCGGCGGCGAGGCCAGGGTGACCGGGAGGCCCAGATCGCGCGCCGCCTTCAGCGCCGTGACCGCCTGCTCCAGGGAGTGGATGATGATGACTCGCTCGCTCATGGCCGGATGATAATAAAAAGCGGGACCCGGAGGTCCCGCTTTATTGTCCAGGCATCCATGCGCTGCCCGGCCATGGGGCCGGAGCGCCGGGCCTTACAGCAGCTTGCCGAGCGCCACAGCGGTGTCGCTCATGCGGTTGGAGAAGCCCCACTCGTTGTCGTACCAGGACAGGACGCGCACGCAGGTGTCGTCCAGCACCTGGGTCTGGGTCACGTCGAAGGTGGAACTGGCCGGGTTGTGGTTGAAGTCGCAGGACACCAGCGGTGCCTCGTTGATGCCCAGCACGCCCTTCAGGTCACCCTTGGCGGCCTTCACCATGGCGGCGTTGATGGTCTCGGCGTCGGTCTTCTTCTTCGCCTCGATGACCAGGTCCACCAGGCTGACATTGGCGGTCGGCACGCGCACCGAGGTGCCGTCCAGCTTGCCCTGGAGTTCCGGCAGCACCAGGCCCGTGGCCCGCGCAGCGCCGGTTGAGGTCGGGATCATCGACAGGGCCGAGGCGCGGGCACGGCGCAGGTCCTTGTGCAGCGTGTCCACGCTCGGCTGGTCGCCGGTGTAGGAGTGAATGGTCGTCATGAAGCCGTGCTTGAGGCCGACGGTCTTGTCCAGCACCCAAGCTACCGGCACCAGGCAGTTGGTGGTGCAGGAGGCGTTGGAGATGATCTTGTGGCTCTTCTTCAGCTTCTTGTGGTTGACGCCGTAGACCACGGTGATGTCGGCGCCGCTGGCCGGGGCCGAGACCAGGACCTTCTTGGCGCCGGCCTCCAGGTGCTTGCCGGCGGCTTCCTTGCTGGTGAAGATGCCGGTGCATTCCATGACGATGTCGACGCCCAGCTTGTCCCAGGGCAGCTTGGCCGGGTCGCGTTCGGCGAGCACCTTGACCTTCTTGCCGTCGACCTTGATCGCGTCCTTCAGGGCCTCGACCTTGCCGGGGTAGATGCCGTGCACCGAATCGTACTTCAGCAGGTGAGCGTTTGCCTCGGCCGTGCCGAGATCGTTGATGGCGACGAACTCGACGTCCTTCCGCTTGGCCTCCATCGCGGCGCGGAACACCAGGCGCCCGATGCGTCCGAAACCGTTGATACCAACCCGAACTGCCATATTCAGTCTCCGTTCCCTAAATGCCGGCCGCGCGATTCCCGGCGGCCGGCGGTTTCCCTGCGTTTAGTCGTCGTATCGCTTCAGGCGGCGTAGCTGCCGGTGGCCGCCGCGGCATTGTCCTTGGCGCGCTGCAGGAAAGCGGTCTGTGCCTTTTCCAGGTTCGCCGCCTTGCCGCTCCAGGCCTTCAGCGGCGCCGCCTGCAGGGCGCGGCCGTAGGAGAAGCTGAGTTTCCAGGGCAGGGTGCCCGGCAGCTTGTTCATGGCGTTGAGGTGCTCGGTCGCCAGCGCGTCGCTCTGGCCGCCGGACAGGAAGACGATGCCGGGCACGGCGGCGGGCACGGTGCGCTTCAGGCAGCGCACGGTGCGCTCGGCGACTTCCTGCACGCCGGCCTGGTCCGGGCAGTCCTGGCCGGAGATCACCATGTTCGGCTTCAGCAGGGTGCCTTCCAGCCAGACGTTCTGCAGCGCCAGCTCGTTGTAGACGCTGCGCAGCACCTCCTCGGTGACCTCCTCGCAGACGTCGATGTCATGGTCGCCGTCCATCAGCACTTCCGGCTCGACGATCGGCACCAGGCCGGCTTCCTGCGCCAGGGCCGCGTAGCGCGCCAGGGCGTGGGCATTGGCGGTGACGCAGCCCGGGCTGGGGATGCCTTCGCCGATGCGGTAGACGCCGCGCCACTTGGTGAAGCGGGCGCCCAGCTTGGCGTACTCCTCCAGGCGCGCGCGCAGGCCGTCCAGGCCCTCGGTGACGGTCTCCTCCGGGTGGCCGGCCAGCGGCTTGGCGCCCATGTCGACCTTGATGCCGGGGATCATGCCGGCCTTTTCCAGCTTCTTGACCAGCGAGGTGCCGTCGGCCGCCTTCTGGCGGATCGTCTCGTCGTAGAGGATCACGCCGGAGATGTACTTGCCGGCGTCCGGCGCGGTGAACAGCATATCGCGGTAGTCGCGGCGGTTCTCTTCCGTCGACTCGATCTTGATGCTGTCGAAGCGCTTCTTAATCGTCGGGGAGCTCTCATCCGCGGCCAGGATTCCCTTGCCGTCGGCAACCAGGGCTTGAGCGGTCTCCGCAAGCGCAGAAGAAGTCATGTCTGGGCCTCCAAATTGCATGCCTGCATTAGTCTGCAAGGCTCTTATAGAAACTCCGCGGCGCCGGGGGCGCGGTCAAATCCGTGTCTTGACCGCTTCCACCACGGCTTCGGCGGTGATGTTGAACTTGCGATACAGCTCGCCGGCCGGTGCCGAGGCGCCGAACCCGCGCATGCCGACGAAGCCGCCACCGGATTCCACCCAGCGCTCCCAGCCGAAGGGGAGTGCGGCCTCGATGGCGATGTGCAACGTGCCGGGGCCCAGCACCTCGTCGCGGTAGTGCGGCGGCTGCTGCTCTAACAGCTCCCAGCAGGGCATGGAGACGACGGCGGCGGAGATGCCTTCCTCGCGTAGCAGCTTCTGCGCCTCCAGCGCGATGACCACCTCAGAGCCCGAGGCGATCAGCGTCACCTGCCGCTCGCTGTCGGCCGGCGCCATGATGTAGGCGCCGTAGGCGGAATGGTTCTCGGAGATGTCCTTGCGCAGGGTCGGCAGTCCCTGGCGGGTCAGCGCCAGCAGCGACGGCGCGTCCTCGCTCTGCAGGGCCAGTTCCCAGCACTCGGCCGTCTCCACCGTGTCGGCGGGACGGAAGACCAGCAGGTTCGGAATGGCGCGCAGCGCGGCCAGGTGCTCGACCGGCTGGTGGGTCGGGCCGTCCTCGCCCAGGCCGATGGAGTCGTGCGTCATGACGTGCACGACCCGGGTGCCCATCAGCGCGCCGAGACGGATCGCGGGGCGGGCATAGTCGGCGAAGACCAGGAAGGTGCCGCCGAAAGGAAGGTAGCCGCCGTGCAGCGCCAGGCCGTTCATGGCCGCGGCCATGGCGTGCTCGCGCACCCCGTAGTGGATGTAGCTGCCGGTGAAGTTCTCCGGCATCACCGGCCTGTAGCCGGCGGTCTTGGTACCGACCGAGCCGGTGAGGTCAGCCGAGCCGCCGATCAGGGCGGGTACGGCGGGGACCAGCGCCTCCAGCACCTTCTGCGAAGACTGGCGGGTGGCGAGCTTCGGCTGCTCGGCGGCGAAGGCCTGCTTCACCGCTTCAACGGTGGCGTCGAAATCCTTCGGCAGATCGCCGGCGACCCGCGCCAGGAAGTCGCCGCGCCGCGGACTCCCCTCCAGGCGCCGGCACCAGGCCTCGCGCTTGCCGCGGCCCCGGGCGCCGGCTTCACGCCAGGCCGCGCGGATCTCCTCGGGGATCTCGAAGGGCGGGTGGCACCAGCCGAGGGTCTCGCGGGCGGCGGCGATCTCCGCCTCGCCCAGCGGCGCGCCGTGGGTGGCGGCGCTGCCCTGCTTGTGCGGCGCGCCGTAGCCGATCACCGTCTTGCAGGCGATGAGGCTCGGCCTGTCGCTGCGCTTGGCCGCAGCCAGGGCGTCGTAGATGGCCCCCGCCTCGTGGCCGTCCGCCTGGAAGACGGACCAGCCCGCCGCCGCGAAGCGGGCGAGCTGGTCCATGGACGTGGCCAGGGAGGTGGCCCCGTCGATGGAGATCGCGTTGTCGTCGAACAGCACGATGAGCTTCGACAGCTTCAGGTGGCCGGCCAGGTCGATGGCCTCGTGGCTGATGCCCTCCATCAGGCAGCCGTCGCCGGCCAGCACGTAGGTGTGGTGGTCGACCAGGTCGTCGCCGAACTCGGCGGCCAGCTTGCGTTCGGCCAGCGCCATGCCCACGGCGGTGGCGATGCCCTGGCCCAGCGGGCCGGTGGTCACCTCGATTCCGGCGGCGTGTCCGTATTCCGGGTGGCCGGCGGTGCGCGCGCCCAGCTGGCGGAAGTTCTTCAATTCCTCCAGCGTCATGTCCTCATATCCGGTGAGGTGCAGCAGGGCGTAGAGCAGCATGGAGCCGTGGCCGGCGGAGAGCACGAAGCGGTCGCGGTCGGGCCACCGGGGATCGGCCGGATCGAACTTCAGGAAGTCGCTGAACAGCACGGTGGCGACGTCGGCCATGCCCATGGGCATGCCCGGGTGGCCGGAGTTGGCCTTCTGCACCGCGTCCATGGCCAGCACGCGGATCGCCTTGGCCATCTCGCGGGCCGCGACGGCGGGACGGGGGTGGACCGTGGCGGTGCCGGCTTCGGCGGTCTGAACTTGGTTCATCGGAATGCTCCTTGGGCGCGCTCGGCGAGATTCATTTGCGCGAATTACTTGGCTCTGCGGCCGCGTTCGACGAGACGGATGATCATCGGCGTCAGCACCAGCTGCATGGCGAGGTCCAGCTTGTCGCCGGGAATGACGATGGAGTTGGCGCGGCTCATCCAGCTGCCCTGGATCATCGAGACCAGGTAGGGGAAGTCGATGCCGCGCGGGTTCTTGAAGCGGATCACCACCAGCGATTCTCCGGCCGTCGGGATCCAGCGGGCGATGAAGGGGTTGGAGGTGTCCACCACCGGCACGCGCTGAAAGTTGATGTCGGTCTCGGTGAACTGCGGGCAGATCACGTGCACGTAGGAGTGCATGCGCCGCAGAATGGTGTCGGTCACCGCCTCGGTGCTGTAGCCGCGCGAGGCCCGGTCGCGGTGGATTTTCTGAATCCATTCCAGATTGATCACCGGTACGACGCCGATCTTCAGGTCGGCCTGGCCGGCGATGTCGATCTCCGGCGTTTTCACGGCGCCGTGCAGGCCCTCGTAGAACAGCAGGTCCGAGCCCGCGCCGAACTCGAGCCAGTCGGTGAAGTGGCCGGGCGGCACGCCGTAGCGGTCCGCCTCCGCGTCGTCGTGGACGTAGTGACGGGTGCGGCCGCGGCCGGTCTCGCCGTACTGGCGGAAGGTGTTCTCCAGCTCGTCCAGGATGTTGGCCTCGATGGAGAAGTGGCTGAAGGTGTGGTCGCCCTCCTCGAAGCGGCGCGTCAGCTCGGCCTTCATGTCGGCGCGGTCATAGCGGTGGAAGGCGTCGCCCTCGATGGTCGCCGCGTTGATTTCCTCGCGGCGGAAGATCTGCTCGAAGGTGTGCTTCACCGTGCTGGTGCCGGCCCCGGAGGACCCGACGACGGAGATGATGGGGTGCTTGACGGACATGGGACCTACTGACTCATCAGGAACTGAACAGGCCGCGTTCGCGGAACAGCGGCGAGCGGTCGCGGACCAGGCTGGGATCGATGTGGTAGCTGGCGATCATCCCGACCTTCTCGGCTGAGCCGAAGATGAGGGGCGTGCGCTGGTGCAGCTCGACCGGCACCTTGGTCAGGATGCGCTCGATGCCGTCGGTGGCGCCGCCGCCGGCCTGCTCGGCGAGCAGGGCGATGGGCGCCGCCTCGTAGATCAGC
>ENA-ORCZ01000524-ORCZ01000524.1-marine-metagenome-genome-assembly--contig:-NODE-524-length-15414-cov-2.724522_pt1 | contig 15414 bp, 9 predicted proteins | sample MGYA00237785_ERZ508519 | MGnify/ENA primary metagenome ERZ508519 (study PRJEB26189, sample SAMN06268790) | marine metagenome | isolation source: Bioluminescent Bay, La Paraguera, Puerto Rico | place...
CCGTTGGTGTCGGTGCCGGTGGCTTCCCAGTCGTTACCCTGGTCGGAGCGGTAGGCGATCATGCTGTCGACGTAGAAGCTGCGGTTGCCTTCGCTCCACACCTCCTGGCCGAGGCCGATCTCGGCGTAGGTTTCGCATTCGTTGCCCAGACGATATTTCGCCGGTGCGCCGGCAGCCTGGAAGCAGGCCTGGTCGCCGCCGCCGGCCGTGGCGCCGACGCCCGAACGCAGATAGCCGTGGAAATCGACCGCCAGGGCCGGGCCGCCGACCAGCAGGGCGGCGAGGACACAGGCGGGTTTGAGGACGAATAGAGGGTGCGCGGTGTGCTTCATGACGGGTCCTTGTTTTTCTTGTTAATGCCGAACGATCACGCCGGCGCTGCCTGCTGCGGCAACGCCGATCGGTGGCGCAAAGCGTCGGGGATGGGGCCCGGAGCGCCATCCTCCCGGCCAGAGATTTCGCTGGCGCAGCTCGAGGGCGTAATCGGTATGAGTGCGGCGTAATCCCAGGGGCGGGGTCGCTACGGGTGGGGCGCAGATGATTGCCACGGGCCTTCCGCCTGGCCACTACGCCGCCTCGAACGCGCGCAGGGAGGTTGGTCGCGAGCGGGGCCAGGGGCAGCCTGCCCAGGTCGGTCGAAGGTGCGGCCGGCGTTCATCCTCATTCGGCAGTCCGTTGCCGGATACCCGCGAACAAGCACAAGAACCGGAGTATTGCGATGAGCCAGACCCTACGTGCCGCCGTATTGGCGGCGATCCTGCTGCCGTTCCCCGCCCTCGCTGACCAGGCCGGCAAGAGCCCGGCCGGCGTGCGCTACCACGGCGGCGACGAAATCATCCTCCAGGGCTTCCACTGGAACGTCGTTCGCGAAGCGCCCAACGACTGGTACAACATCCTCCGCCAGCAGGCCTCGACGATCGCCGCGGACGGCTTCTCGGCAATCTGGATGCCGGTGCCCTGGCGTGACTTCTCCAGCTGGACCGACGGCGGCAAGTCCGGCGGTGGCGAAGGCTACTTCTGGCACGACTTCAACAAGAACGGCCGCTACGGCAGCGACGCCCAGCTGCGCCAGGCCGCCAGCGCGCTCGGCGGCGCCGGGGTGAAGGTGCTCTACGATGTGGTGCCCAATCACATGAACCGCGGCTACCCGGACAAGGAGATCAACCTGCCGGCCGGCCAGGGCTTCTGGCGCAACGACTGCGCCGACCCGGGCAACTACCCCAACGACTGCGACGACGGTGACCGCTTCATCGGCGGCGAGTCGGACCTGAACACCGGCCATCCGCAGATCTACGGCATGTTTCGCGACGAGCTTGCCAACCTGCGCAGCGGGTACGGCGCCGGCGGCTTCCGCTTCGACTTCGTTCGCGGCTATGCGCCGGAGCGGGTCAACAGCTGGATGAGCGACAGCGCCGACAGCAGTTTCTGCGTTGGCGAGCTGTGGAAAAGCCCGTCCGAGTACCCGAGCTGGGACTGGCGCAACACGGCGAGCTGGCAGCAGATCATCAAGGACTGGTCGGACCGGGCCAAGTGCCCGGTGTTCGACTTCGCCCTCAAGGAGCGCATGCAGAACGGCTCGGTCGCCGACTGGAAGCATGGCCTGAACGGCAACCCCGACCCGCGCTGGCGCGAGGTGGCGGTGACCTTCGTCGACAACCATGACACCGGCTATTCGCCCGGGCAGAACGGCGGCCAGCACCACTGGGCGCTGCAGGACGGGCTGATCCGCCAGGCTTACGCCTACATCCTCACCAGCCCGGGCACGCCGGTGGTGTACTGGTCGCACATGTACGACTGGGGCTACGGCGACTTCATCCGCCAGCTGATCCAGGTGCGGCGCACCGCCGGCGTGCGCGCCGATTCGGCGATCAGCTTCCATAGCGGCTACAGCGGTCTGGTCGCCACCGTCAGCGGCAGCCAGCAGACCCTGGTGGTGGCGCTCAACTCCGATCTGGCCAACCCCGGCCAGGTCGCCAGCGGCAGCTTCAGCGAGGCGGTCAACGCCAGCAACGGCCAGGTGCGCGTCTGGCGCAGCGGTAGCGGCGATGGCGGCGGGAATGACGGCGGCGAGGGCGGTCTGGTCAATGTGAACTTCCGCTGCGACAACGGCGTGACGCAGATGGGCGACAGCGTCTACGCGGTGGGCAACGTCAGCCAGCTCGGCAACTGGAGTCCGGCCTCCGCAGTACGGCTGACCGACACCAGCAGCTATCCGACCTGGAAGGGCAGCATCGCCCTGCCAGCCGGCCAGAACGTGGAATGGAAGTGCCTGATCCGCAACGAGGCGGACGCGACGCTGGTGCGTCAGTGGCAATCGGGCGGCAACAACCAGGTCCAGGCCGCCGCCGGCGCGAGCACCAGCGGCTCGTTCTGACGACACGCCCGCCCGGCCTCGGCTACGCCTACGCCGGGCGGCTCCTCCCGACTCAGGGTGGGCAGGGAGGAGGCCGGCGACGGGCCGGGCCGCCGATGCTGGCACGACAACCATAAAAGCCTTCGCGCTGTGCTGTCGTATCAGGAGCTGTTCATGTTGGCCCAGACCCGCTCAACCCCTTTCCGGCTTGGCTTCCTGGCCCGGCTGTACCTGCTGATCGCCGCGCTGGTGGCCTTGCTGATGCTGGTAGCCGGCACCAGCCTGGTTGCCATCGGCCGCCTGCAAGGCAATGCCGAGCAAATCTCGTCGGCCGCGTCGCGTCTGCTGGTCAGCGAGAGCTTCTTCGGTACGTTGCAGAGCCTGACGCAGAACCTTTCCGACGCCCTGGCCGAGGACCGGCCTGACCAGCTCGACGGCTATGTCGGCCGGCATCGCACGCTGCAGGACCAGGCCCTCGAGCTGTTCACCCAGCTGGAGCGGGTGACGCCGGCACATGCCGAGACCAAGCAGCGCCTGGCGGCCCTGTTGCCGGAGCTCGACCGCCGCAGCCTGGCGCTGATCGATGCGCAGCGCGACCTGCTCGCGCGCGTGGGGCGCAACGCCGTCGCGCTGCGCGATCTGCAGCTGCAGTTCTCGCGGCTCAAGCAGGACCTGCTGCAGGCGCAGTTCGTGACTGGCGACGAGCTGGTCGCCTATTCCATCAAGCAGTTCATCATCCCGCTCGAGCAGGTCGAGGCGCTGCTGTTCGATGCCATCGGCGTGTCTTCGATCAAGGCACTCGATGAAGCCGGTGCGCAGATCGCGCAGCGGCTGCCGGCCCTGCGGAAGAAGCTGGACAACGTTCTCCTCGATCTGGAACCGCACCAGGACAGCCGCACCGATTACGCGCACAGCTTCCAGGCGCCGTTCGCCGCCATCGAGCAGCAACTGGCTGTGCCCGGCAATGGCGCGGTGGCGCAGTACTACGCCTGGCTGTCCGACCAGCAGGCCAACCGCGAGCAGAAACTGCAGCTCGGTCGCCTGCAGCGCCAGGCACGCGAGGACATCGGCACGCTCATCGCCAGCGCCCAGCAGGCCAGCGACAGGCAACTGGGCCTGGCCGCGCAGACCTATCGTCAGGGTGTCGCCGGCCTCTTGGCGATGGCCGGGCTGTCGATCGCGGTGGCGCTGGCCATGGGCCTGTGGCTGGGGCGTACCATGCGCATGGCCCTGGCCACTGTCAGCGGCAGCCTGCAGCACCTGGCCGACGGCGATCTGCGCGGCGGCTGCGAGTACCAGCGCGCGGACGAGTTCGGGCGTGTCGGCGACTGGGTCAACCGGGTCGCCGGTAGTCTGCGCGACGCACTGGCCCAGCTCGGGCGCAATGCCGACGAACAGGACCAGATTGCCCGCCGCAATGCCCATGCCTGCAGCCAGGCGCGTGCCGGGCTGGAGAAACAACGCAGCAGCATCGGGGCGCTCGCCGTCAGCCTGGCCGAGCTGAAGACCAGTTTTGGCGAGGTGGCGCAGCATGCCGGCGAGACGGCCACGCGGGTCGGCAGGGTCGAGGCACTGACCCTGCAGGGCAGCCAGCGGATGGCCGCGACCCGCATCGGCACGCAAGCCCTGGCCGAGCAGCTGGAAACCAGCGTGGCCGAGATCGCCAACGTGGAGGCGGTGAGCGAGCAGATCGGGCAGATTCTCGATGTGATCCGTGCGATTGCCGAGCAGACCAACCTGCTGGCGCTCAATGCGGCGATCGAAGCGGCGCGCGCCGGTGATCAGGGACGTGGCTTCGCGGTGGTCGCCGACGAGGTGCGCGGCCTGGCCCGGCGCACGGCGCAATCGACCGGCGAGATCCAGCAGCGCATCGAACACCTGGCCCAGGGCATCGGCTCGGCGGTGCGTTCGGTGGAGGCCAGTCGCGCGCAGATGCAGGGCACCCTCGATCAGGTCGGGCAGGCCGATCGGCTGATGCAGGAGATCCGCAGCCAGGTCGAGCACATCGCCGCCATGTCGCGGGAAATCGATTCGGCCACGGGCCAGCAACGGCTCGCCGCCGAAGAGGGGTCGCGCGGCATGCATGCGATCGATGCCGCGGCCGAGCTGCACATGGACAGCGTCGTGGCGATCAGCGACAGCAGCGAACGCCAGGCGCGCATGTCCGCCGAGCAGCAGGCGCTCTGCGCGCGCTACCGCACCTGAACGCGACCGGGCGGCGGCGACGGTCCGGTCGTCCCCGTCTGGCCTAGGCGCGCGGGACCTGCCAGCCGATGGCCTGCGCTTCGGCGCGGCGCAGCTCGTCGAGCAGGGCGGCGCGTTGCGGGGCCCGCTCGTGGGCCAGGGCGTCGGCGGCGAGCAGGTCGGCGTGGCGTGCGCCAACCGTTTCCCTGAGCCAGGCCAGGCGCTGCAGGGTTTGCGGCGTGCAGGTCTGGCCGTCGAGATCGTCGGCCAGGTCGAGGCGATGCGAGCGCCAGGCTTCGCGCAGGTAGAGCGCCTCGGCCGAGCCGGCAAGGGCCGTGCGCCAGCTGTCGATCAGCCGGTCCAGCCGTTCGAGCACGGCCGGACTGGCGTCGCGGCCGGCCAGTTCGGCCCGCCAGCGCCGGTAGCGGTCCAGGGCGATCGCCTTCTCCAGGCGGAACGCCGCCAGCGCGCGGGCGCTGCCGAGTGCCTCCTGGCCGAGCAGCCAGGCGAAGAACTGCCGCGTTTCGAAACGCTCGACCGGGTGGAAGCCCGGGCAGGCGAGGCCATCGCTGTTGAACTCGCGCAGCGGATCGAAGCGGTACAGGTAGCCGAAGTCGAACAGCCGGATGCGGCCGTCGTCGAGCACGTTGCCGGGGCACAGGTCCCACTCGAACAGGCCGGCGGAGGCGAGCGTGATGACGCAGTCGAACAGGTCTGCCAGGCGTGTTTCATCCCAGTCGCCGACGACCTCGCCGTCGATCCAGGGCGACAGCAGCACGCCGTGACGAAAACTCGCATAGCAGGTGTCGACGATCCCGGCGAGCGGCTCGGCCAGCTCGGGCCGGGCCTTCAGCACGCGCAGGTCGGCGCGCCGCTGGACCTCGTTGAGAAACGAGGTCTGGCCATCGGCGTTTTGCACCAGGCAGCGCTCGCGGGCGCGCTTGAGCGTCCAGCTACGGCCGGCCGCTTCGATCCGGTAGACGTGGGCGGTGAGCCCGCCGGACAGCGTGCGACTGACATAGGGTTCGCTGCCGTCGGTGGCGACCAGCGTGGCCAGCGGCAGCGGGCAGTCCTGCGGCTGGCCGACTTGCAGTTCCGCTCCGCTGGCGACAAAGGCCAGCTGCGCCTGCTGGCGCGGGTTCAGGGTTGCGTTCATTGCGGGCTCCAGGCAGGGGGCGGCTGCGTCCCGGGCTGCGGCCCGGGACGGGCCATTCAGGGGGTGAGCGATGCACCGGCCTGCACGACGACGATGCGGTCGTCGCCCAGCGTGCGGGCGAAGGCATAGGGCTGGCCGGACGACAGCAGTCGATGCGTACCCGCGCCGATCGCCGGGTGGCGCGCGCGGAACTGGCCGATTCGCTGCCAGTAATCGATCAGTCCGGCGATCTCCGGGCGCTCGTGCTCGTCCCAGTTCATCGGGCTGCGCGTGCCCTGGAAGGGGTCCGAACCTGTGGGCCCGAAGGCGCGGGCGCTTTCGTCGCCGTAATAGACCTGCACCGCGCCGGGCGCCAGCAGCAGGGCGGCGGCGAGGCCGCGCTGACGCGCCAGGTCGCCCTTGGCCAGCTGGTTGAACAGCGCGGTGTCATGCGACGAGGCATAGCTCAGCAGGTTGTGCCCGGGCGTCTCGGCCAGGCGCCGGGCATAGTCGGCGTAACTGGGCTCGGCGGCAGCCAGGCAGTCGCTGGTGGCTACGGCCTGCTTCTGGAAGTCGAAATTGATCAGCGCATCGAAACCCTGGTCGAGATAGTCGCTGGCCTCGGGGCCGTGACCGAACACTTCGCCGACCATCCAGAACGGCTCGTCGGCCATGGGATCGTCCGGGTTGGCGCGGGCCCAGTCGGCGCGGGCGCGTTCGGCCGCCACGCGCAGCTCGGCCCAGGTCGACGGCTCGACGTGCTTGACGGTGTCGGCACGGAAGCCGTCGACGCCGAACTCGCGGACCCAGCCGGTCAGCCATTCGATCAGGTAGTCGCGCACCCGGTAGCCTTCGCGTGGCTCGGCGCGGGTCTGCGCCTTGTGCGCGAGAAACTCCGGCAGCGCGACGACCGCCTCGGATTCGGTGCGGAAATCTGGCAGGAAGGCGAGCGAGCCCTTGAGTGGATCGACCGTGCTGCTGGGTGGCGTGTCGTAGTCGGCGATGCCTGCCCGTACCCAGTCGCGGCCCCACCAGGCGGCCCAGCTCGGGTGCTCGTAGTCCACCAGGTTGTGGTAGGCATGCAGATTCTCGTGGGCTTCCGGCTGCCAGGTTGTCCACTGCTCGGGCAGGTACTCGGCCATGCCGTCGCGCAGGGCACCGAAGCCGAGCTGCTGCATGTCCTGCAGGGTCGAGTAGCCGGGATGGTTGAGCACCACATCGAACAGCACGCGGATGCCGCGGGCATGGGCCGCGCTGATGAGCGCGCGCAGGTCGTCTTCGCTGCCCATGTTGGCGTCGAGCTGGGTGAAGTCCAGTGCGTAGTAGCCATGGTAACCGTAGTGGCGGAAGTCGCCGCGATCGCCGCCGCCGACCCAGCCGTGGATCTGCTCGTAGGGCGCGCTGATCCACAGCGCATCGACGCCGAGGCTGGCGATATGGTCGAGGCGTTCGGTCAGTCCCTTGAGGTCGCCGCCATGGAAGGTGCCGATCTCCTCGGCGCCATCCGGTGCGCGGCCATAGCTGCGGTCGTTGCCTGGATCACCGTTGGCGAAGCGGTCGGTGAGCACGAAGTAGACGATCGCGTTGCGCCAGTCGCGTGCGACCGGCTGCTCGGGCGCTTCGGCGCGTTCGAGCAGCAGCAGACCGTCACTGCCGGCGGCGGGCTGCAGCCTGACCCGGCCGTCGCGGACCACCGCCGTGGCGCCGGACAGTGCGTCGCGCAGGGTCTCGCCGTCGCGGAACACCTCGCCAACGGTCACCTCCACTGCGCCGCCCTCCCATGGCTTGCAGACCGCGGTGGCTGCCTCCGGCTCGGCGGCCTTGATCGGCAGCAGGCGCAGGGCCGGCGCGGCGCCGGTCTCGACGATCAGCCGATAGCGTCCGGCTTCAGGCACTTCGTAGCGGTAAATGCTGTCTGTGCCAAGCGGCTGACGGCGAAAGGGCGCAAGGGCCACGGCCTCGCCACTGGCCTGGGGCATGCGCAACTGCAACTGGCCGGGCGCGAGGCTGAGCTCGATGTCGTAGCGGTCGCTGGCCAGGGTATTCCAGTTCAACGGCAGCGGCTGGCCATCCAGCCGGGCAGCCAGCTCGGGATCGGCCAGTACGGGCAGCGCTAGGGTGAATCCGAGCAGCAGCGACAGGGCGGGTAGGCGGTGGGCACGCATCGAAGTGGCTCCATTATGCTTTTTCGCCACATTTGACTGCGCGTTGGCTGCCAGGTATAGGCGTAAGCGCTAGGCTGATGGCGTATTTTGTGCGCTTGCGGGCCACTGCCTACGCCCCACATCTACGCCCTCCGCCTCCTGGAAGGGGAGGATGTAGATGGCACGGGACGCGCCGAGGATGGAACGACTGTCAGAGCCTCAGGCCGGCAGCAGGTGGAACAACTAATAAGAAGCCACGAGGAAAGCGAAGCATGAACAAGAAATTCTGGTGTATCGCCACTGTCGGCCTGGCGGCCACCTTCAGCCTGCCGCTGCCGGCGCTGGCAGCGATCGAAGAAGGCAAGCTGGTCGTCTGGATCAACGGCGACAAGGGCTACAAGGGCCTGGCAGAGGTTGGCAAGCGGTTCACCGCCGAGACCGGTATTCCCGTGGAAGTGGCCCACCCGGACAGCGCCACCGACAAGTTCCAGCAGGCGGCGGCCACCGGCAACGGCCCGGACATCTTCATCTGGGCCCATGACCGCATCGGCGAATGGGCCAAGAGCGGCCTGCTCACCCCCGTCACCCCTAGCGCCGAGACCAAGTCCGGCATCGCCGACTTCTCCTGGCAGGCGGTGACCTACGACAACAAGCTGTGGGGTTACCCGATCTCGGTGGAAACCATCGGCCTGATCTACAACAAGGCCCTGGTCGACACCCCGCCGAAGAGCTTCGACGACGTCCTGGCGCTGAACGAGAAGCTCGCCCCGCAGGGCAAGCGCGCCATCCTCTGGGACTACAACAACACCTACTTCACCTGGCCGCTGCTCTCGGCCAAGGGCGGCTACGTGTTCGAGCAGACCGACGGCGGTTACGACGTCAAGTCCACCGGGGTCAACAACGCCGGCGCCAAGGCCGGTGCCAAGGTGTTGCGTGAGCTGATCGACAAGGACGTGATGCCCAAGGGCGCCGACTACAGCGTGGCCGAGGCGGCTTTCAATAAGGGTGACTCGGCGATGATGATCAGCGGCCCCTGGGCCTGGTCGAACATCGAGAAGAGCGGCATCGACTTCGGCGTGGCACCGATTCCCGCCATCGACGGCGAACCGGGCAAGCCCTTCGTCGGCGTCGCCGCCGCGCTGCTCAACGCCGCCAGCCCGAACAAGGACCTGGCCGTGGAGTTTCTCGAGAACTACCTGCTCGAGGTCGAGGGCCTGAAGACGGTGAACGCCGACGTGCCGCTGGGTGCGGTCGCCAACACCGCCTATATGGAAGAGCTGTCCAGCAATCCGCACATCAAGGCGACCTTCGAGAACGCGCAGATGGGCGAGCCGATGCCCAACGTGCCGGAGATGGGGGCGTTCTGGTCGTCCATGGCCGCCGCGCTGACCAACATCACCTCCGGCCGGCAGGATGTCGACGCCGCCCTGGACGATGCCGCCAAGCGCATCACCCGATGAACCCGTCGCCGGCCGCCGCCTTGGGCGCGCCGGCGGACTATGCTCCGTTCTCAAAGGTTCCGCTCCCGTGAATGCCCGTGCCGAGTTGCCCAGCCCAGCCATGACCCGTACGACCTCCCGGGGCTTGCCCCGCTCCCTGACCAACGGCCTGCGCTGGCTGGCGTGGCTTACCTTCAATGCCTTTGCGCTGTACCTGGTGGTCGCGCTCTACGTGCAGGGGCAGATGGCCTTCGCCCTGCTCGGGCTGGTGGTGACCGGAATCGCCAGCTACCTGTTCATCAACCGGCGGATGTACGCGCAGCGCTACATCTTTCCGTCGGTGGCGGGAATGCTGGTGTTTGTCATCTTTCCGCTGCTGTACACGGTGGGCATCGGCTTTACCAACTACAGTGGCAGCAACCTGCTGAGCCTGGCCCAGGTGGAGCAGTACCACCTGAGCCAGACCTACCTGGCCGGCGAGCGTTTTCGCTTCACCCTGCACCCGAGCCCCGATGGCGAGCGGCTGCGGGTGGACAAGGGCGAGCAGGGCGTGTTCGTCAGCTCGCCGCTGACCGGCGAGCCGGATGCGGAAGCACCGCTGACGCTGCAGCCGGCCGAGAGCGTCGAAGGGCTGGGCGAGGCGCTGCCGCTGCGCGAGGTGATTCAGCGGCGCAAGGCGCTGGAACAATGGGTCATGCAGGGGCGGGACGGCAGCCTGCTGCGGCTGTACGGATTGCGTGAAGTCGCCGCCGTCGAACCCGTCTACCGCAAGGATGGCCCCGGCGTGCTGGTCGATACCCGCAGCGGTACTCGTCTGACCGCCGACATGGAGCGCGGCTTCTATGTCGACGAGACGGGCAAGGCGGTGCCGCCGGGCTTCACCGTGTTCGCCGGCTTCGCCAACTTCACCCGGGTGCTGAGCGAGCCGAGCATCCGTGAACCCTTCGTGCAGATATTCGCCTGGACCTTCGCCTTCGCCGGGCTCACCGTGGTCTTCACCCTCGCCGTGGGGCTGGTGCTGGCCAGCCTGCTGCAATGGGAGCTGGTGCGCGGCAAGGCCTTTTACCGGCTGATGCTGATCCTGCCGTACGCGGTGCCGGGGTTCATTTCCATCCTGGTGTTCCGCGGCCTGTTCAACCAGAACTTCGGCGAGATCAACCTGCTGCTCGAGGGGTTGTTCGGCATCCGTCCGGACTGGTTCAGCGACCCGACCCTGGCACGCACGATGATCCTCATCGTCAACACCTGGCTCGGCTATCCCTACATGCTGCTGCTGTGCATGGGCCTCTTGCAGGCCATCCCGCGGGATCAGTACGAGGCCTCGGCCATCGATGGCGCCAGTCCGCTGGACAACCTGCTGCGCATTACCCTGCCGCAGCTGATCAAGCCGCTGATGCCGCTGTTGATCGCCTGCTTCGCCTTCAACTTCAACAACTTCGTGCTGATCACCCTGCTGACCCGCGGTGGCCCGGACATCATCGGCGCGACCACGCCGGCCGGCACCACGGATCTCTTGGTCAGCTACACCTACCGCATTGCCTTCCAGGATTCCGGCCAGGACTTCGCCCTGGCCGCGGCCATCGCCACGATGATCTTCATCCTCGTCGGTGCCATGGCGCTGCTGAATCTCAAACTCTCGAAAGTGAAGGTATAAGGAGACGGTCATGGCCATGGTGCAACCGAAATCTGCGCGTTACCGGCTCTGGGCGACCCACGCGGCGCTGCTGGCCTTCGTCGCGGCAATCCTCTTCCCGCTGCTGATGGTGGTGTCGATCTCCTTTCGCGAAGGCAACTTCGCCACTGGCAGCCTGTTTCCCGAGAACCCGACGCTGGAGCACTGGTCGCTGGCCCTCGGCATTCCCTACACCCACGAGGACGGCAGCGTAACGAACCCGCCGTTCCCGGTGCTGCTGTGGCTGTGGAACTCGGTGAAGATCGCCCTGGTCAGTTCGGCGCTGATCCTGCTCCTCTCGACCACCAGTGCCTACGCCTTTGCGCGCATGCGCTTCGGCGGCAAGGCGCCGATCCTCAAAGGCATGCTGATCTTCCAGATGTTTCCGCCGGTGCTCTCGCTGGTGGCCATCTACGCCCTGTTCGACCAGCTCGGCCAGCACGTCAGCTGGCTCGGGGTGAACAGCCACGGCGCGGTGATCGTCGCCTCGCTGGGCGGCATGGCACTGCACATCTGGACCATTAAGGGCTACTTCGAGAGCATCGACGCCTCGCTGGAGGAGGCTGCCATCGTCGATGGGGCGACCACCTGGCAGGCGTTCTTCCATATCCTGCTGCCGATGAGCGTGCCGATCCTGGCGGTGGTGTTCATCCTCGCCTTCATCACCAGCGTCACCGAATACCCCATCGCCTCGGTGCTGCTGATGGACGTGGACAAGCTCACCCTCTCGGTCGGCGCGCAGCAGTACCTCTATCCGCAGAACTACCTGTGGGGCGACTTCGCCGCCGCCGCGGTACTCTCCGGGCTGCCCATCACCGCCGTGTTCCTCTACTGCCAGAAGTGGATCGTCGGTGGCCTCACCGCCGGCGGGGTGAAGGGCTGACCACCTGAGTTGAACGAGGCGCGGAACCGGGGAGCGGGAGCGGTGCGAACCGGTGCGCCAGGCCACGACAAGAACAAGAACAAGAACAAGAACAGGGAACCGTCCATGAATGCCGCGATGCCACCTCTACTGCCATTGATCCCCACCAAGCTGGCGATCCCCATGCTGCCGCCGGGCCTGCTCGAACGGCCGCGCCTGGACGAGTGGCAGCAGCGCCTGCCGCAGGTGCGCCTGGCGGTGCTGCATGCCGCCAGCGGTTTCGGCAAGACCACCCTGGCGGCGCAGTGGGCGCGGGCCTTCGATGGGCGTATCGCCTGGTTCCAGCTGCATGCCAGCGACAACCTGGGGCTGCAGTTCGGTCGCTACCTGACCCAGGCCCTGGACCGCCAGCTGGACGCCGGCTGTCCGCTGGCAGTGGCGCTGGCCGAGCAGGGCCGGGTGTCACTGGATGCGTTGTTGACTCAGCTACTGGCCGAACTGCCGGGCGAGCACGAGGCGATCCTGATCGTGCTCGACGAGTTCGAGGTGCTGCACGACGCCGAGTTGATCGCCGGCCTGCGCTTCTTCCTGCGCCATATGCCGAGCTGGATGACCCTGCTGGTGTGCAGCCGGCGCCTGCCCGAACTGGGTGTCGCCGAGCTGCGGGTCAAGCATCAGCTGCTGCTGCTCGACGCGCGCCAGCTGGCCTTCGAGGATGACGAAGTGCAGGCGCTGCTGGAGCTGGGCGTGCCGGTGAGCATCAATCGCGAGCAGGTCGAGCGTCTCAACCGCCGCATCGGTGGCTGGCCCTGCGCGCTGCAGCTGGCCTTGCAGGAAGTGCAGACCAGCCGTGGCATGGACCTGTTCCTGGAGAACCTGCAGCTCGGGCACCCGGACATCCGCGACTACATGCGCGAACAGGTGATCGAGGGGCTGCCCGAGGACCTGCGCGGTTTTCTCGAGGCGACCTGCCTGCTCGACCGCTTCGACGCCGCCCTGGCCGATCGCCTGACCGAAGCCTGTCACGGCCGCGAGATGCTCGAACGGCTCGAGCGTGGCGGCCTGTTCATCCAGCCGCTGGACAGCCTGCGCCGCTGGTACAGCTATCACCCGTTGTTCGCCGTGTTCCTCCAGGGCGAGCTGCGCACCCACCAGCCGCAGCGGGTCAACCAGTTGCACCTGCGTGCGGCCTCCGCGCTGCTGGCCGAGAACATGCCCGAGGAAGCGGCGCGCCATGCCGTGCAGGCCGGCGACCCGCAGCAGGTCGACGAGATCCTGCAGCGCCACGGCCGGGCGTTCTATCGCCAGGGGCGTCTCGGGTTGCTGCAACAGTGCCTGGAAACCCTGCCGGAAGCGGTGATCGCCGGCTCGCCACTGCTCACCCTGCTGCAGGCCTGGGTGTCGCAGAACTCCTATCAGTTCGATCACGTCGAGCGCTGGTTCAAGGCCGGCGAGCTGGCGCTGCAGCGCAGCTGCTCCGAGCAGGACTGGGCGCGTATCGTCTGCGAGTTCAATGCCGTCCGCGCCCAGGTGGCGATGAACCAGGGCGACGAGCAGCGCGCCGTCGCCCTGGCACGGGAGGCGCTGACCCGCGAGCCGCTGATCATGCGCACCTCACGGGTAGCGGCGATGTCGGGCCTGGCCGAGGCGCATTTCGTCCAGGGCGAACTGCCGCAGGCGCAGAAGCAGTACGAGGAAGCCGAGCGCCGCGCGCGGGAGATCAATGCCTCGCACCTGGTGGTCTGGAGCCTCGGCCAGCTGTCGGAAATCGCCATCGCCCAGGGGCATCTGCAGAAGGCCTATACCCTGCAGGAGCGCGCCATCCAGTACATCGAGCAGCAGAACCTGCAGGCCACGCCCATCGTCGAGTTCATCTACCGGGTGCGCGGCCAGGTGCTGCTGGAATGGCACCAGCTGGACGCTGCCGAGCAGTGCGCGCTGCAGGGTATCCAGATACTCGACGAACTGGACGACCCACGCTGGCGCCTGCAGAGTTACGCGCTGCTGGCCGGTGTCGCCTACGCCCGCGGCCAGCAGCATGCCTGTGCCGACTACATCGCCCAGCTGCAGGCGATGCTCGCCGATGATCGCTATCACATCGACTGGCTGGCCAATGCCCACGCGATCATGCTCGCCTACTGGGACTCCAGCCAGGATCGCGAGGCGATCCGCCAGTGGCTGCTCAGTGCCCCGCCGGTGAGCGGCGGCGCCAACCACTTCGCCCAGCTCAATGCGCGCAACCACGCCCGTGCCCACCTGGCGCTGGGGCAGCTGGAGCGCGCGCTACCGATCCTGCGCCAGCTGCTGACCGACGCCGAGCGCCACGGCCTGGAGATGGATCGCAACCGCAACCACATCCTCCTGGCGCAGCTGCACTGGTTGCGCGAGGAGCGCCAGCAGGCGCTGGATCACCTGCAGCGGGCCATGACCCTGGCCAGCGGCAGTGGCGCCATCGGCAGCTTCCTGCGCGTCGGCAAGCCGATCATCGGCATGCTCAAGTGCCTGCTGCACGAGCGCAGCCTCGATGAAGCCGAGGCCCAGCGCGCCGCGCGCTTGATCCAGCTGGCGCAGCAGCAGCGCGATTTCAGCCGCGCCATTCGCATCACCCTGGACGAGGCGGTGATTCAGGACATCATTAACCGCCCCGATGTGCCCGAGCTGATCCGCCGTTCGCCGCTGACCCGGCGCGAATGGCAGGTGCTGAGCCTGATCCACGCCGGGCAGTCCAACGAGCAGATCGCCGATCACCTGAATGTCGCGCCGACCACCATCAAGACGCACATCCGCAGCCTCTACCAGAAGCTCAACATCACCCACCGCAGTGAGGCGGTACAGCTGGCGCGCGACCTGCTGAGCAAGATTCAGGGGGACTAGCGCTCAGCCCTTCCACTGCGTCTGAGCGAAGGCGGGCAGGGTGTTGGCGCGCTGAGACGCTGAGGCCAGGTGGGGGAATGCGCCGTCCGGCGCCAGCGTGTCGGGCAGGGTGAGGCGGGCGAAGTCATAGGCGACCACCGCGCTGATATCCACCTGGCTCATGCGTTCGCCCAGCAAGGGCCGCTCGCCGCGCTCGGCCTGGCGTGCGTCCAGCAAGGTCAGCGCGCCACGCGCCTGGTCTTCGCAGTGGCGGTACCAATCGTCCCACACCAGTCCTTCCGGCCGACGATCGCGTTCGTAGTACGCCGCCACGGTTTTCTCGCAGGCACCGACGGCGAAGGCCAGCAGGTTCATCGCCTCGCTGCGCTCGGCGCCGGACAGCGGCAGCAGCGCTCGCTTGGCGCCCGCCTGCTGATCGAAATGGTCGAGGATGGCGTTGCTGTCGATCAGCACACGGCCATCGTCCAGCACCAAGGCGGGCACTCGACCCAGCGGCGAGTATTCGCGGATCTTCAGACTATCCGTCAGAACGCTGAGGGGCTCGTTGGTGAACGGTATGTCCAACAGGTGCAGGCTGACGCCGACGCGGCGGACGAAAGGCGACATGTAGCGACCGATCAGTTTCACAGGCAGTGCTCCGGACGGGGGAGAGGTGCAACAACCCTAGTCGAGCCGGTCGGTTAATGCGAAGGCGCGGCCGCCGATCGTCTCGTCCGCTCGCGGCCGTCAGGGAGGAGGAAGGTGCGGCGGG
>ENA-ORCZ01000527-ORCZ01000527.1-marine-metagenome-genome-assembly--contig:-NODE-527-length-15360-cov-2.618792_pt1 | contig 15360 bp, 13 predicted proteins | sample MGYA00237785_ERZ508519 | MGnify/ENA primary metagenome ERZ508519 (study PRJEB26189, sample SAMN06268790) | marine metagenome | isolation source: Bioluminescent Bay, La Paraguera, Puerto Rico | place...
CACGCCACCGAGACGTTCAGCATGGCTACCTGCTGGCTCACCACGTGCAGGGTCATCTGATAGCCGTACCAGACCAGCACGCCGAGCACGACCAGAGTGGCGAAGGTGACCAGGCGAACGATCCAGATCTGGACCGCCGGCGAGAACATGTTCCGGATCGCGTCGATCGGGATCATCTTGCCGAGGCGGATCGCCGCGCCGGCAACCAGGAACACGGTCCAGATGATGACGGCGCGCGCGAGGATTTCGGACCAGGCGGCGGCATCGCCGAACACGAAACGGGTGATCACCTGGTAGAAAACCAGCAGCGATGCGATCGCCAGGAACAAGGCCGACAGGTTGAGAGTGGCGCGCACCACTCCCTCGGACAGCACAACGAGGGCTTTCATTGTCGCCTCCCGGGAAGGGCGCCGCTCTCGGGAGAGGCGGCGCCCTCTATGTGTGGAACCTGCTCGGGCTACTGAGCCTGTCGGATCTTCTCGATCAGCTCGGCGCCGTATTGCTGTGCGAACTCGTCGTATGCCGGCTGCACCGCGGCGGCGAAAGCGGCCTTGTCGATGTCGGTGACGACCTGCATGCCGTTGTCGCGCAGCAGCTTCACGCCGTTCTCCTCATTGGCCGACACGGTGGCCCTGGCGGCGGCGGCCGCCGCCTGGCCCGCCTCGACGAACCAGTCCTGCTGCTCCGCGTTCAGCCCGTCCCAATGGACCTTGGACATCACGACCACGGCCGGCGAGTAGACATGGCCGGTGAGGGAGACGTACTTCTGGATCTCCCACATCTTGTTCGCGGTGAGGACCGGGATCGGATTTTCCTGCCCGTCGATGGTGCCCTGCTGCAGCGAGGTGAGCACCTCGGTCCAGCTCATCGGCGTGGGGGAGGCGCCGGCGGCACGGAAGGCGGCGATGTGGACCTGATTCTCCATGGTCCGCAGCTTCAGCCCGGCCAGGTCGGCCGGGGAGTGCACCGGGTGGCGGGAGTTGGTGACATGGCGGAAGCCGTTCTCCGCCCAGGCCAGGCCCACCAGGTTGTGCGCCTCGAACTTGCCGAGCAGTTCCTTGCCGATCGGTCCGTCCAGCACCGACCGCGCATGGTCATAGCTGGTGAAGAGGAAGGGGAAGTCGAGCGCGTAGATCTCGGGAACGAAGTTGCCGACCGGGCCGGTCGAGGTGATGGTCAGTTCCACCGAACCGATCTGCAGGCCCTCGAGAACGTCGCGTTCGCCGCCCAGCGCGCCGGCGGGCTTCAGGTTGATCTTGAACTCGCCGCCGCTGAGGCGCTCGATTTCCTCGGCGAAGGCCTTGGCGCCGTCACCGTAGTGGGAGTTGAGCGGCGGCGTGAAGGCCAGGTTCATCTCCTGGGCGGCCTGGGCGCTGCCGGCCAGCGTAACGGCGGCGGCGAGCGCGGCGGTCGATAAGAGTGACTTCAGTCCGGGCATTGTATCCTCCTTGTTTTTTCATTGATTGAAGACCTACAGCTACTCCGGCAGGGGCGGGCCCGTCGTGGCGCGGCCCGCCCGCCGGCGTTACGTGATCCGGCGGATGCTCTCGGCGATCTCGTCCGGCTCGAACACCCGCTTCCAGTCGTCGCGGAAGATCTGCGGCTTGGCGAACTCGATGGCCTTGTTGCAGGCATCGGAGAACACGCCTTGCATCTCGTCGAAGATCACCGCGGTGAGAATGTTCATATGGCCCAGCAGGAAGTCGCGGGCGGCCTGCTCGCTGACACCGCGGGCCACCACTTCGTCCATCGCCTCGCGCATCACCGCCAGGAAGGTGGCGCAAACGGTCTCGGACAGGCCCGGCTCCAGCAGCGCCATCTGCTCGACGGTGACCCGGTGGGAGCGCACCACGGGCGCGTAGATGGTGCGTCCGATCCGCTCGCCCAGCTCATAGGCTTCTTCCGGGCCCTGCATCAGGGCGTTGACGATGTTCTGCTTGGCCTTGATCCCGCCGAAGTAGTCGCGCTTAGCATCCAGATCGGTCTCGTCGTTGAAGATCGGCGGGTGACAGGGATGGGTGACGAAGTAGACCAGGTCGTCGCGGTCGGGCAGGTGGCCCGCGAAGGGCGCAGCGGCATCCAGGGCGACCACCATGGTGCCGCTCTTCAGCATCGGCTCGATGCTTCGGGCGATCTTGCCGATCAGGGTGTCCGGGACGGCCAGGATGACGACCTCGGCGCCGGGCACACCCTCCGCGGCCTCGACACAGGTCACCCCCAGCTCGTCGCGCAGGCGCGTCCTTCCGGCCTCACTGATCTCGATATGGCGGACCTCGAAGTCCGAACGCTTCAGGTTGGCGGAAAGCCGGAAACCCATTTTGCCTCCGGCCCCTAGGATCGCCACGGCGGTCATCTTGCTTGTCCTCTCGCTGGATTTGCCTTGCTTTCGGCGGCTGCCGGGCGGTCTGAGCCGCCGCCGGGGCGCCGAAAGCAGGCCTCGTTTCAACTGGTATGATGAGATACTAAGATGATGATTATGTCAACATGTCTTTACACCAAGAAAGAATCTGTTATTTTTGAGGGCAATAGGCTGGGAAGAGGGGGACGACCAGAGCGTGGAAGGACCGGTGGTGATGCAGCAGTCAGAGAAAATCGTTAAGCGGAAGCTCTCCGACGACGTGGTGGCGCGGCTCTCCGAGATGATCGAGAACGGCGGTTATGCGCCCGGGGACCCGCTGCCGTCGGAGCGAGAGCTGATGTCCCGCTTCGGCGTGGGGCGTCCGGCGATCCGCGAAGCTCTGCACTACCTGCACAACGCGGGACTGGTTCTGGTCAGCCATGGCCAGCGTCCCACTGTGCAGCGTCCCACCGCGCTGGGGGTGATTTCGCAGATCGATTTCGCGGCGAGTCACATGCTGGCCCATTCGCCAGACGCCCTCGAACAGCTGAACGACGCGCGGCTGTTCTTCGAAACCGGTATGGCGCGCAAGGCCGCCGAACTCGCCACCGCCGGGGACATCGACAAGCTGCGACAGGCGCTGGAGCGCCAGCAGAAAGAGCTGAAGAAGGATCCGGTTCAGTTCGTGAAGGCCGACATGGAATTCCACACCGCCATCGCCGCGGTGACCCGCAATTCCATCTTTGAGGCGACCAGCCGGGCGATGCTGGGCTGGCTCGAGAAGTTTCATGCCAAGTCCCTTCACTGGCAGGGCAACGAGCACTTCACGCTGGAGGAGCACGCCCAGATCCTGGCGTGCATCGAAGCCAACGCCCCCGACGAGGCGGCGCAGGCCATGGCGGGTCACCTCACCAGGTCGCGGTCTGCCTATCGTCTCGACAAGGCCGGCCCGGACGAGACGTCGCTGCCCGCGCCCTGATCCGTCGCGCGAGTCCCGCACCGCGGTTCTGCACGGTGAAGGCTTATCAACAGATTATACCAGTTGACAAGGTAATCTGCCTTTGCGAGCCTCCTGAAAAAAGGTGGGAGGAAGCATCGTGAAAATCGCTCTACTCGGGGCGGGCGGCAAAATGGGCGTCCGCCTCGCCAGCAACCTAAAAGGGTCGCGCTTCCAGATCGCGCCGGTAGAGGTGTCGCCCGCAGGCCAGCAGCGCCTGAAGGACGCGACGGGTTTCGACTGCGTCGAGTTGGACGTGGCGCTGGCCGGGGCGCAGGCGGTGATCCTGGCGGTGCCGGACACGGCCATCCGGGCGGTCAGTCACCAGATCGTCGACCGGCTGGCCAGCGGCACCATGGTCATCGCCCTGGACGCCGCGGCGCCCTTCGCCGGCCACCTGCCGCAGCGCGATGACCTGACCTACTTTGTGACCCACCCCTGCCATCCGCCGATCTTCAATGACGAGAGCGACCCGGCGGCGCGGCGCGACTTTTTCGGCGGAGTCGCCGCGGCGCAGTCCGTCGTGAGCGCGCTGATGCAGGGACCGGAGGAACACTTCGCGCTGGGCGAGGAAATCGCCAAGACGATCTTCCGGCCGATCCTGCGCGCTCACCGGGTGACTGTGGAGCAGATGGCGCTGCTCGAGCCGGGCCTCTCGGAGACCGTCTGCGCCACCCTGCTGGTCGCCATGAAGGAGGCCATGGAGGAGGTGGTCCGCCGCGGAGTCGAGCGCACCGCGGCGCGTGACTTCCTGCTCGGCCATATGAATGTCATCGCTTCCGTCGTGATGGAGGAAACCCAGGGGGCCTTCTCCGATGCCTGCAACAAGGCCATCGAGAACGGCAAGGCCAGGATCCTGCGCGACGACTGGCTGAAAGTCTTCGACACCGAGGAAATCTCAGAGAGTATCCAGCGCATCACCTGACCAGCGAATCATTTTAGAAGAGACCAGTTTTCCTATCGTCTGAAGGATGGCCCCCGAAGAAGCCGTCCTGGTCAATTTCAAATGGGAGGAACCAAGAATGTTTGTTACCCGCAGACTGATCCTTGCCGGTGCGGCGGCCGCCTTCACGCTCTCCGTCTCGGGCGCGGCGATGGCAGCCGACCTCATCGCCATCATCACCCCCTCGCACGACAACCCCTTCTTCAAGTCGGAAGCGGTGGGCGCCAAGGCGAAGGCCGAGGAGTTGGGCTATGAGACCCTCGTCCTGGTGCACGACGACGACCCGAACAAGCAGAACGAGCTGTTCGACACCGCAATCGCCCGCGGTGCCAAGGCGATCATCCTCGACAACGCCGGCGCCGCTGCCAGTGTCGCGCCGGTGCGCAAGGCCAAGGAGGCCGGCATTCCCTCCTTCCTGATCGACCGCGAGATCTCCGAAACCGGCGTCGCCATGTCGCAGATCGTCTCGAACAACTACCAGGGGGCTCAGCTGGGCGCCCAGGAGTTCGTGCGGCTGATGGGAGAAACGGGCAAGTACGCCGAACTGGTCGGCAAGGAATCCGACACCAACGCCGGCATCCGCTCGGCCGGCTACCACGACATCATCGACCAGTATCCGGACATGGAGATGGTCGCCCAGCAATCGGCCAACTGGAGCCAGACCGAGGCCTTCCAGAAGATGGAGACGATCCTGCAGTCGAATCCCGACATCAAGGGCGTGATCTCCGGCAACGACACCATGGCCATGGGGGCCTGGGCGGCGCTGAAGGCCGCCGGGCGGACCGACGTGGTCGTCGTCGGCTTCGACGGCAGCAACGATGTGCGCGATTCCATCCTGGAAGGCGGCATCAAGGCCACCGTGCTGCAGCCGGCCTACGGCATCGCCCAGCTGGCCGTCGAGCAGGCGGACCGGTATCTGAAGACGGGCTCGACCGGTCAGCCGGAAAAGCAGCTGCGCGACTGCGTCCTCATCACGCCGGAGAACGCCGGCAAACTGGAAACCTTCGCTCTCGCCAACTGAGCGGTGGATGAGAGTTGCGGCGGACGGTCAGTATCGTAGCATCGTCCCGCAGGGTTGGCGCCGGCCGTTCCGGAGAGTTCCCCGACGCTTCCGCAATAGTCGGCGCCGCCGCACCAACGCTTATCCGAATGGGACGCCATGTCGCGTTTAAATCCGTATCTTGTGCCCGTCGCCTTTCTGGCGCTGCTGGTCCTTGCCGGCTGCAAGCTGGTGAAGAATGAGCCCGAGGGCGCGGCCGATGGCAATGCCGCCGCTGGGGCGCAGCAGCCTTCCAAGTTCGAGGTCATGGCCGAAGAGATGTGGCAGGCGAAGGTGCTGCCCTACCTGGAAGAGGAAGCGACCGAGTTATCGCTGCTCAAGGCCGCCATCGCGCAGGACGCGGCCACGGCCGGTGACAGCTACGGCTACCGGGCTGGCGGCGAGGGGACGCCCTGGTCCTTCGCGACCCGCTTCAGTGGACGGGTGGTGGACTCCAAGACGGACACCCGCGCCGCCACCGCCCGGGTCGACATCGATGGCGACGGGACTGCGGATGCGACCCTGCAGCTCGGCCCCGTCATCCGCGGCACCGCCCTGCGTGACGTCCTGCCCTTCATCTCCTTCAGTGACGTCTCCGACCAGATCGAGTTCGCGAACCTCTCGCGCGCCCTGAACGCCAAGGCCTACGACGAGGTGCTCGCCGGTTTCCCGAGGGAGGATCTAGCCGGCAAGCAGGTGACGGTCCTGGGCGCCTTCACCCTGCGCAACGCGGCGGGCGAGATCCTGGTCACGCCGGTCGCTCTTTCCGAAGGGCCAACGCCGTGAGCCCGGAGCGCCAGCCGGATGACCCGGACGACATCGTGCTGTCCGTGCGCGGGGCGACCAAGGTCTATCCCGGGACGACGGCGCTGGACAACGTCGACTTCGACGTGCGCCGGGGCGCGGTGAATGTCCTGGTCGGCGAGAACGGCGCCGGCAAGTCAACTCTCATGAAGATCATCGCTGGCGTCGAGCAGCTGACCGGAGGGGAAATCCTGCTGGACGGGAAACAGGTGACCTTCGCCGATACCATGGACGCAGCACGCCAGGGCATCGGCATCGTGTTTCAGGAGCTCAACCTCTTCCCCAACATGTCGGTCACCGACAATATCTTCATCGCCCGCGAGAGGACACGCTACGGCGTCGACATCACCGGCAGCGAACAGCGCGAGGCTGCCCGCCAGCTCATGCGGCGCCTCGAACACGACATCGATCCCGACAGCATGGTCGCCGATTTGCCGATCGGCAAGCAGCAGATCGTCGAGATCGCCAAGGCCCTGGCCCAGGATGCTCGCATCCTGATCATGGACGAGCCGACCTCGGCACTCAGCGCCGCGGAGGTCGAAATCCTGTTCCGCGTCATCGCCGACCTCAAGGCCCAGGGGGTGGCCATCATCTACATCTCGCACCGCCTGGAGGAACTGGTCCGCCTGGGCGACTACATCACGGTGCTGCGCGACGGCCGGATCACCGGCAGCCGCCCGATGGACGACGTGAATGTCTCCTGGATCGTGCAGAACATGATCGGCGCGGCCTCGCGCGATTTCGCCAAGCCGGACGGCCACCAGATCGGCGGCGAGATCTTCCGCGCCGAGCAGATCTGCCTGCCCAGCCGCCGCGGCGGCTATGCGGTCGACCATGTCTCGCTGCAGCTTCATGCCGGGGAGATCGTCGGCATCTACGGCCTGATGGGCGCCGGCCGCTCCGAGCTCTTCGAGTGCATCATGGGGCGCCACCCCAGCATGACCGGCAGCTTCCACGTCGACGGTGAGGTCCTGGCGGATCGCAGTGTCGCGGCGCGGATCGCCCGTGGCATCGCCCTGATTCCGGAGGACCGCAAGACCGAGGGCCTCATCGAGATCATGGCCATCCGCGAGAACATGACGCTCTCCAGCCTGAAGAGCTTCACCCGGGCCTTCCATCTGAACCTGAAGCGGGAGCGGGAGGCCGCCCTGTCCTTCGTGCGCGAACTCGCGATCAAGATCGCCAGCCCGGAGAACCCCGTCAGTTCGCTGTCCGGCGGCAATCAGCAGAAGGTGGTCATCGGCAAGGCGCTGATGACCAAACCCCGCATCCTGCTGATGGACGAGCCGAGCCGGGGGATCGATATCGGCGCCAAGGCGGAAGTCTTCCGCACCATGCGGCGCCTGGCGGCCGAGGGTATCGGCATCCTCTTTGCGACCTCCGACCTGGAGGAGGTCATGTCCCTCTCGGACCGTATCGTCGTGATGTCGAACGGGAAGGTGACGGGAGAATTCGACCGCGCGGCGGTCACCGAAGAACAGGTTGTGGCCGCTTCGGCCGTCGGTCATGCGCCGGCGGCCGAGGTCAGGGATCAGAAAGTGAGTGCAAGGGCATGACATCCGCGGAAGCCAATCTCCCGGGACGACTTATGGGCGGGCAGCCGGCCATCCTGCTGTTGCTGAAGATGCGCACGGTGATCGCATTGCTGGCCGTGATCCTTTTCTTCTCGCTGGCGGCGCCGAACTTCGTCAGCACCGCCAACATGGTGATCATCTCCAAGCACGTGGCGATCAATGCCTTTCTCGCCATCGGCATGACCTTCGTGATCATCACCGGCGGGATCGACCTCTCGGTCGGCTCGGTGGTGGGCCTGGCGGGCATGGTGGCCGGCGGGCTGATCCTGCACGGCATCGACCTGGGGATCGGCTACACGCTGTACTTCAACGTCTTCGAGGTCATCCTCATCGCGCTCTGCGTCGGCGTTGCCGTGGGCGCTGTCAACGGGCTGCTCATAACCCGGATGAACGTGGCACCCTTCATCGCCACGTTGGGCACGCTCTACATGGCGCGCGGCTTCGCCCTGCTGTCCTCGGACGGCGCGACCTTCCCCAACCTGACCGGCGATGCGGCCTTGGGGACCACGGGCTTTCCGGCGCTGGGGTCCGGCTCCTTCCTCGGCATTCCCTACACCATCTGGATCCTGATCGTGGTCGCCGCGGCCGCCGCCTATATCGGGGCGCGCACGCCCCTTGGCCGCCACATCTACGCGGTCGGCGGCAATGCCCAGGCCGCCGCCCTCTCCGGGGTGAAGGTGCGGCGCGTGAAGATGTTCGTTTACATGTTCTCGGGCTTCTGCGCGGCGATCGCCGGCCTCATCATTTCCTCGCAGCTGGTGGCCGCCCACCCCGCGACGGGCGAGACCTTCGAACTGAACGCCATCGCCGCCGCGGTCCTGGGGGGCACCTCCATGTCCGGCGGGCGCGGGCGGATTGCCGGCACCATCGTCGGCGCCTTCGTCATCGGCATCCTCTCGGACGGGCTGGTGATGATGGGCGTCAGTTCCTTCTGGCAGATCGTCATCAAGGGCCTGGTCATCATCGCCGCCGTGGTGGTCGATCAGTTCCAGCAGCGTGTCGAGGCGCGCATCACCTTGCAGCATCAGGCGGCGCTGGGCCGCTGAGAGGGGACATGATCAAGGGCGCACTCATCGGCTGCGGGTTCTTCGCGCACAACCACCTCCACGCCTGGGCCGGGATCGAGGGGGTGGAGATCGTCGCGCTCTGCGACCGCGACGCGACTCGTCTCGCTGAGGCCGCGCAGGCCTTCGGGATCGATCGGACCTACAGGGACGCCGAGGCGCTGCTGGCGGCCGAGGCGGTGGACTTCGTCGACATCGCGACCACGGTGCCGAGCCACCGGCCGCTGGTCGAGCTTGCCGCCGCGCAGGGCCGGGCCGCGATCTGCCAGAAGCCCTTCGCGGAAACCATGGAAGACGGCGCCGCGATGGTCGAGGCCTGCCGCCGCGCCGGCGTGCCCCTGATGGTGCACGAGAACTTCCGCTGGCAGTCGCCGATCCGCGCGGTGAAGGCCTGCCTGGATGCCGGGGCGATCGGCGAACCCTTCTGGGGCCGCGTCAGTTTCCGCTCGGCCTACGATGTCTACGCCGCGCAGCCCTATCTGGCGACCGACGACAAGTTCATCATTCAGGACTTGGGTATCCACATTCTGGACATCGCCCGCTTCCTCTTCGGCGACGTGGCGCGGCTCAGCGCCAGCACCAAACGGGTCAACCCGAAGATCCGGGCCGAGGATGTCGCGACCATGATGCTGCACCACCGATCGGGAGTGACCAGCATCGTCGACTGCAGCTACGCGACGGCGCTGGAGCGCGAGAATTTCCCCGAGACCTTGCTGGAGATCGACGGCAGCGCCGGAACCCTGCGGCTGAGGCCGGACTACCGGCTGACCCTGCACGCGAAGGGCGCGACCGAGCACCGCGATGTCGCCCCGCCCTTGCTGAGCTGGGCCCAGCGTCCCTGGCACAACATCCAGGAGAGCGTATTGAACATCCAGCAGCACTTCGTCGACTGTCTGCAAGATGGGCGCACGCCGGAAACCAGCGGCGCGGACAACCTGAAGACCCTGGGGCTGGTCTATGCCGCCTATGCCTCGGCCGCCGGGGGAAATCGGACCATCGAGATGGAGGAGGGGTGAAGGGTGGAGGCCGGCCATCAGCGCAGGCGGCAGCTTTTCGGCACGACTCGGCCTCCCGCGGCCAGCCGGGCTTTGAGGGCGGGAAAGCTGGAGGCGCGCCTGGAGGCGGGCAACCTGCGCTACGTGACCTTCGATGGCTGGGAGGTGCTGCGCGCCATCGCCTACGTCATCCGCGATGAGAACTGGGGCACCTACGCACCGCGGCTGGAGCACCTGGTGGTGGAGGAAGAGGAAGGGCGCTTCCGGGTTGCCTATGACGCCTGGTGTGAAGCCCCTTCGGCGGCACTGTCCTATCATGCGGAGATCCTCGGCAGCGCCGACGGCAGCCTGTCCTTCACCGCCGAGGCCCGGCCGGACGGCGACTTCCCGACCAACCGCTGCGGCTTTACCGTGCTGCATCCCATCGAGGGAGTCGCCGGAGCACCTGTCACCGTCGAGCACGTCGACGGGGCCGTGGAGGAGACCAGCTTCCCGGCGCTGATCGATCCCTGGCAGCCCTTCAAGGAGATCCGCGCGCTGACCCATGAGGTGGGCGGTCTGTTCCGCGCATCTTGCCGTCTCGAAGGCGGCGTCTTCGAGATGGAAGACCATCGCAACTGGTCGGATGCCTCCTTCAAGACCTACGTGCGGCCCCTGGCCTGGCCCTGGCCCTACGTGATGGAGTCGGGCAAGACCGACCGCCAGGCCGTGACGCTGACCCTCGCGGCGCAGGCGGGCGCCGAGAGCCGCCCCGGCCGCCGTCGTGGGACCGATGGGGGCAGGGCGGTCAGCATCGCCGTGCTGCCGCCGGAAGGGGCGTCCAGCCGTCATCCGGACATCGGCCTTGTCGTGGCGCCCGAGGAGGTCGAAGCGACTCTCGCCAGCCTGGAGGTTGTTGGAGCCGTCGCGCCGCAGGCCATTCTCTGCCACTACGACCCGACGGCGGGTCACGACAACGCGGCCATGCAAGGCTTCGCGCGCCTGCAGGCGGCCTTGCCGGCGGACTACCTGCTGGAATGCGTTGTCGCCGCGGAAGGGGATCTGGCGGAAGAGCTGACAGGCGTTGCGCAAGCGGTGGAGGCAGCGGGTCTCAGCCTGTCGGCGGTGGCGGTCTGTCCTTCGGTCGACCGGCAGTCGACGCCGCCGGGCAGCGAATGGCCGGCCTGTCCGCCGCTCGCCGAGGTCTACGCTGCCGCCCGCGCGGCCTTTCCGTCACTGCCTCTGGGCGGCGGCATGTTCAGCTACTTCACCGAGCTGAACCGCAAGCGGCCGCCGGTCGCCCTGCTGGACTTCGTGACCCACGCCACCTGTCCCATTGTCCACGCAGCCGACGACGAGAGCGTGATGGAGACGCTGGAGGCGCTGCCGCACATCACCGCCTCGGCGCGGGCCATCATCGGCGAGGGGACGCGCTACCACATCGGGCCGTCGACCATCGCGATGCGGCAGAACCCCTACGGCGCCCGCACCATGGACAACCCGGGCGGCGAGCGGATCTGCATGGCGCACACGGATCCGCGGCACTTCGGCCTCTTCGGGGCCGCCTGGACCATCGGCTACGCCGCGCGCATCTCAAAGGGGGCACCGGCGCTGCACGTGCCGGCCGCCGCCGCCGGGCCGCGCGGCCTGGTCTGGCAGGGGGACGTGGAGGGGCGGGATGGTGCCGCGGGTGCCTTGCGCCTCAGTCCCGTGGGCCTGGCCGCGAGGTTCCTGGCGGAAATCGCCGGCAGCGAGGTGCTGCCCTGCCGGACGTCGGATCCCCGGCGAGCCCTCGCGCTGGCCGCGAAGAGGGGCGATCGGCGAACGATGGCCGTCGCCAATCTGACCGCGACGCCGATCGAGGTGTCTTTCCCAGGCCTGGCTGGGCCTGCAGCCGGGACGGTCGAGCTGCTGGATGCCGCTACCTGGGGGAGAGGGCTGTCCCCTGCGGCGCCGCGCCGCCGGGCCCCCTGGCGGGGGGAGGCGGTGCCGCTGGATGCCTTTGCCGCGGCCGTGCTCCAGGATTGGTAGACGGCACGCTCCCGGCCACTATACTTTGCCGGTGTCACTTTGCCGTCGTCGAAGGGCCGGACAGGTTGATTGAGGCCGACACGCAGTCGGGCGTCGAGACCGCTGCCGGCCCGCCCGAGTTCTGGAAGAATATGGAAAACTTGGCAGATACTGAGAACGACTCGGACCGGATCGTCCGCAGGAAACTGTCGGATCAGGTCATGGAGCGCCTGCGGGAGATGATCCTGCGCGGCGATCTGGGGCCGGGCGACCCCATGCCCTCCGAGCGCGAACTGATGAAGCGCTTTGGCGTTGGCCGGCCGGCGGTCCGCGAAGCCATGCAGACCCTCCAGACAATGGGCCTGATCAATATCTCCCATGGCGAGCGGACCCGGGTCAGCGAACTCTCGGCGGATGTCGTCCTGCGGCAGATCGATACCGTCGCCCGCCTGCTGCTGTCCACCTCACCGGAGAATCTGGAACACCTGAAGGAGGCACGCCGCTTCTTCGAACTCGGCATGGTCAGACAGGCCGCCGAGCGGGCGAGCGAGGAAGACGTCGCCGAGCTGCGGCAGCTGGTCGCCGAGCAGCGGGCCCAGCTGGGCAACCCGCGCGCCTTCATCCGGGCGGATATCGCCTTCCACATGAAGATCGCGCGGATCTCGCAGAACCCGATTTTTCTGGCGGTCAGCCAGGCTATGCTGAATTGGCTGTTCCACTATCACGCCGACCTGCTGCACTGGTCAGGGCAGGAGGAGGTGACGCTGGAGGAGCATGGCACAATCGTCGACTTCATCGAGCGCAATGATCCGGAGGGCGCCGAGACCGCGATGCGCGCGCACCTCGACCGCTCACGCAAGCTCTACAAGCACTTCAGCTGAGCGGGGTACATCGATCGCCACCTGCGCGTAGGCTGATCGCGGGCTGCTGCGTTACGCTCCATTGGATTGTCCGGGACTGGCCCGAGGCGGCAGAGCTGACGGTTCGGGGTCAGTTCGGCTGTTCAGTGCTGGCGGTGCTCAATCCAGGTGCAGGCCGCCGTTGATGTCGACGATCTCGCCGGTGACGAAGCCTGCCAGCGGCGAGACGAGGTAGCGTACCAGGAAGGCGATCTCCTCCGGCTCGCAGAATCGCCCGACCGGAATCTGGTGCAGCAGTTCCTGGCGCTGTGCCTCTGTCAGCTGCTCGGTCACCATCGGCGTCCTGATGTAGGCGGGTGCGATGGCGTTGACGGTGACGCCGTCGCCGGCGCTCTCGCGGGCGAGCGAGAGCGTCAGGGCCGCCATGCCGCCCTTGGAGGCGGTGTAGGCCGTGCCGGCGGTGAGCCCGCCGGTCTTCATGGCCAGGGAGCACATGTTGACGATGCGCCCCCAACCGGCCTGTTTCATCTCCGGCAGCCATTCGCGCGCCAGGTAGAAGGCGCCGTCCAGGTTGACCGCCATGAGGCGGCGCCACTCCTGCGGCGTCGTTTCCGCGGCCTTGTGGTTGGAGAGAATGCCGGCGTTGTTGACCAGCACGGAGACGCTGCCGTGGGCGGCGCGCACTCGGGCGCAGATCCGCGCCACCGCTTCCGCATCGCTGACGTCGAGCGGCAGCGCGATGGCGTTTTCGCCCAGATCACCGCAGAGGGTCTCCAGGCGGGCTGCGTCGATGTCGGCCAGCAGCACCCGCAGGCCGTCTTCGCCCAGCGCTTCGGCGATGGCGAAGCCGGTCGGCCCGGCCGCTCCCGTCACCAGGGCCAGCTTCCCGGCAAGCTCCTCCCGCTGCCCGTTCATGGTCAGGCCTCCGTCCCGAGGGTGACGCGGCGGCCGGATTTCGCGCTCTCTGCGATGGCGTGGATGACGGTCTCGTAGACCAGGGCGTTGTCGAAATCCGGCCGTGCCGCGGGGCCGCCGGCAAGGGCGCCTAGCAGCTCCGCGACCTCGATGGTCTTCAGGTCCAGGAAGCCGAGCTGGTGGCCGGGCGCGGGACAGAAGCGGTCATAGGGCGGATGCAGCGGGCCGGTCAGGATGGTGCGGAAGCCCTGCTCGGCCTTCGGGCCTGCGTTCTCATAAAGCTGCAACTCGTTCATGCGCTCCTGGCAGAAGGCGATCATGCCCTTGGTGCCGTGCACCTCCCAGTCCAGGCGGTTCTTGCGGCCCCAGGCGGAGCGGGAGGCCGAGATCGATCCCTGTGCGCCGCCGGCGAAGCGCAGGAGGGCCGTTGCGGTATCCTCGTTCTCCACCGCCGCGCGCCCGTCGCCGTCGGCCAGCGGCCGGGTCTCGTGAATGATCTGGCTGTCGGCGATGAGGCTTTCGATCGGCCCGGCCAACCCGCAGGCAAGGGAGACCAGGTGGCAGCCGAGGTCGCCCAGGGCACCCAGCCCGGCATCTGCCAGCCGCGCCCGCCAGGTCCAGGGCAGCGCCGGATCGGCCTGGTAGTCCTCGTCGACCCAGCCGCGGAAATGCACGACGCGGCCGATGCGGCCTTCGGCGATCAGGCGTTGGGCATGGGTGAAGGCCGGGTTGCGCAGGTAATTGTAGCCGACCAGGGTCACTACGCCGGCCTCCCGCGCCGCCTGCGCCATCTCGCGGGCCTGCTGCAGGGTCAGCGCCATGGGTTTCTCGCAGTAGACGTGTTTGCCCTCGGCCAGCGCCGCCAGCGCCATCTCGTGGTGCAGCGCGTTGGGCGTGGTGATGGAGACGAGATCCACGTTCGGGTCCCGCACCAGTGCGCGCCAGTCCTCGGTGCTGCGGGCGAAGCCGAACTGATCCGCCATCGCCGCGGCGTGCGGGGCCGGCGTGTCGCACAGCAGTTCCAGTCGGCAAGCTGGAAGGGCACCCATCACCGCCCGGGCCGCGCGGAAGGCCAGGGCATGGGTCTTGCCCATGAAGCCGGTGCCGATCAGGCCGATACCGATTTCGTTCATCTTGATGCGTTCACTCCCAAGTGCTGATGCAGAACGGCGCCCTTGGATCAGGTGGTGCCCCGCACGATGAATCTCCCCTGAAGCAGCAGATTGCCGGCCGGCTCCGAGCTGGACTTCAGGATCTTGACCAGGGCCTCGGCCATCGCGGTGATCGGCTGGCGATAGGTCGTCAGGTTGTAGGCGGGTGCGCTCGCCGCCTCGATGTCGTCGTAGCCGATGACGCCGATGTCGCCCGGGATGGAGAGGCCGAGGCCCTGGCGGATCGCGTCCATGGCGCCGATCGCCAGCACGTCGTTCTCGCAGAACAGCAGGTCGGGCAGCTCTTCGCGCGGCTTCGCGCGCAGCGTTTCCAGCACCACCTGGTAGGCGAGGGAGTAGTTGTACTGCGGCACGTGGACCACTTCGGGCATGTCGCCACGTTCCTGTCGCCAGAGGTCGACGAAAGTCTCCTTGCGGATCAGCTTGGCGGATTGGGTATCCGGTCCGGCCAGGAAGACCGGGCGCTTATAGCCCTTTTCCAGAACATGGGCGGTCATCTCGCGGATCGCGGCGTCGTCGTCGCAGCAGATCGACAGGGTGTTGGGGTTCTGGCTGGCGCGCGCGAAGATCACCAGCTTCTTCAGTTTGCGCGCGCCCAGGGCGGTATCGATGATCGCCTCGTCGAAGCGGGTGCCGATCAGCACCGCGACATCGACGCGGCGCTGGCTGG
>ENA-ORCZ01000529-ORCZ01000529.1-marine-metagenome-genome-assembly--contig:-NODE-529-length-15294-cov-2.780246_pt1 | contig 15294 bp, 17 predicted proteins | sample MGYA00237785_ERZ508519 | MGnify/ENA primary metagenome ERZ508519 (study PRJEB26189, sample SAMN06268790) | marine metagenome | isolation source: Bioluminescent Bay, La Paraguera, Puerto Rico | place...
AAGGGCCTTTTGCGAACCTTCCAGATTGCGCACGAATTCTCGACATTGAGTGTGCTGGACAATCTGATGGTGGTTCCAGGCAACCAGCCGGGCGAACAACTGCGTCATAGCTGGTTTAATTATTCCCGCGTCAAAGAAGTCGAAGCCCAAAATTACGAGCGCGCGCTTGAGGTGATCGATTTCCTTGAGATTGACCATATCAAGCATGAGTTGGCGGGCAACCTTTCCGGTGGGCAGAAGAAACTGCTGGAACTGGGCCGCACCATGATGGTCGAACCCAAGATCGTCTTTCTTGATGAAGTTGGTGCCGGTGTGAACCGTACGCTGCTTAATACCATTGCGACCTCGATCAAGCGCCTCAATGAAGAGCGCGGCTATACCTTCTGCCTGATCGAACATGACATGGATTTCATTGCCAGCCTGTGTGATCCCGTGATCGTCATGGCCGAGGGCAAAGTCCTGACCCAGGGTACGATCGAAGAGGTCAAGAATAACGAGGAGGTCATCGAGGCCTACCTCGGCACAGGTCGCAAGCATGAACGGAAGGTGCCGTCATGAGTTTCTTAAGCGCAACCGGCATGACCGGCGGCTATGGCGGCAGTGATATCCTTCATGACTGCACGATTACCGTTGAAAAAGGCGAGATCGCTGTTGTCGTTGGCCCCAATGGTGCCGGCAAATCCACCGCGATGAAGGCAGTGTTCGGCATGCTGAACCTGCGGGAAGGGTCGGTCGTTCTGGATGGCAAGGATATTACCAACCTTGCCCCGCAGGAACGCGTGCCCGAGGGCATGGGCTTTGTGCCCCAGAACCGCAACGTGTTCGTTTCGATGACGGTCGAGGAAAACCTCGATATGGGGGCCTTCATCCGCAAGGACGACAAGATCGAGGAAACCAAACAACAGATTTTCGATCTGTTCCCGATCCTTGGCGAAAAACGCAATCAGCCAGCAGGCGAGCTTTCCGGTGGTCAACGCCAGCAAGTCGCGGTTGGTCGGGCACTTATGACCCAACCAAAGCTGCTTATGCTTGACGAGCCGACTGCAGGTGTTTCGCCCATCGTGATGGATGAATTGTTCGACAAGATCGTGGAAGTCGCCAGAACCGGCGTCGCCATTCTGATGGTTGAACAAAATGCCCGTCAGGCGCTCGAGATCGCCGATCACGGTTTTGTCCTGGTGCAGGGACGCAACCGGTTCACCGATACGGGCGAAGCCCTTCTCGCCAACGAAGAAGTTCGCCGCTCCTTCCTGGGCGGCTAAGTGGGGACTTGAATGGAAATTCTTAACGCACTCGCGCTGTTTACCAATTTTGTGGTCGTTCCGGCGACTGCCTATGGTGCACAGCTCGCCCTTGGGGCGCTTGGCGTCACACTTATTTTCGGCATCCTGCGCTTTGCGAACTTTGCGCATGGCGAATTGATGTCATTTGGCACCATGATCACGATTTTGGTCACCTGGTTCCTGCAAAATATGGGCGTTTCTATCGCCCCCTTCCCGACCGCCCTTCTGGCGTTGCCGATTGGGGTACTGGCCGCCATCAGCATGGCGCTTGTCATGGATCGAATGGTGTTTCGGTTTTACCGCAAGCAGCGCTCAAACCCGATTGTCTTTGCCATTGTATCGGTCGGCGTGATGTTCCTGATTGCCGGCATCATCCGCATTGTCATCGGCCCGGCGGATCAAAGCTTTGCCGATGGGGAGCGTTTTATAATTGGCGCGATTGATTCACGCCGCGCCCTAGGCCTTGATGAAGGTATTGCGATCAAGCAAAGCCAGCTGATCACGGTGGTTGTCACCGCCATTGTCGTTGCCTGGCTGTTCTGGTTCTTGCAGAAAACCCGTTCGGGAAAGGCCATGCGCGCCTATTCCGATGACGAGGATCTGGCGCTGCTTTCGGGGATCAACCCGGAACGTGTGGTGATGATCTGCTGGGTTATTGCCGCGGCACTGGCTGCCATCGCCGGCACGCTTTATGGCCTTGATAAGACCTACAAGCCGTTCATCTTCTTGCAGATCCTGCTTCCGATCTTTGCCGCCACCATTCTGGGCGGTATCGGGCAACCGGTCGGCGCGATTTTGGGCGCGTTCATTGTGGCCTTCTCCGAGGTGACAGTGACCTATGCCTTCAAGAAGTTCCTGACCTATCTCGGCCCGACGGATTGGGCGCCGGACGGGCTCGTGCAACTTCTGTCGACGGACTACAAGTTTGCAGTCTCCTTCATCATTCTGGTCGCGGTTCTTCTGATCCGGCCAACCGGTATTATTCGTGGGAAAGTGATATGACGAAGAGAGTTGCGCTCCTATATGGCCTGATGTGCCTGGTGTTGATCGCGATCGGCTTTCTTCAAAGCTGGAATGTCGCCTTTGGCATCTTCAATCTTTGTGTGATTTCTGCGGTGATGGCGCTCGGCGTCAATATGCAGTGGGGCTATGCCGGCCTGTTTAATGTCGGTGTGATGGGCTTTACCGCCCTTGGTGGCTTGACTGCCGTTCTGGTCTCGATGCCGCCTGTGGGCGAAGCCTGGGCCGTTGCCGGTGGGGATATCGCCCTGTCCTTGCTGAGCCTTGCTGCGACCATCGTTGCGGTGATTTACGCTCGCCGCTTTGTGCACCCGGCCTTGAAGCTTCCGGTCACGCTTGTTCTTTTGCTGGCGGGTTATTTCCTGATCGGGGTGTTCTTTGGACCGGCGACCGATGCGATTGAAAGCATCGACCCGGCACTGAGCGGTTATCTTGGTGGTGCGGGATTACCCGTGCTTGTCGCATGGCCGCTTGCCGGTCTGGTGGCCGCTGGTGGCGGCTGGCTGATCGGGCGGATCGCGCTTGGCCTGCGGGCCGATTATCTGGCGATTGCAACGCTTGGCATTTCCGAGATCATCATTGCGATCATCAAGTACGAAGAATGGCTGTCACGTGGGGTTAAGAACGTCACCGGCATTCCCCGCCCGGTGCCCTATGAAGTCGACCTGATCGAAAGTGAATGGTTCATCAGCCTGGCCAACTTCTTTGGCGCAGCCGAAATTTCCGATGCCGCCAGCCTGTTTGTCAAACTGTGTTACGCGGTGCTGTTTGTCATCGTACTTGCGATCATCATGTGGTTTGCCGAGCGTGCATTGAAATCCCCATGGGGCCGTATGATGCGCGCCATCCGTGACAACCGCGATGCGGCGGCAGCGATGGGCAAGGATGTCAAACGTCGCCATCTGCAAACCTTTGTACTGGGCTGTGCTGTGTGCGGGATTGCCGGTGCGATGCTGACCACCCTTGACGGCCAGTTGACGCCAACCAGCTACATTCCGCTGCGTTACACCTTCCTGATCTGGGTGATGGTCATCCTCGGTGGTTCGGGCAACAACTGGGGCTCGATCCTGGGTGGCTTCATCATCTGGTTCCTCTGGGTCGAGGCAGAGCCGTTTGGCAACTGGTTCATGTCAACGATCACCGCCCCGCTTGGCGGAGGATCAGAGCTTGCCCAGCACCTCGTCGCCGGTGCGGCCTATATGCGCTATCTGATGATGGGGGCGATCCTTTTGATCGTCATGCGGTTTGCGCCAAAGGGACTGATCCCCGAGGCCACGAACCGATCAACAGCAATGACGCGGTCATCCTGACCCAACATTCAAAAACGGGGCGGATACAGTGCAGTATCCACCCCGTTTTATTATGCGTCGAACCCTCCGCAAAAATCCGAAAACACCGCAAGAACGTGAAAGCCACATCACGTTAAATGTGGCCTATTGGCAGGTAACGGATATGCCCCACATATTCGAAGATCCCTGATTGGTCCCCGCGCGCCACCAAACCGCGTGACCATTGTGCCTTACCCCTCGTGCCCCCCGTGTTTTTGCACGTGCTGTTTTGAAAGCCCCGATGATGACAGCCCTTTTATTCGTGATCGTCACCGCCTGCTGGGGATTTACCTGGTATGCGATCAAACTTCAGATCGGACCGATCCCGGTCGAAATTTCGATCTTCTATCGTTTTGCGCTGGCCGCGGTCGTTTTGTGCGGCTTCCTGTTGATAACGCGCAAATGGCGTCCTGTGCCATGGCACGCCCATCCGTGGATCGTGCTTCTGGGCTGCGGGCTGTTTGGTATCAACTTTATCCTGATGTATTCGGCGACCGGCTATATCGCCAGCGGCATTGTCGCGGTGATCTTCACCACCTCGACCATTTTCAACGCGCTGGGCAACTGGGCCTTTTATGGCAACCGCCCCGGTTTGCGCTTTGTCTTTGGTGCGGCCTTTGGGCTTGGGGGCATCGCGTGCCTGTTTGCCAATCAGATCTATGCCCTGTCGCATAATGCCAATGCGATTACCGGCATGATTTTCGCGCTGTGTGGCACAGCGGTGTTTAGCTGTGGCAACATGGTCTCGGTCAAACTCAACAAGATGGGCATCCCGAACCGCGATGCTGTGGCGCGTGGCATGATCTATGGCACCGTGCTGCTGTTCATCTTTGCCATGTTCCGCGGCCAGACGCCGGTGATACCAACCGATCCGATCTATATCGGCGGCTTGCTGTATCTCGCCATTCCGGGCTCGGTCGTGGCATTTATCGCCTATCTCGCACTGGTCAACCGGGTCGGTGCCGGACGCGCAGCCTATGTCACCGTGCTGTTCCCGGTCGTGGCACTGACGGTCTCGACCTTCCTGGAAGGTTATGTGTGGACACCGATCGGCGCGACCGGGCTTGCCATGGTATTGCTGGGCAATATCACCATATTTGCCAGACTGCCAAAATTCATTGGTGTGAGGAATAAAACCCTCGTGGTGGAATAGGACATTTAATTGTCTGATGATTAAGACGGGGCCGCTGTGGTCCCGTTTTTTTGATCGCACCTTCAGGTCCGAAACTGGCGAGCAGCAAAATACAGCTCCGTCTAATATTCGTTGGTCACCAACAGATCGACGGAGCCCGCGATGCTGCCCCATGAAAACACCACACGTTTGATATCGCTTGATATGGAACTGGCTTCACGCCCGAAACATCGAGGCATTGAAAGTCCAAGAAACCTCTCTACCGCCGACAGTTTACATCCCAGACAACCGCCTACCCAACCAATGGACCACATCAGCTGGTTGATGCTGATCTCGCTATCGGTCCTGTGGGGTGGTTCGTTTTTCTTTACCGAAATCGCACTTGTCGATCTGCCGCCCCTGACGCTTGTGCTGTGCAGGGTGTCGATTGCGACCATGGTTCTGTGGTGGGTGGTGTTGTTGCGCGATATCGCCATCCCGCGTGATCCGAAATTCTGGGCGGGCGTTGCCGTGATGGGCGGGCTTAACAACCTGATACCCTTTTGCCTGATTGTCTGGAGCCAGACACAAATCACCAGCAGCCTTGCCGCGATCCTGAATGCCACCACACCGCTTTTCACCCTGCTGATTGCCCATATCGCGACAGACACAGAAAAGCTGACACTGCGCAAAGCCATCGGTGTCCTGATCGGGTTTGGCGGCGTGATTGTGATTTTTGGCGTACCGACATCTGGAACGGAGGTTGGTCTGCTTGCCCCGGCGGCGGTTCTGCTTGCCGCGTTCAGTTATGGCTGTGCTGGGGTGTTTGGCAGACGTTTTGCCACCCCCCCGCCGATCCTGACCGCAGCGGGCATGACCAGTGCATCGAGCCTGATGCTCCTGCCACTTTCGATCATCGTTGATCAGCCCTGGCACCTGCCGGTTCCCACCACCAGCACCATCCTTGCCGTGCTGGGGTTTGCCACACTCAGCACAGCACTTGCCTATATCCTTTACTTCGCCATTCTCAAACGTGCCGGTGCAAGTAACCTTCTGCTTGTCACCTTCCTGATCCCGGTCAGTGCGATTTTGCTGGGGGTCGGGTTCCTTGGCGAGGTGCTTTTGGCGCAGCATATTATAGGGATGGCGGTTATCGGACTTGGTTTGCTTGTCATCGATGGGCGGCTGTTATCCAAACCCCAGACATGAGACTTCGCCTTTTTCAGAGAAAACAGAACCAAATGTGACAACGATCACATCTCATTTCGGACAGACTAAGTACCTGTTTTACGTGCTTTAGGGGAAACCTACACTCTTATAGATTATCCTGACAGGGGATTGGGATGACCATCAAAACGTCTTTTCTGAAACTTGCACTCACCTCGTTTGCCGCGCTGTTCTTGGCCGCGTGCGCCCAAAACAAGCCTGCGGCACCACTTGGCGGGGTTTCATCGGTCACGATGATCAAAACAGATGATGACCATTATAAAAAGCTAGCCGAAAACTATAAGGGCGAGCAAACGTTCGAAGTGCGCACCGTTCATTCCGAAGGAGGCGATGCTTGGACCGCGCCACCGGAAATTACCGGGGCGACATGCGAGGTAAAACACGAATATTTCACCGCATCGGTGGTCACCCCCCATGCCATTCGCGTGCCGCTTTATGGAAGCCAGACCCGTGAGTTCACTGTTACCTGCGAGAAAAACGGCTTTCAACAATCCGTCCAGATTATTGGCCCCTACAATGTAAGCCAAGCAAATCGCACCGGGACGGGAGTTCAGGCAGCCGGATTGTTGGGTCTTCTTGTTGCGCAAATGATCAACGAAGCATCGGACCCAGAAGATGACCAGTTCGAATATCTTCCGGTGGCTGTTAGACTTGCCCCAGTTCTTACCCAAGACGATGAACTGCCCGAAGGAAGCCAAGTGGCAGCCAAAGAATAACGTTCGCTGAATCAATCAGACAATGAAAAGGACCGGGAAATTCCGGTCCTTTTTTTGCTGCCTCAAACATCAAAATATCCAGCAGTCTGCATATCCTCGATCAGGCTGATTTCACGTGGCGTCCAACCAAGTACCTGCTGCGTCCGACCGCTTGAGGCGCAGCAATCAATGGCTGCAAAATCGGTAAACCAACCGAAATAGTCGTGGGCCTGCTCCGGCGTCAGCGATTTGAACGGAAGCCCAAGCCCGAGACTGATCGTATGGGCGATATCAGCAAAGGCAATGCCTTCCTCGGCCACGGCATGATAAGCAGGCTGGCTCGCGCGGTCTTCGATGGCAAGCCGGTAGGCGCGCGCGGCATCCAAACGATGCACCGCAGGCCACAGGTTATCGCCATCCTCGACACAGGCGACAAAGCCCTTTTCCCGCGCCAGATTGATCAGAAGTGGCACAAAGCCATGATCACCCACCCCGTGGACGGAGGGCGGCAATCGCATAACCGAGATATTCACGCCATCTGCTGCTATTTCGGCTGCGGCCTCTTCTGAAGCCTTCCGCGGAATATCTCCGCTGACCGTATCGCTTTCAACCAAAGGCCGATCCGCACGCAGAAGCGCGATACCCGATGTCACTATCATAGGGCGATCCGACCCGACCAGAACCGATCCCATGGCCCTGATCACGCGGCGATCCTTTTCGCAATTCTCAACATAACGGGAAAAATCATGATCAAAAGCAGTATGGATCACCGCATCACAAGATGCCGCCCCGCTTTGAAGACTGCCAAGGTCATCCAGATCACCGCGAAAAGCGGTCGCGCCGAGGGCCGTCAGTTTTTCGGCCCCGGCATCGCTGCGCGTTAGCCCCAGCACCGAATGCCCATGATCAAGAAGCTCCTTGACCACGGCTGATCCAACAAAGCCCGTTGCACCTGTTACAAAAACACGCATAGTCACTCCATCCCAATATCTGCAAAATCAACTGGCCCGCACCGCGTTCCTGTTGGTGGTACAATATCGCTTGCGATCTGGACGAACTATACGTATCAGTCCATGATATATTTTCATTCGTCCAGAAACAGGCCATCATATGGATCCGCTTTCCGATATCCTGTCCCTGCTCCGCCCTGACAATTACCTGTCGGCCGGGTTTGACATTGGCGCGCCCTGGGCGATCCAGTTCCCCGATCAGGGACAAAACATCAAAACCGCCGCCGTGGTTCAGGGGGACTGCTGGATATCAGTGGATGGTGTCGCGGACCCGGTGCATCTGCAAACAGGCGACTGCGTCTTGCTGCCGCACGGCAGGGCGTTCTTGATGGGAAGTAATCTTGATGTCCCGCCGATGCAGGCCGGAACAACGTTCAAGCCAAGCGGCTATGGCGTCATTCGCACACTGAATGGCGGCGGGGATTGTGTGGTGGCCAGCAGCCGCTTTGGCCTGCACGGGCCACAGGCCGATTTACTGCTGGCGATGTTGCCGCCGCTTGTGGTCATTCGTAATCGCGATGAAAGCGAAGCACTTCGCCATTGCATTGAACGCACCATGACTGAGATGCACAAAAACGATCCGGGCAGCAAACTGGTTTTGCAACATCTGGCCCATATGATGCTGATCCAGGTGTTGCGCATATATATGAATGACGACGCCAAGGGGGTTGGTTGGTTCTTTGCCCTTTCCGACCCACAGATCTGCAAAGCCATGTCCGCCATCCATGCCGATCCGGCGTACAACTGGACGGTGGAAAGCCTTGCAAAATGTTCCGGCATGTCCCGATCCGCCTTCGCCGCACGCTTCAAGGACAAGGTCGGGCAAAGCCCGATGGCTTACCTCACGCACTGGCGGATGATGCTGGCGGGTGAAAAGCTTTTGCATTCGCGCGAACCGATTTCGCAGATTTCGCTGTCACTGGGGTATGAGTCTGAAAGTGCCTTTAGCACCGCTTTTAAGCGGGTGATGGGGTGCGCGCCGCGTGGCTATGGCAAGGAGACGCAAAACAATCCGTCACGCGCCGTTTCATGATTCACCCGGCAAGCATCGGCTCATAAAACACCCAGTTCGCGGCGCTTCCGATCTAGTACGCGCCGGTCCCCAATATTGGGGACCGGCGCGCCTTTGGTTTTATGTCTGTTGCATGAACAAAAAGAGCCTAGACTTGAGCAGCCCTGATCTTGCGAACCGATTGCCCCGATATGCCCCAGTCATCCAAAGATACCTCGTCAATCACAACAAAGGTGGTGGCTGGTGACTTGTTCAGGACGTCCTGAAGCAAATCGGTAACACCCTTGATCAGTTGGGCTTTTTCTTCTGGCGTTGGGCCGGTACCGTTCGGGCCACCTTCGCGGGTTACTTTGATATTGACATACGGCATTGCTCAATCCTCCTTTTCCCGGTAGGCGAAAACCTTGGTGATCACTTTCCAGCCTTCATCGGTTTGGATCAGTGTGAGCAGGTCGTGATAATCCCGGCCCATCATTGTCATCCGGGCCTCGACGAGGGCCATCTGGCGCCCCGTCAAACTAACCCGGTCAACGCTTTCCCGGCGCGAGTCACCGCGTTTGGCCGGGGGTTCACGGTTATCGATCCGCGTCATGTACGCCTCAAGATCCATGAACTCGTGATTGCCATCCGTCGCATTGACATAGGCAAGTTCCGGGTGGAACACGGTGCGCAGGATTGCACTGGCAGAGTGATAAAGCCCTTCGAAATAGCGCTCCATCAAAGCATCGATCTGCAATTCATCAGAAGATTTCATCACACAAGCCCTTCGGCCTTCATCGCAGCCAGCGTTGCCGGGCGGGCCTGAATGCGCGCAACAAACGTCGCAAGGTTCGGCCAGTTGCCCAGATCGATTTCCTTGAAATTCGCCCAGTTCGCCAGAACAAAGGTATAGGCATCAGCAACGGAGAACCGGTTTTCAACAAGATACTCGCGGCCATCGGCCAATACGCTTTCGAGATAATCGAACTTGGTTCCGACCTTTTGCTTGGCCGCAAGCTGTTCCGCCGCGCTCGACCCGTCGGTGAAAAGCGGCCCCCAGGATTTATGCAATTCCGCCGCCGCAAAGTTCAGAAACTGTTGCAGGCGCGCGCGTGCGACCGAACCAGGCTTTGGCGAAAAGGCACGGTCCGGGTGGGTATCAGCGATGTATTGCAAGATCGCGACTCCTTCGCTGAGGTAATCCCCCGTTTCGATCTCAAGGGCGGGGACATAGCCATTCGGGCTGATTTCGCGATATGTGCGGCCAGTTTCGGTCAGCCCTTTCGCAACATCAACGCTTTCGATGTCAAACTTGGCCTCGACTTCATACAACATGATATGGCTGGCAAGCGAACATGCACCGGGCAGGTAATAGAGTTTCATGGGTAGCTCCTTTGGTTTGGTATATGCCCCCTTAATGCCAAACCAGACGAGCAATTGATAATATCGAGTTTTCATAGTAATGATCTATAAATCAGATCATCTTGAGGCGTACATGAACCTCGAACAACTCATCGCCGTTGACGCGGTTGTCAGTACCGGCACCTTTCGCGGAGCTGCGGATCGCCTGAACAAGGCGCAATCGGCCATCAGCCATCAGGTGCGCAAACTTGAAGATGAGCTGGGCTTTGCCATCTTCTCACGCGAAGACTACCGCCCCCGCCTGTCATCAGAAGGCGAAGTCTTCCTGCGTGAAGCCACCCGCGTGCTTGATCAGTTCCATCAACTTCAGGCCACCACACAGGAACTGCGCAGCACACAGGAACCGCTGGTTCGCATTGCACTCACCGCAACCATGTCGCTGGAGCCCATCCTTATAATCCTCGGTCAAATCGGCGATAAATTCCCTAATACCCACATCGCGGTTGCCACCGAGATGATGGGCGGTCCGCTTGCCCGGTTGATGAAGGGCGATGCTGATCTGATTATCGCGGGGTTGGAGGGGGTCGACATTGATCACGTCGAAACCACTCCTGTCGGCGCGGTCGTCATCCGTCCCGTTGCCCATCGCAGCTTCCCCGTGGCCGGGCGCAGCGGCATGCGATCGCGCATGGAAATGCAAAGCTATGTGCAGGTCATTGTCTCGGGCACCGGTGGCCCAGATTACGATCAGTCGCGCGATGTACTTGCCGGTGGACGGCGCTGGACCGTATCAGATTTCGCCACCAAGAAATCGGTCATCATGAATGGCCACGGCTGGGGTGGCCTGCCCGAACACATGATCACGGAGGAACTTAAAAGCGGCGAGCTGGTTGCGCTCAACGTGGAAGACTTCCGCCCCCGCCACACCGAAGTCTTCGCCATAAGACGGCGGGATCAGGCGATGGGTCGGGTGCAGGGTGAGATTTGGCGGGCTTTGCAGGAAAAAGCTGGAGCGAACTAGGTCTGTACCTGTGACACTGCAGAGTAGGGAATTGTCAAAATCAGCCTTTGGGCTGATTTTTATCCTTGGGCATAGCCCTGAGGACCATCGCACGGTGTGCGATGTATTTGGAAAGTTACGTACCTAATGTAAAAGGGGAGAGTCCCCTTTTCTAAATGGATCTGTTCTTAATAGAGAAATTCTTACATGCGTGGAATATTCGATAAAAAACTATTCTCGCATTCACTGCGATCTGCAACAAAAGGCACACCATGGTTAGCAAAGCAAGGTGTGATCTCTGGCAGTTCAGATGGCTGGGTATTTTCGGCAGATCTGCAACACGAACGCCTTTTTCGTTTTTTTGCCAAGCCTGTTGCTTGGGATTACATGCTTTGGGATATCCTGCAGATCCCAGAGAACAAAAAGAAACCCATTACATTCCACTACTGGGGCGCTTTTACCTGCAAAACACCGGCAATCCATGAACTTGTCGTGAATGCAGAACACTTCTCTGCAGATGACCTTGCACAGGCATTTATATATTTTGCTGACCAGAGTAAAAATAGCCATGATTGGCGGAGCGGACTATCATTTGAACAAATACTAAATCTGGCATCCGCGACTATGCTCAAAGAAGATTATACCATTACCAAAGCGATTTCATTGATTTCAAACCAACAACACAGAGACGCAAAGACACTTTGCCAACACGCTATCAGCGGAAAAATTCAGACCAGATACGTACTGTCATCATTTGATAAAAATGAAGTACCTGACGATCAAGGTCGACGACCATCAAGGAGTTTTTTCGAGCTTGCCGAAATATACTTAGAAAGTAAGTAATTGCGGCAAAAAGGGGACTGTCCCCTTTTTCGCTGGGCTGCGTCAGCGCAGCAGATACAATGACGGAATTGGAGGAACTGGACACAGAGGCCCTTAACTTCCACATCGAAGGCATGCATGCCGACGGCGAAGACATTCCTGCGCCCTCGCCTGTTGTCGGACTTGAAGATGGTGCCGTCGGTATCGTCGCCATCACTGCGACCATTCCGGGGAAAAAGCGCCGGATCAACCTGACCCTTGATGCCAACCTGATTGATCTGATCGAAGCGAAATACGGCAAGCGTGCGGTTTCGAGTTTCCTTGAGGAGGCTGGGCGGAAGGCGCTTTAAGGGCTGACATAGAAAAGGGGCTGCCCCTTTTTTTTTCAGCATCAGCACCACCGTTGAGGAGAAAAAGGGGTGGATTAGTAATACACCAGCCTGCTTATGCCTATGAAGTATTCAGTTCCAATCACTTATCGCTACACACACTTTCCCAAAATTGAGAAAACTCTTCGGAATGTTTCTCAATCTCATCTTTTACAAAATCGTGAACCACCACCCTGGGGCGGGTCTTGGAAGTACCAACGTTTACAAGAACCCCTTGATCCAACAAGTTTCGGTAAGGTGTGGGTTGGTTTATGGCTTCGTTCTTTATATCTACAAATCGTGTACCTGAAGGATCAAAATAAATATCTAGCAAATAAATCAGATCTGTATTTCCGAGAGATCTAAAGCTACCAACGATACTCTCTTTCATTCTTTCTTCTTTTTCAATTTTCTGCCTTTTCTCCCTTCTTTTCCGACGAATATCCTCCACTAGAAAAACGAACCAATCCACACTAAGAGACACAAATAAGGCCCATACACCAACAAACAAACCGTATTTAAACCAAACACCAAGTTCACTGTCAGGTACCTGCAGAATTTTCAGTTGATCAAATACAAGCAAACTTGTTGCTGCGACTATCGAACTAAATTTAATTTTTGTTTTTCCTGTGAGTAGACCTAGAACTGTCGCCAACATGAAAAACTGCCCATCGAACTTGTAGAAGTTTAGTACTACAGACTATATAAAATTAGAATTTGGTCAATTACATCATTCAAGCTTAACTCGAACAAGAATTGCTATACAAGCAACGCAATTGTCTTTCTGCGGCAGTGATACAATTAGCGCAATCAAACAAAAATAAGCGCACCGCGAATTGTAAAAACCAGCCTTTGGGCTGCTTTTTATACTTGGGCTTTGCCCTGCGGACCATCGCCCAATGGGCGATGTCTCTCGAAAGCTGCGTGCCACGCTTTCTCGCGAACCCACGGGGGTAAGCCCGATCCAAGGATACAAATGAAATAAGCCCTGCACCGTCAGGTGCAGGGCTTATTTCATTGGTAGCCGAGGAGGGACTTGAACCCCCGACACGCGGATTATGATTCCGCTGCTCTAACCAGCTGAGCTACTCGGCCACAAGGAATTCTGTGGTGTTCCGGTGTGGTTGGAACGAGGCGGTTTTTAAGTCAGGGAGCCGTCCCCGTCAAGCGCCTTTTTGACGATTTTGTCAAAAAACCTTCCGGTAAAAGTTCTGGCAAAACTTCTGGCGAAACTGGCGGGCGAGGAACATGTGCCCTCGCCCGTCCTATTCGTTCATCGCGCAATCCCGATCAGGCGGCACTTGCGGTGTTGCCGATCAACTCTTCGCGGGTGATCCAGCCGCCACCAAGGACGCGTTCGCCCTGATAGAAGACACCGGCCTGCCCCGGTGCGATGCCAAACTGCGCATCGTGTAGTTCAATGCGGGCTTCGCCACTGGCTTCGGGGAAGATGGTGGCTGTGGTCGGCTGCATGGCAGAGCGCAATTTGACTTCGACCTCAACCCCGTTTTCATCGATCTGATCGCCATCAAGCCAGTTCAACTCGCGGACATAGACAAGTTTCTTCGCCAAAGCCGCCTTCGGCCCGACAATGACCTGACGCTTTTCGGGCGAGAGTTTGACGACATAAAGCGGTTCTGCCGTGCCCCCGATATTAAGGCCACGCCGCTGCCCGACCGTGTAATGGATCAGGCCGCGATGATCGCCCAGCACATTGCCATCAAGGTCAACGATCTCGCCGGGTTCGCCAGCCTCGGGACGGAGTTTTTCGACCAGACGGGCATATTTGCCATCCGGGACAAAGCAGATGTCCTGACTGTCGGGTTTATCCGCGACCTCAAGACCGTATTTGGCGGCCAAGGCACGGGTTTCTGCCTTGCTCATCAAATGCCCCAACGGGAAGCGCAGGAAATCAAGCTGTTCCTGAGTCGTGGTGAACAAGAAGTAGCTTTGATCGCGGTTGGGATCAGCGGCACGGTGCAGTTCGGCCCGGCCAGTGGCGCCCAGTTTGCGCTGCACATAATGTCCGGTCGCCATGCAATCGGCACCGAGGTCATAGGACGTTTCCAGCAGATCGCGGAACTTGGCGGGGTCGAGGGCGCCGCGGTGGGGCACCGCATCGTGCTGGCGCAGGGCCAGCCAATGTCGGATCAGGTTTTCGAACCGCGGATCAGTGAAACGGGCGAGGAACTGCTGGAGATCCACTCCGTTCCACTGTGCCCCGTCGATCTGCATACAACTGCACCTCGCCTGCAACCCTCTACGGAGAATCTAGGCGCGGCCCTGTTAAGGCCGGGTAAAGCGGCGGAGATGACTCACGGCGCGAGCGCGCAGCGTCACAATTCTGCCGCCTGTCGCGGGTATAGCTGTGCCGGAATGTCCCGCTCCCTTGTCAGATCGTGGCGTTGAGATGACGGCCTCGCTCCGCCCGCCGCCGGCCCCGCCGCGGCGCAGCCTGTCGCGCTCGCTGCTGCGCGCCGTCGGGCGCTACCGCAGTCTCGAGACCGTGCCGCTGGGCCGCATCCTGGCCGACCAGGGCCAGCGCTCCTTCGGCTGGTCGATCCTGCTCTTCGCCGTGGTCAACCTGCTGCCGCTGCCCTTCGGCTCCAACGTGGTCACAGCCATCCCGCTGCTGCTGCTCACCGGGCAGATGGCGCTGGCCTATCCGCACGTGCGCCTGCCCGGCGTGATCACCCGCCGCGAGGTTCCGCGGCGCGGCTTCCAGCGCGCGGTGCTGCGCCTCAAGCCGCTGCTGCGGCCGGTCGAGCGGATTATCCGCCCGCGCCCGCCGGAGGTCTTCGGCCTGGAGGCGGAGCGTTGGATCGGCGGCTATCTCTTCCTGGTCTCGGCGGCGCTCTTCCTGCCGATCCCCTTCAGCGGCTGGATCTCGGCCGCCGCTCTGCTGGTCACCGCCATGGGCCTGCTGGAGCGCGACGGCATCGTGACGATGCTCGGCCTCTTCCTCGGCCTGGTGGCCATCGCGGTGACGACGGCGGCGGCCACCGCGCTCTTCCTCGGTGCACGGAGCCTGATCTGAGTATCTTTGATCAGGCCGTCACGCCGAAGGCGAAGATGGC
>ENA-ORCZ01000530-ORCZ01000530.1-marine-metagenome-genome-assembly--contig:-NODE-530-length-15293-cov-2.885318_pt1 | contig 15293 bp, 13 predicted proteins | sample MGYA00237785_ERZ508519 | MGnify/ENA primary metagenome ERZ508519 (study PRJEB26189, sample SAMN06268790) | marine metagenome | isolation source: Bioluminescent Bay, La Paraguera, Puerto Rico | place...
TCGCGGTCGGCCCGGTGCAGCGGCTCCTCCATCCAGTAGACGTCCAGCCGCTCCAGTTCCCGCGCCACGGCGATAGCCTCCTTCAGGGTCCAGGGCGCCTCGGTGTCCCAGGGCATGCGCCAGCCCTGATTGCAGTCGACCATCAGCTCCATGCGGGTGCCGATGCGCTCGCGCACCGATTCCAGGGCGGCGATGTCGTCGCGCCAGTCGCCGCCGCGGTTGCCCCGGTGGAAACGCACCTTCATCGCGCCGAAGCCCGCCTCGGCGAAGCGCTCGGCCGTCTCCGCCATGGCGCCGGGATCGCGCAGCACGCCGGAGGAGGCATAGGCGCGCACCCGGTCGCTGCGCCCGCCCAGCAGCCGCCAAACCGGTTCGCCGGTGATCTTGCCGGTCAGGTCCCAGAGCGCGAGGTCCAGCGGCCAGCAGCGCCCGTAGTGGAACTGGATGTGCGACAGCACCTCGTAATGGCGCTCCAGGCGCCGCGGGTCCTGTCCGATGAAAAGATCCTCGTGGCCCTGCAGGCCCAGCAGCAGGTCGCCGGAGCCGATGCCGATGCGCCCTTCGCTGTCCGTGACCCGCACCACGGTGACGTCGAAGTGCCGTCGCGGCCGCCCGTCCCAGCTCGCCACGAAAGGCGGGTCCAGCGGCAGGCGGTGGTGGCTGACGTCGATGCGGGCAATGGTGGTCATGAAACGGAACGCTCTCTTGCGGTGTCGGGCTTGCGCTATCAGGCGAGTCCCATGATAGCGCCGGCGAAGCGGTCGATGTCGTCTTGGGTGACGTCGCGGGCGGTGGCGCGGCGCATCGGCTGGTTCTCCGGCGCGCGCATCTCGGCGGCCAGGGCCGCGGCGTCGCAGGCCTGGAAGGCCTCGGGCAGGCGGCGGGTCACGCCGCAGCGGTCCATCAGGCCGCTGTACCAGCCGGCGAAGTCCTCTCCCTCGGCCAGGCCGCAGGCCGTCGCCGCGGCGGCGAAGCGGCCGTCATCCGCTGCCACCGACCACGCCAGGGTGACCTCCAGGCCCAGCGCGGTGGCGAGGCCGTGGTGCACCGGCGCCAGGCCGGCCAGCGCGTGGGAGATGTTGTGCGCCACGGCGGTGCCGCAGTTGTCGATGCCGATGCCGGCCAGGGCGGAGCCGAGCAGCAGGTCGCCGCGCGCCGCCAGGTTGCCGGGCTGACCTACGGCGGTCTCCAGCGCGCCGGAGATGAGGCCCAGGGCGCGGTGGCAGGTGACGCTGTTGCCCGGGTTGGCCAGGCGGTTGGTGCAGGCCTCCAGCGCGTGGACGAAGGCGTCCAGGCCGGTCCAGGCGGTGAGCTGCGGCGGCAGCGAGAGGGTCAGTTCCGGATCCAGGATCACCCGCCGCGGCTTGGTCTGCTGGCCCCAGATCCACACCTTCTTGCCGGCGGCGTTGGCGAAGACGTTGGTGGCCGAAAGCTCGGAGCCCGTCCCGGCGGTGGTCGGCAGGCAGATCGCCGGCAGTCCCTCGGCCGGCAGCGGCTGGGCGGCCAGGGCGTAGAACATGGCGTCCTTGTCGGCGCGGGCGATGGCGGCGGCCACCTTGCCGATGTCGAGCGCCGAGCCGCCGCCCAGGGCGACGACCGCGTCGGCCCCCAGCCGCCGGGCCGCGGCGGCGGCGGCATCGATCTGCCGCGCCTTGGGCTCGCCGGCGATGTCGGCGTAGAGCGCCACGCGGGCGCCGCTCTCTTCCAGCTGTGCCTGGATCGGCGCGACGAGGCCGAGGTCGACCAGCGCCGCGTCGGCGATCAGCAGCACCGCCTCGCCGCCCGGCACGACGGCCTGCAGATCGGCGGCGAGGGACCTGGCGCGGCCGGGGCCGAAGTGGATCTCGGGCACCGCGTTGAGGGTGAATTCGGCGGGAACAGCGTTCATCTAAGGGCCTGCGCCAAGGGGATAAAAGGCAACCGGGCGCCGCGAGGCACCCGGATGACCTCCGCCCTTAACGCAGCCCAGGCGCGGCGGCAAGTCTCTCTGCGGCGGGGACGTCGTTTCTAAGCTAGCGCAGGCTGTTGCCGGGCCGCTCTGGCAGGCTGCGCGGTTGTGCCGGCTGCAGCTGCCCGGCGATCACCACGCGCTCCTGGCCCGCCCGCTCCTGGCCATCTGGGCCGGCTGGCATTGCGGCGGCTTCCGCCGGTGTCGTCCCGTCGCACTTCTTCACCGCCTGGCCCGACACCAGGGTGCGGCGCAGGGATTCGAGAAACTCGACGGAGCCGTCTTCCTGCGCGCGGGCCCGCGCCATGGCGACGGCGGCCTTGGTGGTGCTGGTCCGCTCGGCCAGTTCCTGGGCGGCCGCGTCGTCCAGACGCTTCAGGTCGCTGATGGTGCGAATGCCCTGGTCGCGCATCTCCTCGGCTGACCTGCCGAAGTAGAGCACCATGCGGGCCTGAAGTTGCCAGTCGATCAGCTCCAGCGGCTGGTAGGGCGTGGTGAAGAGCAGCTGCACGAACTCGGCATTGGCCAGATCGAAGCAGGACTCGATGCCTTCCTCGGCCAGGCGCAGGCGGTCGTTGACCGAGATCCCCTGGATCAGTTCCAGCGGCACCTCGCGCGCCGTGGCGTCGGTGGGGCTGAGGATCGAGCTCATGCGGTCGGTCAGGTACTGCAGCGCGCGCTGCGGGAAGATGCCGATCATGAAGGCCAGCGCCGGCAGGAAGCTGCTGGCCAGCGCGCCTTCGGCTCCCGCCGGCTCCGCCACGTCGGGCAGCATGTGGTAGACCATGAGGGCGATGATGGCGGCGAAGATCATGCGCGTGCCCAGGCCGTAGTAGACCGCCGGCATCAGGTCGCTGGTGTAGTAGCGATGCAGGATGTGCTGCAGGCCCCAGAGATAGGCGCCCAGGAAGGCCATGCCGAAGAACAGCAGGGTCCCCGTCTGGTAATTGCTGACCGCCGCGTCGCTGATCGGCTCGAAGGCGCCGAGCAGCAGCAGGTTGGGTTTCTCGTTGAGGCCCAGTTCCATGCCCAGCATCACCGCGGTGAGGCCCAGCAGCGTCACCACCGAGGTGAAGCAGACCGCGTAGAGGAAATGGCTCTCCCGCGTCTCGCGCTTGTAGATGTGATAGTAGTGCTCGTAGTCCAGGCCCAGCGCGCGGCAGTCCTCGCGCAGCTGGCGCCGCCGCACGTCGCGGCGCACGACGTAGAAGCTGACGGCGGTGAAGGGCATGAACAGCATCAGCACCACGACCACGCCGACGCGGTAGGCGACCGCCGCGGAGAAGCCTTCGCTCCCGTCGGTGCCGCCGTAGTCCCACCAGTAATAGCCGATGACGGCCAGGCCCATGGCCGCGGCGATGAGGAAGGCGAGGGCCAGCCGGGGGCCGAGGCCCAGCACCTTCGGCTCGGTGACACGCCCGCCGGGCGCTTCGCCCGCCACCGTTTCCGGCGCGGCGGCGGGGCTCGGGGAAAGGGACGCTGGCATCGCTGAACTCCCGCGTTTCGCGTGGTTCGAGAGACAAGCTGAGGCAGCCCTGATCCTTGAGGGGCGATCTAAATATACTGATTACGCGAATACCGGGATAGGCAAATCGGCGGTGCGCCGCGGCGCGCCGGCGCTACCCCTTTCGGGTCAGACCGCCCCGGCGCGGCTGCGGCGGGCGGCGAGGACCAGTAGGCTCACCGTCAGCGGAATCCGCAGTTCTCCGCAAGCCTTTGGGCCATTGCTTTCGGCTTACTCTTTCTCTGCCTGACCGTTAGATGCCGAATCTTGACCATCGAAGAACCGCCGGTTCGCTGGGGGATCATTTCCAGTGGTGGACGTTGATCCTCGCTTCCGGTTTGGTCTGCAGACTGTGGAGCGAATTTATCGGGTTCTGGCGTACCCAAGAGAGCATTGGCGGTTCGAGAACGCTTCTCTGGGTATGGAAACCCTGCCGAGAATTCGTTCAATCCGGCAGCGAGTTCAGTCGCCTCCCAAATCAGAGCGTGACACTCATCGCGGAATAGGTCCAATCGCAGAAGCAATTGGTCCAGGGGCAAATCATTCAGACGGTTGGAGAAATGCTTCAACCCTTGTAGTCGCCCATAGAATTCTGTGGTTTCTCGTGCAAGCAGGCGCCAGATCAACCCGACATTGCCTGGATTGGCATCATAGATAGGGGTCTCGATGTTGCCAAATGCTCTTAAGTCACTGCGCAGCGTTTCCAGTTCTCTGCGGCTCTCTTTTTCAGGGGCTTTCGAGATATCGGCGACACAGCGATCGACTATGCTGCGGTACTGTTTCAATGAATCCCGCAGTGCAATTACCTCTCCCCGAAGCGCGTCGGCGAGAACCTTTGCTTGCTCGTCACGAGCCCATACCGTGTGAACGGTGTCGAATAAGAACTTTGCAAGAATGCCAACTATCAGGCCCGCTAACCCATACAGGAACTTGACGGCCTCGATTTCCATGCCCCCCTCCTTTTCGCGCTAGGTGTATAGGTCACTATACAACTGGTGAGGGTGAACTATAGTTTGGAGTGCTGGAAATAATTGGGTAGGTTCGCCTCAGACCGCCCCGGCGCGACTGCGGCGGGCGGCGAGGGTTGCGAAGCAGAGCGGGAGCGAGACGTCTGCTTCCGAGCGGGCCGGCATTTGCGGGGTATGCCGGAAACTGTAGCGACAAACCGGCACTTAAATCGCTTTCTCCAGCAGTTCATCGACCCTTTCGCGCAGAACCTTTAACTCGAATGGCTTCGCGAGGAAGTCGACGCCTCTATTCCTCTCGATATAGCTTCTGACCCTGTTGTCGATGCAGCTGAAGCCCGAGATGAACAGCACCTTCAGACGTGGGTGGGCGCGGCGCACCGCTTCGACCAGGGCAAAGCCGTCGAGGTCCGGGAGGATAATGTCGGTAATCAGCATCCTGACACGTGTGCGCTGCTGGCTGAGTATCTCTCTAGCGGCTTCACCGGAACCGGTGTGAAGCACGTCGAATCCTTTGGACCGGAGCGTGCGGCTATACAAGGACCGGTTCTGGTCATCGTTCTCGACAATCAGCAGAGTGGTAATGAAGCGAATGTTCTTGATTTCGGCGCCCTCCAGGTTCGCGCCGTCCAAGGATGCCTGATTGATGCGCGCCCCGCTGAGATTGGCGCGGCGAAGATCAGCACCGCGAAAATCAAAAGTCGACAAGTCCTCGTCGTGCAGATCGAGATCCCGCAGGTCTGCGTATTGGAAATCCGTTGCCGGGTCGAGGTTGGCGATGTCAGCGAGACCGCTCAGGGCTTGCGGCGGGGCGTCTAGGACCGCAGCCACGGAAGCCTCGACCGCCGCAAAGGGATTGTCGCTGAACTTCTTTTTGGCATCCATGCGGTCTCGCTCCGGCTAAGGGAGTCTCTTCAACGGGATGCTTCCTTCGAACGCTTTTGCCAGCGCGATCCGTCCGATCACTTCTTGCTTGGTTTTGCCGTTAATCAGTCGCTTCTTGAATTTATGAAGCTTGCTCGTACTCGGGAATTCAAAGCTTGTCCAAACGATTTCGCTGGCACGAATATAAAGCGACAGGTTTATGCCGCCGCCCTCCGACGTCATGCGAACGTATGCCAGTCCGGCTCCCTCATTGGCCTTGTTGAGTCGACGTCCGTGGACGACATCGTATGTTTCGTCGTCTTGGTGCAGTGGATTTGCGGGGTCCGGGGAGATGGTCCAGACGATCTGATCTGGATCGTTGCCATGCGCGAACACGTCCGCGCGTACGTACATCCGTCTTTCCGTACTTTTGACACCTTCAGTGCGTGCAGTTGAGACTTCATAATCACCCGTGAGTTTTCCGCCGAGCTCGCCTCCCAGGCCAAATCCGCTCTTGAGGGAGAGGGTGGCGCAACCCATCGCCGATGCGCTCTTCGACCTCTTCTTCGTGGAGTCCCGCAAAACGGTAACATCACTATCGGCTTCTTCCTTCGGGGTGTGGACGTAAGCGATTGAACTGTAGTCGAAGATAGAGTCGGTAGCGATGGCCTGGACACGCGCTGACCGCAAGAGGAAGCGGCAGTAGCCTTCGTCGAAGTCGACCTGTGCTTCATTGAAATGGACCGTGCCAACCAGGAAAAACCCTTCCGCCGTGCTCTGCGCGGCAGAGAAATCAGCGAACACGATCCCCGCGTCCGACAGTACCGAAAGCGCATCAACTACGGAATCTGGCTCAGTTCTTGGCCACATTGGGTTGAGTCCCGTTCCTCTGCGCCACGATTTTCGACGCGCATCACAACTTCACACCCAGTGATGCTTCTGAGCGTAGACAAGAATGGCGCGAGAAACGAGCGCGAATTGGGTGGAGCCGTCGCTTGCTGACTTCAGGGGGCGGCCGGTCTCTCCGCGGTGAGCCGGCTGGCCTCAGACCGCCCCGGCGCGACTGCGGCGGGCGGCGAGGACCAGGGCGAGCGAGACCACGCCGGCCAGCAGGAAGCCGCCGGCCAGCGGCACCACGGTCTCGTCGTAGAAGCGCCCGGCGGCGACCGACAGCACCACGGCGACGAGGCTGGAGACCGAGGCGATCATCGAGGCGCCGAGGCCGGCGACGCGGCCCAGCGACTGCATGGCCAGGGCGTTGAGGTTGCCGAACAGCAGGCCGTTGCAGAAGAAGGCGGCGAAGCAGAGCGCCATGAAGAGCGCGAAGGGCGGCACGCCGCCGTGCGCCAGCGCGACGGCCAGCAGCGCGGTCGAGAAGAGGATCAGGCCCAGCAGCGCGATCACCGAGAGCCGCTGCATGCCGTGGCGCATGACGAGCTGGCTGTTTGAGAAGGAGGCCAGCCCGATGCCCAGCGCGAGGATCGCGAAGTAGAGGGCGAAGCGCTCGCCGACGCCGTAGAGGTCGGCGAAGATCGCCTGCACCGTGCTGAGGTACAGCAGCAGCGCGCCGAAGATGAAGCCGGCGGCGAAGGTGTAGGCCATGACCGGGCCGTGGCGCAGGATCAGCAGCCCGTTGGCGAGAATGGTCGCGGGCGAGAAGCGGATGCGCCGCTCGGGCGTCAGGGTTTCCGGCTGGCGCAGCTGCAGCCACAGCGCCACGACGGCGGCGATGGCCAGGAAGGCGTTGAAGATGCCGCGCCAGTCGGCGATCAGCAGGATCGCCTGGCCCAGGGCCGGCGCCAGCATGGGCACCAGGATGAAGACCATCATGATGAAGGAGAGGATGCGCGCCATGGCCGCGCCCTCGAACTGGTCGCGGATCAGCGCGCGGCTGGCGATCTTCGGCCCGGAGACGCCGACGCCCTGGATGATCCGGCCCAAGAGCACCTGCTCCAGCGTGTCCGCGGTCATGGCGACGAGGGTGCCGGCGCCATAGATCGCCAGGCCCAGCAGGATCGCCTTCTTGCGTCCGATGGCGTCCGACAGCGGGCCGAAGAAGGCCTCGCCGAAGACCATGCCCAGGATGAACAGCGTGACGATGAGCTGGCTGTCCTTGGGGTCGCCGACCGCCAGCGCCCGCCCCATCTCGCCCAGGGCCGGCAGGATGGCGTCGATCGAGAGGGCGACCAGCGAGGTCGTCAGCGACATCAGCGCGACGAACTCGGGCAGGCGGAGGGCGGGCTTGGCGAGGCTGGTATCGGACATCCGGGGGCGGTCGGCTGGCTGGCGTGAAAGGCCTGGGTGAAAGGCGGGCCAGACTATCCGCTCCGCCCGGGCCCGCCCAGTGCCGATCCCGCAACCCCCGCATGCGGCCCCGCCAGAGAGAAGCCCCGGGGAGCGGCGCTTCCCGGGGCTGTAGGGGCAGGAGCTTTGCGGTGAGGGAGACTACTGCGCCCGCTTCGGCTTCGCCGGGGTGGGGTCGACCGGCACCGCCCGCTTGGGCAGGATGGTCGTGGCGCTGGGCGTGACGCCGGGCTTGGCCTGGCCGCCTTGCTTGGGACCGCCCTGCTGGATGCCGCCGCTGTAGCCGCCGGCGCCGCCGACCAGGCCCGGATTCACCTGCGGCGTGCAGCGATGCTTCCACAGGGCCGTGTCCATCGGCTGGTATTGGCTCGGCCAGGTCTGCGCCTGCTCGTCCTTGCCGCGGAAGTAGACCTGCAGGTTGTGCGCCACCGTTTTGTTCAGATCGGCCTTACTGGCCTTCGGCGTGGCGATCTCGAAGTCGTAGTGCTGCTTGCCGTTCTTGGCGTCGAAGGCGATCTGCGGCGAGGTGTGGATCGTCTTGCCGCCGTCGTTGATGCGGATGCGCAGCGCGCCCTTGCCCTGGCCCTGGAAGAAGACGCGGATCCTGGTGGTCGCCGGGCAGGCGCCGACGTGGTGCGGCATGTTGGGCTGGAAGGTCATGGCGGTGATCTTCAGCGACGAGGGGCCGGCCTGGAAGCCGCCGGGCGGCTGGCCCTGGCCGAGCTGCGCGTTGAGCCCGAAGAGCTGCGGGTCGCCCTTGTAGACGATCTTCAGCGCCACGTTCTTGGTCAGGTAGGACACGGGCTCATAGGCCTCGGTGATCGTCTTCTTGAGGATCTTCTGCCGGCTGTATTCGGCGCAGGTGGATTCCCAGCGGATCGGGATTTCGGCCATGATCACCTGGTCCTGGCGCAGGTACTGCACCTTGTTCGGCGCCTTGTCGGCCGCGGCGAGCACCAGCGCGACCGGGTCGACGGCGATCTGCGGATTGTTCAGCAGGGCGACGGGCATCTGGAAGCCGTGGGCGTCCAGGTGCCCCGTCCGGTCGATGTCGCCCGAATAGGGAATGCCCTGGGACATCAGCAGGCTGGTCCGCCCGATCCCGAAGGCGCCCTCCTGCAGGTAGGCGCCATGACGCCAGGTGAGGTTCTCGGAGGTGATGCCGAGGCATTCCACGGCGCCGCCGACCGAGACCGGGATGGTGTTGCCCTGGATGGCGAGGTTCAGGCTGTTGATGTGGTGGTTGCCGGCGATGTTCCTGACGGTGACCTGCGCCACGTTGTTGTTCGTCGACAGCGTCATGTTCTTGACGTTGTGCCACTGCTTCTCGTCGGCGAGGGCCGGGGCGGCGAGGGCGCTGACACCGACGGCAAAAACCGTTGCCTTCAGCGCGAAGATCTTGAGCGCGTGCATTTCTCTCTATTCCCACAGAGTTCGAAAGGAGCCAAAGGCGGGGACACCCCCCCCTTTGCCCCTTTGGTCGCGGCCGGGCGCGGAAAGGTTCAACGCGGGTTTAGCGGAGGCCGCCTTTTCAGGGAATACGAGCAGATGCTTGAGGGTTATGCAGGGATGAAGGTTAACGGCCGGCGGTCGGTGGGGGCAGCTTGGGCGCCGCGGGCAGCGCCGGGCCCCCGGCCGCGCTGGTCCAGGGACTCAACTCCTGGGCCATGGCCCCCAGCAGCAGGGCCGACAGCAGGGCTGCGCAGTCCGGCCCGGCCATGCCGTGGCCCGATATGGGGTGGCGGCAGCGCGGGGCTGTCCTCTCCGCCCGGGCGGCCCCGGCGGCCGGTTCGGACACGCTGCGCGGCCGGACAGGCGCCGTTTCGGTCTTGAGGCACGAAACCGGGGCGGCCCCGGCGGCAGGTGCGGCGCCGGCAGGGGGAATGACCTGCGCGGCCCAGGGGGCGGTGCCGAGGCCCAGGCAGAGACCGAGGGCAAGGGCGACGGGCTTGGTCATCGCGACACTCCTTCGCGGGCTCGGGAAAGCGGCAAGGGAAACTCCGGCCGGTCTGCGGCGGCGATCAGGACAGCCGCTTCTTCACGGGCTCCAGCGACCGGTGCAGCTGAAGTTCGCGGCGGATGCGCTCGCAGCTGAGGTCGTCGGCAAGCCTGGCGGACATCGACTTCAGGCGGCGGCCGATCTCATGCAGTTCGGTCTGCTCGCCGGCATCGTCGAGCTCGACTTCCAGGAGGATCTCCGAAATGGCGGAGATCAGGCGGGCGTTGAACTGGTCCATTGGCGGGCCTTTCTCTTACGTTAAGTCGCCTTCGCGCCGGCGCCTCGCCCGCCATCCGGCGGCAGAGGCGCTGCGTCCGCCCTGGATGTGTGGTGCCGCGGAAACTCCGGCTTGGTTTTTTCCGCCGGAAGCTTGCTAAGCTGGGCCACGCTGGCGAAAACGCCGGAAGAAACCGGGTGCCGAAAGGGATGACGCAGGGGAATCAGGGATCAGCGGCGGGGGAAGACGGGCGCGGCGCTGGCGGGCCGGTGCCGATGATCGATGCCGCCATCGTGAAGATGGCCTCTGGGCAGCTCGAAACGGCGGGCATCGATGTGGCGGCGATCCTCGCGGCCTGCGGGCTGCGGCCGGACGACCTTGTCGCCGAAGACGCCCGGATTCCCTTCCGTCAGAACGTCGAATTCCTGGAGCAGGCCGCCAGGCACAGCGGTGACGACTGCTTCGGCCTGCATCTCGCCGCCGAGATCACCTCGCAGAACATCGGGGTCCTCGGCTACGTGGCCACGGCTTCGGCGACCGTCGCCGATGCCATCGCCAACGTTGAACGCTACTACCAGGTACTCTCCAACGCGGAGGTATTCGAACCGCGCATCGAAGGCCCGCAGTTCGTCGTCGAGTACCGGGTCCTGGACGTGACAGCGCAGCACCGGCGGCAGAACGACGACATGTCGCTGATGTCGGTCCTGCGCCTGATGCAGATCGTGACGGGAAAGAGGCTCTTCGCCGACTGGGTCGAATGCCGGCACTCCGCGCCGCAGCGCGAGACGGAATACAGCCGCCTGTTCGGCGGGGCGCTACGCTTCGGCGCGGCGCGCAACGCCCTGGGCTTTCCCGCCGCCGTCCTGGATCTGCCCATCCACTCCGCCGACGACAGGCTGCTGGCCATTCTGGAGGGGCACTGCCGTTCGGTGCTGGAACGGCGCGGTGCCGACGGCGATCTGTTGAAGCAGATCGAAGAGATCGTCCTGCGCCTGCTGCCCTCCGGGCCGCCCAAGGCCGACGCGGTGGCGCGCGCGCTGGGCATGAGTCCGCGAACGCTGGCGCGCCGCCTGCAGGAACGCGACAGCTCCTATCGCGACCTGCTGGATGATCTGCGGGCGAACCTGGCGAAGCGCTACCTGCGCGACCACAAGCTGCGCCTCTCCGACATCGCCTACATGCTCGGCTATGGCGACCTCAGCGCCTTCAACCACGCCTTCAACCGCTGGGCCGGCACGTCACCCTCGGAGTTTCGCCGCGCGTCGGCCTGAGGCGCGGGACCGCGCGGCGTCCGCTGGCGGCTTAAGGTGCGGCCGGCTCCAGGCGGATCAGGCGGCCGTTGCCGGCGTCGGTCAGGATGTAGAGATGGCCGTCGGGGCCGCTGCGCACGTCGCGGATGCGTTCGCGCAGGCCGCCCAGCAGTTCCTCCTGGCCGACCACCTGGTCGCCCTCCATCTCCAGGCGGCGCAGGTGGCGGCCGGCCAGGGCGCCGACGAAGAGGTCGCCGCGCCACTGCGGAAACAGGTCGCCGTCGTAGAAGGCCATGCCGCTGGGGGCGATGGAGGGGACCCAGTAGACGACGGGCTGCTCCATGCCCTCGGCCTCTGTCTTGTCCGAGATGATCGCGCCCGAATAGTCGATGCCGTAGGTGATCGCCGGCCAGCCGTAGTTGGCGCCGGCCTTCAGCAGGTTCACCTCGTCGCCGCCGCGCGGCCCGTGCTCGTGCGCCCACAGCCGGCCGTCGGCCGGCCGCAGCGCCAGGCCCTGAACGTTGCGATGGCCGTAGCTGAAGATCTCCGCCTTGGTGCCCTCGACGCCGACGAAGGGATTGTCGGCGGGGATCTCGCCGTCGTCATGCACCCGCAGGATGCTGCCCAGGTGACTGGACGGCTTCTGCGCCTCTTCCATGTAGCTGCGGCGGTCGCCCAGGGTGATGTAGAGCAGGCCCTCGCGGTCGAAGGCGAGGCGGGAGCCGTAGTGCGCGCCGCCGGACGTCTTCGGCTCGGCCTGGAAGATCACTGCCAGGTCCTCCAGCCGGGTGCCGTCGAAACGGGCCCGCGCCACCTCGGTCCCCGCGCCGTCCGGCCCGGCGCCCGCATAGGAGAGATAGACGAGGCGGTTCTCGGCGAAATCTGGATGCAGCGCCACGTCCAGCAGGCCGCCCTGGCCGCGCGCCTCTACCGCCGGCGTGCCGGCGATGGGGGCCTTCTGCAGCTCACCGCCCTTGAAGAGGCGCAGGTCGCCACGCCGTTCGGTGATGAGGATGCCGCCATCCGGCAGGAAGGCCATGCCCCAGGGATGATCCAGGCCCCGCGCCAGGGTGACGGCCCGGAAGTCCTGCTGCTCGGATTGTTCGATGTTGTGCTGGGCGGCCGCGGGCGCCGTGGCCAGGGAAAGTCCGAGGGCCAGGACCGCCGCCTGACCCAATCCGCTTCGTTCTTGGGGGAGCACTGCCATTTGCGCCTCGCTCGCAGAGGTGATGATCGACCTTTCACCTAGGGTCTTTCGGTCGCGGATCAACAGGCAAGGGGCCCCGGCGGTTCAGGCGGCGGCGACCGCTTTCTTCACCAGCAGTTCCTGGTCGGGGGAGAACTCGCGGACCAATGGCAGGATGGCGGCACCGCGAACCCTTGCTTTGGGCCCTATGCTGCCCTGCCGCAGGACCGCCGGGCTGGTGCCCGTCAGGTCCAGGTCGCGCAGTGCGTTGCGGACGTCATCCACCAGCAGTTCCAGGGCCGGCTGGTGCAGTATGGCGTCCACCACGACGGTCTCGAAATCGACGATGCTCATGGCCGCGGCGATGGCCTGGGCCATGGGTGGGGCTGCACGGTGCCGCCACGCGGCGAAGATATCTCCGGCGCGGCTGTCGCTCAGCACATCGGCGATCATGCCGATATCGCCGATGCCCTCGGCGCGCAGGCTGTTCTCCAGGCTGAACAGCGAGGCGCTGCGGATGAGCTGTTCCTGACCGCCGTTTCCTGCGACGGGCATCGAGCCGATGGCGCCGGCATTGCGTTGGGCGCCCTCGAAGAGCTGGCCGTTGATGACAACGCCGCCGCCGATGAAGGTGCCGACGTAGATGTAGAGCGCGCTGGACGAGGTGAGGGTGCTGCCCAGCACCATCTCCGCCGCGCAGGCCGCTGTCGCGTCGTTGTAGCTCTCCACCGGCAGGCCGGTCAGTTCCCGCAGCTCGGCGGCGATGTCGACCGCGTCCCAGTCCTGCAGCTCCGTCGGATCCAGGCCCATCACGTCGGTCCAGGAAGAGATCTGTCCCGGCATGGCGACCCCGACACCGATGATGCGCTGGCGCAGCGCCGGGTCGACGTTCTGCAGCAGGCCGGTGAGCTCCCGGCGCAGCAGCGGCGTCACCTCCTTCTGGCGCGGAGCGGTGTAGGCGAAGCGCTTGTAGTCGACGGACTCGCCGTGGAAGTCGACCAGCATCATTTCCAGGCTGCGGCGCCCGATCTTCACGCCGACCGACAGGGCACCGCTGGCGTTCAGGGCGATCGGGGTATGCGGCTGGCCCACCTTGCCGCGGACCTTCTTTTCCTTGCGGACCAGCTTTTCCTTCAGCAGGCCGTTGACGATGACCGAGACGGCCTGGGCGCTGAGGCCCGTCAGCCGCGCGATCTCCGCCTTCGGCAGCGCGCGATGCTGCCGGATCAGGTTCAGGATCATCCGCTTGTTGTAGGCGCGCAGGCCCAGCTGCTCGCCGCCGCGGATCTGATGTTCGACCGAGATGGTCCTCATGTCGTCTCCCGTCACGCGCGCCCTCGGCGCCGGCCTGTCCGGGGATCCGCGTCTGCGCCGTGCCGCCTGGCGGACGCAGCGTTCGAAGACCTGCCCCCGGCCGGCCCGCAGAAGAGGCCGCTGCGAGAAGGAGCATGCAGCAGGCGAAATGTCCTGTCCATTAAAAACTCAATTTGATTTATTTATTGACAGCTTCGCCGGGGCGGGACTACCGTTGCGTGTAGATAAGAGCCAAAAGCCTTGCTTGGCTTGGCCGATAAGAAATCGAAAACAACGATCCCAGACTCAACATTTCCAGATGCAAACGTCTGGTGCCTTGGGAGGAACAACTCAATGATCATTAAGCTTGCCAGAACCCTGACGGCCGCCGGTTGTCTCGCCCTGGGCGGCGTCGCGGCGGCCGGCGTCGCCGCGCCTGCGATGGCGGAGGACGTCATCGTCGGCCTCATCACCAAGACCAACACCAACCCCTTCTTCGTGAAGATGCGCGAAGGCGCCGAAGCCAAGGCGCAGGAACTCGGCGTCGAGCTGCGCACCTTCGCCGGCAAGTACGACGGCGACAACGAGGCGCAGATCGAAGCGATCGAGAGCCTGGTCGCCGCGGGCGCCAAGGGCATTCTCATCACGCCTTCCGATCCCGCCGGCCTGGCCGACACCGTCAAGCGGGCGCGTGAGGCGGGCCTGCTGGTCATCGCCCTCGACACGCCTTTTGATCCGCCGGAGACCGCGGACGCCACCTTCGCCACCGACAACTTCCGGGCCGGCGAGCTGATCGGCCAGTGGGCGGCGGCCAAGATGGGCGATACCGCCCAGGCGAAGATCGCCACCCTGGATCTCTCCGAGGCGCAGATCACCGTCGACGTGCTGCGCAACCAGGGCTTCCTGAAGGGCTTCGGCGTCGACACGAAGGACATCAACAGGATGTATGACGAGGACGACCCGCGTCTCGTCGGCGGCGACATCACCCAGGGCTCGGAAGAGGGCGGGCGTACTGCCATCGAGAACCTGCTGCAGAAGGATGCCGGCATCAACGTCATCCACACGATCAACGAGCCGGCGGCCGCCGGGGCCTACGAGGGCCTCAAGTCTTTCGGCATGGAGGACAAGGTCCTCATCGTCTCTGTCGACGGCGGCTGCCCGGGCGTGCAGAACGTCAAGGAAGGCGTCATCGGCGCGACCTCGATGCAGTTCCCGCTGCGCATGGCCTCCCTCGGCGTCGAGGCGGTGGTCAACTACGCCAGGACCGGCGAGAAGCCGACCAACACGGAGGGCCTCAGCTTCTTCGACACCGGCGTCAAGCTGGTGACCGACGAGCCGGTCGAGGGCATCCCCTCGATCACTTCGGAGCAGGCGCTGGCCGAATGCTGGGGCTGATGCTGAGGCTGATCCTTCTTTAGCCGTGTCCCCGCAGCCCCGCCGTGAAGAAGCGGGGCGCGGGCAGCGGCGGGGGCGCCACGGTTCCCTTGCCGGCAATGAACTGACGGGAGGTTCGTGTGATGGCCGAGGATCGGACGGGCGCCGCCCGGGGACCTCAGGACTTCGAAAGGGGACTCGACAAGAGCGTGGCGGAGGTCGCTTCCTTCGAGGCGCACGACACCTCGCCGCTCGCCCGCTTTCATCATTTCCTGCATGCCAACCCCACCGCCGCGCCGGTGGTGGTGCTGGTGGTGAGCTGCATCGTCTTCGGCCTTATCGCCAACAACTTCTTCTCAGCCTTCAACCTGTCGCTGATCATTCAGCAG
>ENA-ORCZ01000531-ORCZ01000531.1-marine-metagenome-genome-assembly--contig:-NODE-531-length-15272-cov-2.900033_pt1 | contig 15272 bp, 13 predicted proteins | sample MGYA00237785_ERZ508519 | MGnify/ENA primary metagenome ERZ508519 (study PRJEB26189, sample SAMN06268790) | marine metagenome | isolation source: Bioluminescent Bay, La Paraguera, Puerto Rico | place...
GATTTCTCGATCCCCGGCATTCAGGCCGAAGGACGGGTCAGAGTAACCTACACAACGACCGATGTTCTCTTGGCCGGGGGTGAGACGGTTACCTTGCGCAACCCAACCTATGAAATGACCGATCTGGCCTATGGACCGCTGCACCCCGACATCATGGTGTCCCCGCGTCTTGCCCCGCCGATGATCGGGCTTGGGCTGCTGGAAGCCATTCCTGACAGCACCCTGATCGCGGCCAGCGATCCGCAGGATGAAGACGGCGACGGCATATCCGGGCGGCTTAATCAGGTTTGGGACATTGCCAATTCCAAGATGGCGATTGGTCGATTTGGCTGGAAGGCGGGCATGCCGACCCTTGATCAGCAAAACCAGAATGCTTTCCAGTTTGATATCGGCCTGTCGACCCCGCTTTATCCAAATGCCAGCGGCGATTGCACGGCTGCGCAAACGGATTGCATCAATGCGCCCGATGGCAATGACGACGAATTCGAGGGGCTGGAAGTCCATTCGGTGATGACCGATCTGGTGCTGTATTACGCGCGCAATATCGCCCCGCCAGCCCGCAAGAACGCCAATGATACCGGCGTTTTGGCCGGCGAAAAGATCTTTGACACCCTCGGCTGTGCATCCTGCCACACGCCGAGGTATGACTTGCCTGAACGTGCTGACCTGCCGGAACAATCCGGACAGGTTATCTGGCCCTATACGGACTTGTTGCTTCATGACATGGGCGATGGCCTTGCCGATCACCGGCCAGAGGCACAAGCATCGGGCAGTGAATGGCGCACGCCGCCGCTTTGGGGGATTGGCCACGCGCAGGAAATTGATCCGCGTGCCCGCTTCCTGCATGACGGGCGGGCAAGAACCCTTCTTGAAGCGATCCTGTGGCATGGCGGCGAGGCCGAAACCGCCCGCGAGCTGGCGGCGCGGCTGGAGAACCTTGCCAACCACGTCATTCCGGTCATCGATTTCAACGCCCAGCCGGGGCGCACGGCGCTGTTCTGGTTCCACGGTGATTTCGCCCACGGCGGCTACTACATCCGGCGCCTGGCTCGGCTGCTCGGCCCGCAGCAGCCGCTGACCGCCATCGCCCCCCATGGCATGGCCAACGAGCCGATACCGGCGTCGGTACAGCAGATGGCGCGTGAGCGTCTGCCGCTGATCCTCGAGCGTCAGGCGCAGGGGCCGTATCGCATCGGCGGCTACTGCAATGGCGCACTGGTGGCCTTCGAGGCCGCACGCCTGCTGATCGAGGCAGGCCATGAGGTGGAGATCGTGGCGCTGATCGATCCGCCCACCGCCAATGTTCGGCCATGGTCGCGCGTCATTCTGCGCAGCCTCGACCGCGTGCTGCCGGACATGCACCTGGCCCGCGCCTACGAGGCCCTCAGTCGCTTCGGGGAGACCAGCAAGTGGCCCTATCCCAAGCGCATCGCCAACCTGGTCTGGAAAGTCTCGCGGCGCAGCGTGCGCATGGTGCGCCAGCGCCTGGCCGGCCATGTGCCGACGCCACCCACAGCGCGTGATCGCGAGGTGCGAGTGCGCTTTCTGCGCTACTCGCTGGTGATGGCGCGCTACCTGCCCGAGCGCATCGACGCGCCGGTGGTGTACTTCTCCGCCGACTACACCAGCCGGGCTTGGCGCGACATGGGCACCAGCTTCGAGAGTTACGACGTACTCGGCGGCCATCACCGCTGCGTCAAGGACTACACCGCCTCCATCGCCACGCCACTGCGCGCGCTGCTGGAGGATTCGGCTGCGGCGATGCCTGGTCAGAGTGGCTTGATGTTGCCGCTGACCGAGCCGGGTGAGCGCGATGGCCTGGTGCCCTGATCATGCACGCGTCGAGCCCGCTGCTGCCGCACAGCTTCCCGCGTCCCTCGGTAACAGGAGTAACCGCATGAAACGCTCGATCGCCACCGTGTCCCTGAGCGGTACCTTGCCGGAGAAACTGGAAGCCGTGGCCGCCGCCGGCTTCGACGGCATCGAGCTGTTCGAGAATGACCTGCTATATCACTCCGGCAGCCCGCAGGACATTCGTCGACGCTGCGAGGACCTGGGGCTCGAGATCACCCTGTTCCAGCCGTTTCGCGACTTCGAGGGCTGTCCGCGCGAGCGTCTGCAGCGCAACCTCGATCGCGCCGAGCGCAAGTTCGACCTGATGCAGGAACTCGGCGCCGAGCTGATGCTGCTGTGCAGCAATGTGCAGGCAGATGCGTTGGGCGACCGCGAGACCTTGCTCGGCGACCTCACCCTCATCGCCGAGCGCGCCGGTGCGCGTGGCCTGCGGGTCGGTTACGAGGCCCTGGCCTGGGGCCGTCACGTGAAGACCTGGCGCGATGTCTGGACGCTGGTGCAGCAGGTCGACCATCCGGCGCTGGGCGTCATCCTCGACAGCTTCCACACCCTCGCCCTGCGCGACGATCCCAACGCAATCGTCGAGATTCCGGGTGAACGAATCTTTTTCGTGCAACTGGCCGATGCGCCGCTGCTGAGCATGGATGTGCTGGAGTGGAGCCGGCATTTCCGCTGTTTCCCCGGCCAGGGCGAATTCGATCTGGCGGGTTTCCTTGCGCCCGTACTGCAGGCCGGCTACGGCGGTCCGCTGTCGCTGGAAGTGTTCAACGATGGCTTCCGCGCCGCGCCGCCGCGTGGTGTGGCTGCCGATGGCCTGCGCGCCCTGTTGCACCTGGAGGAACTGACCGGCCAGCGCTTGAGCGCTACCGCCAGGCCCGCGCCGGCCGCCCAGGCACTGTTCACACCGCCGCCGGCGCCGCGCTACGAGGGCATCGACTTTCTCGAATTCGCGGTCGACGAGCCGCACGCGGCGCGGCTGGGCGATTGGCTGCAGCGGCTGGGCTTCGCCCACGTCGGCCAGCATCGCTCCAAGGCGGTGCAGCTGTATCGCCAGGGAGAGATAAACATCGTGCTCAATGCCGAGCCGTACTCGTTCGCTCACAACTATTTCGAGGCGCACGGGCCATCGGTCTGTGCCATGGCATTGAAGATCGACGACGAGGCCTCGGCCCTGGCGCGCGCCTGCGCCTTCGGCGGGCAGCCCTACCGCGGGCTTATCGGGCCGAACGAGCGGCAGATTCCGGCCGTGCGTGCGCCGGACGGCAGCCTGATCTATCTGCTCGAGTCCGGCGCGCCGGGGCAGAGCAACTACGACATCGACTTCCGCCTGCACGCCGTCGCGTCAGCAGGCACTGGCCTGCAGCGCATCGATCACATGGCCACCGCACTGCCGGCCGAGAGTTTGGCCAGCTGGGTGCTGTTCTACCGCAGTCTGTTCGACTTCGAGGCCGACGACGAGCTGCTCCTGCCCGATCCCTACGGCCTGATGAAGTGCCGCGCCATGCGCAGTCCCTGCGGGCGGGTGCGGCTGCCGCTGAACACCTCGCAGGACCGCCACACCGTGATCGGTCAAACGCTGTCCAGCTACCGCGGCGCCGGCGTGCACCATGTGGCATTCGCCTGTGAAGACATCTTCGCCGAGGTCGCACGGGCGCAGGCGGCCGGAGTGCCGCTGCTGAAGATTCCGCGCAACTACTACGATGATCTGGCCGCGCGCTTCGATTTCGACGACGCTTTGCTCGCCGAGCTCGCCCGCTACAACGTGCTGTACGACCGCGATGCCGACGGCGGCGAACTGTTCCACGTCTACACCGAGCCGTTCGAGGGGCGTTTCTTCTTCGAGATCCTGCAGCGCTGCAACGACTACGCCGGTTACGGAACGGCCAACGTGGCGGTACGCCTGGCCGCCATGGCCAAGCAATGCCGCCGCGCTGCCCCGGCCACGCGTGTCATGGCCAGCACTGGCTGATGGTTCATTGCGGATTAGCCAAAGGCCCTAGCTTGTGGCTGCGGCAGCGATGCTATGATCGCGAGCGGCCCGCCCCCTTGCGGATTGCCTGTTTCGTGCGGCCGCTGGAGCCCTGTCGTGCCCACCCCAAAACCAATCGGCCTGCGTCAATGGATCTGGCGGGCTTTCGTTCGCAGTGCGCTGATTCCACTGGTGCTGGTGGAGGCGGGGCTGATTGCCATCTACCTGCTGACCAACAGCGCGATCCGCGACGCCCAGATCGAGCACCTGCGCGAGACTGCGCTGAACGACCTGCAGGCGTCGGCCAGCCTCGAGTCGCGGCTGATCAGCGAGCAGCTGGAGCAGGTCGCCTCGCTCACCGAGCTTTATCGCAACCTCACCGCACAGGCCCTGCTGGCCGATGCGCCGGTCGCGCCGCCGGAGCTGGCGCTGAGTGGCGACGGGGTGCGCTACAGCCCTGAGAACAACGGTGGCGCCGCGGTCTTCTACTCCAACGCCACGCCGGCCGAGCGCCACGATCTGGAGAAGATCGCGCGCTTGCGGCAGCTGGAACCGCTGATGAAGGAAATCGAGGCGCGCAACCCGCTGGTCGCCAGCCTGTACTTCAACAGCTGGGACAGCTTCAACCACATCTATCCGTGGTTCTTCACCCTCGACCAGTACCCGGCGGACATGGACATCCCCCAGTACAACTTCTATTACCTGGCCGACGCCGAGCACAACCCGGGGCGTGGTGTGGTCTGGACCGACGTCTACCTCGATCCGGCCGGGCATGGCTGGATGATGTCGGCGATCGCGCCGGTCTATCGCGATGATTTCCTCGAAGGTGTGGTCGGCATCGACATCACCGTCAGCGGCATCCTCGAACAGATCGGCCAGTTGCAGGTGCCCTGGGGCGGCTACGCCATGCTGGTCAGCGACGACCTGTCGATCATGGCGCTGCCGGAGCCCGGCGAAGAGGATTTCGGCCTGGCCGAGCTGACCGAGCACTCCTACCTGGAAGCGATCCGCAGCGAGATGTTCAAGCCCGAGGACTTCCGCCTCGATCGCCGCCGCGAAACCGCCGAGCTGGCTGCGGCTATATCGGGCTCCGACCGTGGCGTACAGCAGGTGATGCTCGGCGGCAGGCCGCAGCTGGTGGCCTGGACTACCGTGGCGCAGACCGGCTGGCACTTGCTGACGGTGGTGGACGAGGCTGCGGTGTTTCGCCAGACCAATGCGCTGGCCAGCCGCTACCGGCAGATCGGCTATCTGCTGATCGCCGGGCTGCTGCTGTTCTACATCGGCTTCTACGCGGTGATGTGGCTGCGCGCGCGCCAGCTCAGCCAGGCATTGCGCGATCCCATCGCCGGTATCTCGCAGATGATGAAGGAGATCGGCCGCGGCCGCTGGCGACCGGCTGCGGTGCACGCCGATATCCGCGAACTTGACGATATGTCGCGCCAGACGCTGGAGCTCGGCAACCGCCTGGCAACCAGCGAGGTTCAACGCGGCGACACCCAGCGACGCCTGGAGCTGGTGCTGGAAAGCGCCACCGAGAGCCTCTGGGAATACGACATGGTCAACCAATCGCTGCGCGTGCGCGGCAACCTGGTGGCGCGCTTCGGGCTGCCGGCCGCGCAGCTGTCGGATAGCCAGTTCCGCCAGCGCATCCATCCTGACGACCTGCCGCAGGCGCTGGCCCAGATCGAGCGCATCAAGCTGGGCCTGCAATCGCGCTACGAGGCCAAGTACCGCTTCGCCGACGCGCTTGGCGAATACCACTGGCTGCTCAGCCGCGGGCGGGTTCTCGAGCACGACCCGGATACTGGTGCGCCGCGGGTGCTGGCCGGTACCCACGTCGACATCGATGCGCTCAAGCGGGTCGAGGAGGAGCTGCGCGCCGCCACCGCGCAGGCCCAGGCCGCGAGCGAAGCCAAGGGCCGGCTGCTGTCGGGCATCAGCCACGAACTGCGCACACCGCTCAACGCCATCCTCGGTTTCGCCCAGTTGATGCGGATGGACTGCGATGACGAAAGCCAGGCCGAGGCGGCCGAATACCTCGACGAGATCCTGCTGGCCAGCCGCCATCTCAACCAGCTGCTGGGCGAGATTCTCGAATGGTCGAGCCTGCAGCAGGAAGCGCCTCAGCTGGAATTGCAGGCCGTCGATGTCTGCGGCCTGATGCGCGAATGCGCCGAACTGGTTTCGCTGGAAGTGCAGCAGCGGGGCCTGCAGCTCGAGCTGTCGCTGCCCGACGAGGACCTGCAGGTGCTGGCCGAGCCGCGGCGCCTGCGTCAGGTGGTGCTCAACCTGCTGTCCAACGCGATGAAATACAACATTCCCGAGGGCCGCATCGCCTTGCGCGCGGAAACCACCCCGACGCTGGTTCGTCTGCTGGTCGAGGACACCGGGCTGGGTATCGATCCGGCGCAGCAGGGGCAGGTGTTCGAGCCTTTCCAGCGGCTCGGGCGGGAGAACAGCATGATCCAGGGCACCGGCATCGGCCTGTCGCTGTGTCTGGAGTTCGCCCGCCTGATGAACGGCCAGATGGGCCTGCACAGCGAGCCGGGTGTGGGCAGCCGCTTCTGGATCGAGCTGCCGCGGCTCGTGCCGCACCCAGCGCGGTAACCGGTCGACCGTCCGGGGTACTGGCCAGTCATGCCTTGCGCTATACTGCGCGGCTTTCGCGCGCGGGCGGTTCTGGCCGGTTCGCGCCCATCCAGGCCACGCTCTTTTGCGTGGTTTGTTGTTATTGACGCGCCCGCGGGCGCCCGACGAGAGGCACGACGATGAGCGCACTGGTAGGCGTGATCATGGGCTCCAAGTCCGACTGGTCCACCCTGAGCCACACCGCCGAGATGCTGGAAAAGCTGGGCATTCCCCATGAAGTGACGGTGGTGTCCGCCCACCGCACCCCCGATCTGCTCTTCCAGTACGCCGAACAGGCTGAAGCGCGCGGCCTGCGCGTGATCATCGCCGGTGCCGGCGGTGCCGCCCACTTGCCGGGCATGTGCGCCGCCAAGACTCACCTGCCGGTGCTCGGCGTGCCGGTGCAGTCGTCGATGCTCTCCGGGGTCGATTCGCTGTTGTCCATCGTGCAGATGCCGGCCGGCGTGCCGGTCGCCACCCTGGCCATCGGCAAGGCCGGCGCGATCAACGCCGCGCTGCTCTCGGCGAGCATCCTCGGCCACGAATTTCCCGAGTATCACCAGGCGCTGAAGAAATTCCGTGACGAGCAGACCCAGACGGTGCTCGATAATCCGGACCCGCGCGGTTGAGCCGGAACTAAACTTTGCTTCCCAGTGCTGCGCCCGCCGCGCGCTGGATCTGCCGCCTTAGTGAAGGGCCGTTGATATGAAAATTGGTGTGATCGGTGGCGGCCAGCTGGGCCGCATGCTGGCCCTGGCGGGCACTCCGCTGGGCATGAGCTTCGCCTTCCTCGACCCCGCGCCGGATGCCTGCGCCCAGGCCCTCGGCGAGCACATCCGCGCCGACTACGACGACAAGGACCACCTGCGCCGGCTGGCCGACGAGGTGGACCTGGTCACCTTCGAGTTCGAGAGCGTGCCGGCCGAGACGGTGGCCTTTCTCTCGCAGTTCGTGCCGGTCTACCCGAGCGCCGAATCGCTGCGCATCGCCCGCGACCGCTGGTTCGAGAAATCCATGTTCAAGGACCTCGGCATTCCCACCCCGGAGTTCGCCGACATCCAGTCCCAGGCCGATCTCGACGCCGCGGTAGCCAGTATCGGCCTGCCTGCGGTGCTCAAGACCCGCACGCTGGGCTATGACGGCAAGGGCCAGAAGCTGCTGCGCAAGCCGGCCGATGTCACCAATGCCTTCGCCGAACTGGGCAGCGTGCCGTGCATCCTTGAGGGCTTCGTACCGTTCACCGGTGAAGTCTCGCTGATCGCCGTGCGTGGCCGTGACGGCGAGACCTGCTTCTACCCGCTGGTGCACAACAGCCACGAGAGCGGCATCCTGCGGTTGTCGGTGGCCAGCAGCAACCATCCGCTGCAGGCGCTGGCCGAGGACTATGTCGGTCGCGTGCTGGCGAAGCTCGACTACGTCGGCGTGCTGGCGTTCGAGTTCTTCGAGGTCGACGGCGGGCTGAAGGCCAACGAAATCGCCCCGCGCGTGCACAACTCCGGGCACTGGACCATCGAAGGCGCCGAGTGCAGCCAGTTCGAGAACCACCTGCGCGCCGTCGCCGGCCTGCCGCTGGGCTCGACCGCCAAGCTGGGCGAGAGCGCCATGCTCAACTTCATCGGCGAAGTGCCGCCGGTGGACAAGGTGATCGCCATCGAGGACTGCCATCTGCACCACTACGGCAAGGCCTTCAAGGTCGGCCGCAAGGTGGGTCACGCCACGCTGCGTTGCCCGGATCGCGCCACCCTCGACCGCCAGATCACCGCCGTGGAAAGCCTGATCCCGCATTCCTGACGGCCGACCGTCCGGCGCCGGCGAACGGCGACGGCGCCCTCCGGTCCATTGGTTACCCACCTTTCGGACCTGAGGAGCACAACCATGGGCATCATCGGCACCATTATCATCGGCCTGATCGTCGGCCTCGTTGCGCGTTTCCTGAAGCCGGGCGACGACAGCATGGGCTGGATCATGACCATCCTGCTGGGTATCGGCGGCTCGCTGCTGGCGACCTACGGCGGCCAGGCGCTCGGCCTGTACCAGGCGGGCGAGGGCGCAGGCTTTATCGGCGCCGTGGTCGGTGCGATCATCCTGCTGGTGATCTACGGCATGGTCACCAGCCGCAAGCACTGACCCGCCGCGGGGCCGCGCCCTGCGGCCCCGTTCCCTTCTCACGTAGTGACCTCATGCGTTCATTTCTCGCCTCGCTGTTCTGCTGTTTCGCCCTCGTTGCCACCGTTCATGCCGCGCCATCGGAACTCGACTGGCTGGAACTGATGCCGCCCGAGGATCGCCAGGCGCTGGAGGAGATGCCGGAGATCGACCATGCGACGCCCGAGGACCTGGGCTTCAGCGATCAGGGCGGGCTCAAGCAGGAGGCTGGACTGCCGGCGGTGATGTATTCGGCCAAGACGGTCGCCGAGCTGAACGGCCGCGAGATCCGCCTCGGTGGCTACCCGGTACCGCTGGAAAGCGATGCCCGCGGGCGCAGCACCGAGTTTTTCCTTGTCCCTTATCCCGGTGCCTGCATCCACGTGCCGCCGCCACCGCCGAACCAGATCGTGCTGGTGCGTTACCCCAAGGGCATCGCCCTGGAAGACATCTACGCGCCGCTGTGGGTCGACGGTCGCCTGCAGATCGAGCCGGTCAGCAACGATATGGCCGATGCCGCCTATGCCCTGGACGCTGCGGCGGTCGAACTGGTCGAAGAAGGCGACTATTGAGCGGCGTGCCTGCATCGCTGCGCCAGGCGCTGCGTGACCTGGCTGCCGACACCGACGGCATCGATACGGCGATCTATGCAACCTACGACCGTGATCCGCTGGAGCCGATCATCGGCCTCGGTGATGCCGATGCACCGCTCTGCTTCTTCGGCCGCGACCCGGGCCGCGAGGAAGTGCGTCACGGCGAGCCCTTCATCGGCGCCGGCGGGCAAATCGTCCGGCGCGTGCTCTATCGCCACCTGCACGGCGCAGAGATGCCGGATTTCGAGGCGGGACGGGCGCTGGGCCGGCACTACTTCTGGATCAACACCGTGCCGTACAAGCCCATCGGCAACAAGGCCTGGTCCATGGCGGTGAAGCGCCGCTTCCAGCCGCTGATGCGCCAGTTGCTGATCGACAGCTGGCATGGCCGGCACATCGTCACCCTCGGTCGCGAGGCCTTTCTCTGGTTCGCCATCGGCCAGCCGCGCGAGGCGCGCCAGCGCCTGGAGGCGTTCTGGCAGCGTGAGGATCGCTTTACGGCCAACCTCGATATCGACCTGCAGGACGCGCAAGGCCACGAACGAACCTTCACCCTGCACCCGCTGCCGCACCCCTCACCGCTGAACCAGACCTGGTTCAAACGCTTCCCCGCGTTGCTGGAAGCGCGCCTGCGCCAGCTCGACGCTAGTCGCTGACCTGATTGGCGAGCTGCCCGGCCTGCCAGGCAGCGACGTTGCCCAGGGTGGTGCCGGCGATGGCTGCCAGCGCCTCCTCGGTGAGGAAGGCCTGGTGGGCGGTGACGATCACATTGGGGAACGACAGCAGCCGCGCCAGCACATCGTCCTGCAGCGGCAGGCCGGAGTGATCCTCGAAGAACAGCCCGGCTTCTTCCTCGTAGACATCCAGCCCCAGATAGCCGAGCTGGCCGCTCTTCAGCGCGCCGATCAGCGCCGGCGTGTCGATCAGCGCGCCGCGGCCGGTGTTGATCAGCATGGCGTGCGGTTTCATGGTCGCCAGGCTCTGCTGGTTGATCAGGTGACGGGTCTCTTCGGTGAGCGGGCAGTGCAGGCTGACGATATCGCTGCCGGCCAGCAGCTCGTCGATCGCCACGTAACGCATGCCGAGGCGCTCCAGCTCCGGGTTGGGGTAGGGGTCATAGAGCTGCACCTCGCAGCCGAAGCCCTGCATGATCCGCGCGAACACCGCGCCGATCTGCCCACTGCCGACCACGCCGACGCGCTTGCCGACCAGATCGAAGCCGGTCAGCCCCTGCAGCGAGAAGTTGCCTTCGCGGGTGCGGTTGTAGGCACGCGGCAGGCGGCGATTGAGCGCCAGGATCAGTGCCACGGTGTGCTCGGCCACGGCATGCGGCGAGTAGGCCGGCACCCGCACCACCGGCAGACCGAGACGCCTGGCGCAGGGCAGATCGACATGGTTGTAGCCGGCCGAGCGCAGTGCGATCAGCTGCGTGCCGCCGGTCGCGAGCTGCTCCAGCACGGGGGCGGAGAGCACGTCGTTGACGAACGGGCAGACCACTTCGGCGCCCGTCGCCAGGGCCGCGGTGTCAGGATCCAGGCGGGTCTCGAGAAAGTGCAGCTCGAAGCCGTGGGAGCGGTTGGCGGCCTGGAAGCTGTCACGGTCATAGGGCTTGCTGCTGAACAGGGTGATGCGCATGGGAGCCTCGCGATAAGGGGCGACTGCAGACAGGGTGCGACAGTTGCCCGCCGCGGCCAAGTCGCTTCTGTCGCCCGATATGAGCGGCGGCACGCATCAGCCTGCGCGCAGTGCCTGCCCCTTGGGCTGGAAGTACAGCGTGCTGCCGCGTTGCACGCCCACCAGACTGGCGTGGTCGTTGCCGACCTCCGCTTCGATCGGCTCGGCTTGCCCTGCGACGTTCAGCGTGACGCGGGTCAGCGCGCCGAGCGGGCGGATGTCGCGCACCTCGCCGGCCAGGTGCTCGGCCACCGCTTCGCGGCTCAGGGAAACCTCATGCGGGCGGAACAGCACGCTGCGCTGTTCGTCCAGCTGCAGCCGATTGGCGTCGCCGAGGAAGTGGTAGACGAACTCGTTGGCGGGGTTGGCGTACACCTCCGCCGGCGTGCCGATCTGCTCGATCACACCCTTGTTCATCACCACGATGCGATCGGCGACCTCCATCGCCTCCTCCTGGTCGTGGGTAACGAACACGGAGGTCAGGTGCACGTCCTCGTGCAGCCGCGCCAGCCAGCGGCGCAGTTCCTTGCGCACCTTGGCGTCCAGCGCGCCGAACGGCTCATCGAGCAGCAACACCTTGGGCTCCACTGCCAGCGCGCGGGCCAGGGCAATGCGCTGGCGCTGGCCACCGGAGAGCTGTTCGGGGTAACGGTCCGCGAGCCAGTCCAACTGCACCAGATTCAGTAACTCGTGCACCTTGGCGGCGATCACCGCTTCGTTCGGGCGCAGCTTCTTCGGCTTCATGCGCAGGCCGAAGGCCACGTTGTCGAACACCGTCATGTGGCGGAACAGTGCGTAATGCTGGAAGACGAAGCCGACGTTGCGGTCGCGCACATCGCGGCTGGAGACATCCTCGCCATGGAACACGATGCTGCCGCTGTCCGGCGTTTCCAGTCCGGCGATGATGCGCAGCAGGCTGGTCTTGCCGCAGCCGGACGGGCCGAGCAGGGCGACCAGTTCGCCGCTCTGGATGTGCAGGTCGATCGCCTGCAGCGCCTGGAACTGGCCGAAGCGCTTGTTGACGTCACGGACTTCGATACTCATGGCTGTGCTCCGGTTTTCAGGCGCGCGATGCGCGATTCGCTCCACTGCTTGAGCAGCAGGATCACCAGCGCCAGGGCCAGCAGCAGGCTGGCCACGCTGAACGCGGCGACGTGGTTGTATTCGTTGTAGAGAATCTCGACGTGCAGCGGCAGGGTGTTGGTCAGCCCGCGGATATGCCCGGAGACCACCGACACCGCGCCGAACTCGCCCATTGCCCGCGCGGTGCAGAGCACCACGCCGTAGATCAGGCCCCATTTGATGTTCGGCAGGGTGATGTGCCAGAACATCTGCCAGCCGCTGGCGCCGAGCAGCCGCGCGGCTTCCTCTTCGGTACTGCCCTGCTCCTGCATCAGCGGGATCAGCTCGCGGGCGACGAAGGGCACGGTGACGAACAGCGTCGCCAGGACGATGCCCGGCACGGCGAAGACGATCTGGATATCGCGATCACTCAGCCACTCGCCGAAATAGCCCTGGGCGCCGAACAAGAGCACGTAGATCAGGCCGGCGATGACCGGGGAGACCGAGAACGGCAGGTCTATCAGGGTCACCAGCAGGCTCTTGCCGCGGAACTCGTACTTGCTCACGCACCAGGCGGCGGCGACGCCGAACACCAGATTGAGCGGCACCGAGATGCCCACGGCAAGCAGGGTGAGCTTGAGCGCGGCCAGGGCATCGGGCTCGAGGATCGCCGTGAAGAAGGTGCCGACCCCTTGCTTGAAGGCTTCGCCGAGGACGATCAACAGCGGCAGCAGAAGGAACAGCGCGAAGGTCAACCAGGCCGCGCCGATCAACAGGCGGCGGGCCGTTTGCTTGCCGCGACGGGTAGTGGCGGCGCGGGCATTCGCCGACACGGGCAGGGAAGCGGTAGTCATGCTGGCCTCCTCAGCCGTGGGCAATGCGGCGCTGCAGCAGGTTGATCGCCAGCAGCAGGATGAAAGACACCACCAGCATCAGCACGCCGATGGCCGTGGCGCCGGCGTAGTCGTACTGGTCCAGCTTGACCATGATCAGCAGCGGCAGGATCTCGGTCTTCATCGGCATGTTGCCGGCGATGAAGATCACCGAGCCGTACTCGCCGACGCCGCGGGCAAAGGCCAGGGCGAAGCCGGTCAGCCAGGCGGGCAGCAGCGCCGGCAGCAGCACATGGCGAACCACCTGCAGCGGACGCGCGCCGAGGCAGGCCGCGGCTTCCTCCACTTCACGCGGGATATCGGCGAGCACCGGCTGGAGGGTGCGCACCACGAAGGGCAGGGTCACGAAGGTTAGTGCCAGGGTGATGCCCAGCGGACTGTAGGCGATCTTGAAGCCCATCTGCGTGGCGAACTGGCCGATCGGTCCGTTCGGCGCGTACAGCGCGGTGAGGGCAATGCCTGCCACCGCGGTCGGCAGGGCGAAGGGCAGGTCGATCATCGCCTCGATGAGCTTGCGGCCGGGGAAGCGATAGCGCACCAGCACCCAGGCCAGCAGCGTGCCGATCACGCCATTGAGCACGGCGGCAGCGAAGGCGGTGCCGAAGCTCAGCTTGAGCGCCGCCAGCACGCGCGGCGCGCTGACGATGGCGATGAACTGCGCCCAGGAGAGTTCGGTGGTCTTGAGAAACAGCGCACCCAGGGGAATCAGCACCAACAGGCTGAGGTACACCAGGGTGTAGCCCAGCGTCAGCCCGAAGCCGGGTATGACGGAGGTAGATCGGGACATGGACGTTGCCTTTTGTTCGAGCGACTGGCGTCACGAGCGCAGGCCTGTAGGGTGGAAGTTGCCTTTCACTTCCACCACCGCCATCCGAGCGGGAGCGATGGTGGATCGGTGAAGCGCGATCCACCCTACGAACTGCCGAGTACTCTCAGGGGCTGAAGCGCAGTCGCTTCATTCGGCCTGATAGATCTGGTCGAAGATGCCGCCATCATTGAAGAACTTCGGTTGTGCGGCCTTCCAGCTACCAAAATCCCCGTCGATGGTGACCAGTTTCAGCGCCGGGAACTGATCCTTGAATTCGGCCGCCACGGCCTCGTTGCGTGGCCGGTAGAAGTTCTTCGCCGCGATGCGCTGGCCTTCCTCGCTGTACAGGTAGTTCAAATAGGCTTCGGCTAGCGCCCGCGTGCCCTTGCGCTCGACGTTCTTGTCCACCACCGCCACCGGTGGCTCGGCAAGGATCGACAGCGAAGGCGGGATGATCTCGAAATCTTCACCGCCCTGTTCCTTCAGGGCCAGGTAGGCCTCGTTCTCCCAGGCCAGCAGCACGTCGCCGATGCCGTTGTTGACGAAGGTGACGGTCGAGCCGCGGGCGCCGGTATCGAGCACCGGCACATTCTTGTAGAGCTTCTCGACAAAGGCCTGGGCCTGTTGCTCGTCGCCGAATTTCTGCTGGGCGTAGGCCCAGGCGGCGAGGAAATTCCAGCGTGCGCCGCCGGAGGTCTTCGGGTTCGGCGTGATCACCTCGACGCCCGGCTTGACCAGGTCGTCCCAGTCCTTGATGCCCTTCGGATTGCCCTTGCGAACGAGGAACACGATGGTCGAGGTATAGGGCGTGCTGGCCTCCGGCAGGCGGGTCTGCCAGTCCTCGGGGATCAGTTTGCCGAGGCGATGCAGCTCGTCGATATCGCCCGCCAGTGCCAGGGTCACCACATCGGCGCGCAGGCCGTCGATCACCGCGCGGGCCTGTTTGCCCGAGCCGCCATGGGACTGCTGGATCTTGATCGGCTCATGGCCCTGGGCCTGCCAGTGCTTGTTGAAGGCGTCGTTGAATTCCACATAGAGCTCGCGCGTCGGATCGTAGGACACGTTGAGCAGGGTATCGGCGGCCAGTGCAGGACCGGCGATAAGCGCGCTCGCCAGGGCGGCGAGGGCGAAGCGACGAATGGACATGGTGCAGCTCCTGAAAAAACTAATTTGGTATGTGTTGGCGGTTCAGGGGCGGTCGCTGAAATCACGCTGGAAGACAGGCAGGGCGGGGCAGAAGCAGCCTGGCGGGTTGCAACCTGGTCTGGCGGTGTCAGGTGGTTTTCAGTGACTCGGATTAATTAGCTCCGCATTCGCGGGCGACAGCTGCAGTACCGGTGCGTGTTCATGGTCTCGGCTCGTTTCATGGTCACGCCCTCCGGTGGTCCAGTCGGGCTGATGGATGGGGTAGTGGGATCAGGCGTTCTTGCCGGTCGGCTGCAGGCGGAATTTCTCCTTGCGCTCGATCTGCACGACCTGGCCGTTGTGCACGGTGATTTCAACCGAGCCGAACTTGAGGTCGCTCAGGGCACTGTGGATCTCGCGCAGGATGCTGGCTTCGTCCTGCCCCTCGAGGTTGCGAATGGTCGCGGTCATTGCTGTTCTCCGTGAAAGCCTTTCGTGACGACCGGAACGGCCGTAGC
>ENA-ORCZ01000534-ORCZ01000534.1-marine-metagenome-genome-assembly--contig:-NODE-534-length-15233-cov-2.699525_pt1 | contig 15233 bp, 16 predicted proteins | sample MGYA00237785_ERZ508519 | MGnify/ENA primary metagenome ERZ508519 (study PRJEB26189, sample SAMN06268790) | marine metagenome | isolation source: Bioluminescent Bay, La Paraguera, Puerto Rico | place...
CTAGAGCAACCCGCGTCCAGGCGGACGCGGACAAGTTGCTCTAACCTTTTAAGATAGATCAATTTATCCTCGACCAGGTGATTCCACCTGGTCGAGGACTGATCTAGGACCGCAAGCCATGGCCACCGTCGAGACCGAAGGCGCGCAGCTCTACTACGAGGTCCACGGGGAGGCCGAGGGCACGCGGCCGGCGGTGGTTTTCGCCCACGGGCGCGGCGGCAACTGTGCCTCCTGGTGGCAGCAGGTGCCGGCCTTCGCCGAGCGCTACCGGGTCATCGTCTTCGACCACCGCGGCTTCGGGCGCTCGCGCTGCGACGCGGCGCACTTCGAGGCGGCATACTTCTCCCGCGACATCGCCGCCATCCTGGACGCTGAGGGCATCGAGCAGGCGGCGCTGGTCTGCCAGTCCATGGGCGGCTGGGGCGGGTTGAAGCTGGCGGTCAGCCAGCCGGAGCGGGTGGCGGCCCTGGTGCTGGCCAACACGCCGGGCGGCCTCGCCACGCCGAAGGCCACCGCGGCCATCGAACACATCGCCTCCGGCGCCATCCCGCCGGGGACGGGGCAGATCGGCCGCAGCTTCGTGGCCGCCCATCCCGAGGGCGCCTATCTGGCCCGCCAGATCTCCGGCCTCAACTGCAACTTCCCGCGCAGCTTCAACCGGCTTACCTCGGCCCGGGTGGTGAGCCTGGAGGAGGTGAAGGGCTACGCCGTGCCGACGCTGGCGCTCACCGGCCCCGAAGACGTGCTCTTCCCGCCGCCGGTGATGGAGGAGGTGGCCGCCAGCCTGCCGGGCGCGCGGCTGGCGCAGGTGCCGGGCGTCGGCCACTCGATCTACTTCGAGGCGCCGGAGATCTTCAACCGGCTGGTGCTCGGCTTTCTTGAAGAGGTGCTGAACACCTAAACCGGCTGCCATAAAGGGCCGGGGGAGGCCTCTGGCTTAATTCAACAATATAGAAATGTAATTTAATTCAGTTCCCCGATTTTGTATTGTATTTTCGGTCAATCACACCAGTTAAAAAGAAGAATTGCCGTCCGCCGCAAGGCGACGGTGCGTCGTTTCGAGGAGGTGCCCCCCATGTCCCGCCAGCCCCAGATCCACGTTCTGCACGAGAACCCCGACTGGCTGCCGCCGCTGGCGGCGGCGCTGGACCGCAGCAGCGCTCCCTGGGCGGACTGGTTCCTGGTCGAGCGGGCCATCGATCTCTCCGAGGCGCCGCCGGAAGGCGTCTTCTACAACCGCATGAGCGCCTCCTCGCACACCCGCGGCCACCGCTACTCGGCGGAGCTGACCTCGGTCACCCTGGCCTGGCTGGAGCAGTACGGCCGCCGCGTGGTCAACGGCTCGCCCGCCCTGGACCTGGAGATCAGCAAGGCGCGCCAGTACAGCGCCCTGGCACGGGCCTGCGTCGCCACGCCGCGCACCCTGCCGGTGGTCGGCAAGGACAAGCTGGTCGGCGCGGCGCGCGCGGCCTTCGGGGAGGGACGCTTCCTGCTGAAGCCGAACCGGGGCGGCAAGGGCCTGGGCGTGCAGCTGTTCCAGAACGCCGACGACCTGGCCGAACACCTGGAGTCCTTCGACTACGAGGCGCCGCTGGACGGCGTCCACCTGCTGCAGGACTACGTGGTCACCGCCGAGCCGATCATCACCCGCGCCGAGTTCGTCGGCGGCAAGTTCCTCTACGCGGTGGAGGTCGACACCAGCAACGGCTTCGAGCTCTGCCCGGCGGACGTCTGCACGGTGCCCGAGGCGACGCGCCCGGCCTTCAAGGTGGTGGAGGACATCGACGCCGGCCTGAAGACGAAGCTGGAGCGCTTCCTGCGCCTTTCCGGCATCGAGATCGCCGGCATCGAGTTCGCGACCGGTGCGGACGGTGTGCCGCTGGTCTACGACGTCAACACCAACACCAACTACAATTCAGAGGCCGAGGCCGCCGCCGGCGTCGCGCTGACCGGCATGGACGCCATCGCGCGTTTCCTGAAGGGCGAACTGGCGCGCGAAGAGCGTCAGGCGGCGTAGTCGCGCGCCTCGATCACCTCGCCGTGCTTCGCGCAGGCGGGCTCGGCCAGCTCGACGAAGAGTTCGGCGATGGCTTCGGGCGGGCGCAGGCTCTGCGGGTCCTCGCCGGGGAAGGCGGCCGCGCGCATCATGGTGCGGATCGGCCCGGGCGACAGCAGGTTGGCCTTCACAGAGGTCTTGGTGATCTCCGCCGCGTAGGTGCGCACCAGGGCCTCCAGGGCCGCCTTGGAGACGGCGTAGGGCCCCCAATAGGCCGTGTCGCCCGTGGAAGCGCCCGAGGTGACGAAGATCGCCCGGCCGGCCTCGGAGCGGCGCAGCAGCGGATCGAGGCTGCGGATGAGGCGATAGTTGGCGGTCACATTCACGTCCATGACCTCCTGCCAGATGTCCGGTGCGATGTGGCCGACCGGCGTCAGCGGCCCCAGGATGCCGGCGTTGCCGACCAGGATGTCCAGCTTGCCGTAGCGCTCGTTCAGGGAAGCGCCGAGGCGGTCGAGGCCGTCGAAATCGCGCAGGTCGTGCGGCGCCAGCACCGGCTGCTTGCCGCCGGCGGCGCGGATCTCGTCGTCCAGTTCCTCCAGACCGCCCACGGTGCGGGCGATGAGGATGAGCTGCGCGCCCTCGGCCGCGAAGCGCTTGGCCACGGCGGCGCCGATGCCGCGCGAGGCCCCGGTGATGACGGCGATGCGGCCCTCCAGGCGGCCGGTGGCGGAACCATTCCCTCTAGACATCAGGCTTCCAACTCCTTTGGGCGGCGCCGGCGCAGGACGCGGCGCGAGCCGAAGATCGCGATGAGGCCGGCCAGGGCGCCGCAGCCGGCGTAGACCAGGCCCTCGGGGGTCAGCGGCAGGGCCGGATTGAAGTCGCCGAGCGTGGCCTCGACCAGGCCGCTGTTCATGTGTTCGGCGAAGACCAGGGGGCGCTGGAGCACCGGCGCGCCGCGCAGCGCGTCGTAGGCGGCCTCCATGCGGTCGAGCTGAAAGATGCTCTCCGCCATGCGCGCGCCTTCCAGGCTGTGCGGCGCGCTTTCAAGGAAGTCCTCGATGTAGTCCTCGACCGAGAGGCCCTTGGCCGCGGCGTCGTCGCGGATCTCCGCGGCGCGCAGGCGCGCCTGGTCGATGCGTCCACCCAGGCGCTGGACGTAGTGGGCGTAGTACTCGGGGAACTGCGAGAAGACCGCGCCACCCCCCGCGGCGCCGAGGCTGTAGAACAGGCGAGCGAACATCCGGATAGCGGGCCGCGCCGGTCCTCAGGCGCGCTCGGCGAGCAGCGAGAGCTGCGCCGGCTGGCCGCTTCCCTCGAAGTCGGTCAGGCGGATCGGGTAGTCGCCGGTAAAGCAGGCATCGCAGTACTTCGGCGCCTCGGCGTCGCGGGCCTGCTCTCCCATGGCCCGGTAGAGGCCGTCGAGCGAGATGAAGGCCAGGGAGTCGACGCCGATGTGGCGCCCCATGGCCGCCACGTCCATGGAGGAGGCGAGCAGTTCGCTGCGCTCCGGCGTGTCGATGCCGTAGAAGCAGGAGTGCGTGGTCGGCGGCGCGGCGATGCGCATGTGCACCTCCGTCGCGCCGGCGGCGCGCACCATCTCGACGATCTTGATGGAGGTGGTGCCGCGTACGATGGAATCGTCGACCAGGATGACCCGCTTGCCTTCGATGTAGCGGCGGTTGGCGTTGTGCTTCAGCTTGACGCCCAGGTTGCGGATCTGCTGGCCGGGCTCGATGAAGGTGCGGCCCACGTAGTGGTTGCGGATGATGCCCAGCTCGAAGGGAATGCCCGAGGCTTCCGAGTAGCCGATGGCTGCCGGCACGCCGGAGTCCGGCACCGGGATCACCACGTCGGCGTCGATGCCGCTCTCGGCGGAAAGCTCGCTGCCGATGCGCTTGCGGGTCTCGTAGATGCTGATCCCCTCCATCTGGGAATCCGGGCGCGCGAAGTAGATGTACTCGAAGATGCAGGGACGGCGCGGCGCGGCCGGGAAGGGCCGCAGCGAATGCACGCCGGACTCGTCCAGCACGACCATCTCGCCGGCCTCGATATCGCGCACGAACTCGGCGCCGATGATGTCCAGGGCGCAGGTTTCCGAGGTGACCACGTGGCTGTCGCCCAGCTTGCCGAGCACCAGGGGGCGCACCCCCATGGGATCGCGCACCGCGAAGATGCAGTTGCTCGACATGGCGACCAGCGAATAGGCGCCCTCGATCTGGCGCAGCGCGGCGATGATGCGGTCGATCAGGCTGCCGGCCTCCGAGGTCGCGATGAGATGCAGGATGGTCTCGGTGTCGGAGGTCGACTGGAAGATGGCGCCCTGGTTCACCAACTGGCGGCGCAGGTGGCGCGCGTTGGTGAGGTTGCCGTTATGGGCGAGGGCGAAGCCGCCGAGGGAGAGATCGGCGAAGAGCGGCTGCACGTTGCGCAGCGCGGTGCCGCCGGCGGTCGAGTAGCGGTTGTGGCCGATGGCGGCATGGCCGGCGAGGCGGGACATGACATTCTCGGAGGAGAAGATGTCACCGACGTGGCCGAGGTCGCGGTGCGCGTTGAAGTGCTTGCCGTCGTAGGCGACGATCCCGGCGGCCTCCTGGCCGCGGTGCTGCAGGGCGTGCAGGCCGAGGGCGGCCAGGGCGGCGGCATCGCTGTGCCCGAAGACGCCGAAGACGCCGCACTCCTCGTGGAACTTGTCGTCGTCTAGAGGAGCCAGAGGATTGGTCGTAATCACTGCGTGGTCTCTCCCGGCGCGGTTTCGTCCGACATCAGGCCTTCAATGGCCTTTTCGATCTCGTCGCGCATGCCTTCGTTATACGTGGGCTGCTCCTCCTCTGCACCGGATTTCCGCAGGGGGGAGACGAGCTGCTGATAGGTCTGCTCGGCGCGGCGCACTTCCTCGGCCCGGCGCCGGGCGTCCTCGGCGGCCTGGTCGCCGCGCTCCAGCAGTTCTTCCGGCACCAGGGTCAGCAGCATGTCGGCGCCGATTTCGATCAGGTTGCGCGAGCGGGCTTCCTCGATCCAGCCGGGGCGGTCTTCCTTGCCGACCATGTAATCCAGGGCCAGCCAGGCCAGCACCACGATGACGGCGCCGCGGACGAAGCCGAAGAGCAGGCCGAGGGAGCGGTCGAGGGCGCCGAGGCTGCTCTGCTGGATGCGGTTGGAGAGGATGCGGGTCAGCACCGAGAAGACGACCAGGGTGACCAGGAAGATGCCGACGCCGGTCACCAGGCTGGCGATGAACTCCACGGTGATGACGCCCAGCACCATGGGCTGGACCACCGGGTAGGCGTAGAGGGTGACGAAGGCGGCGCCGACCCAGGAGCCGACGGCCAGCACCTCGTGCACGAAGCCGCGCACGAAGGCGAAGATCCCCGAGATCACCAGGATGATGATGACGATGAGATCCGCCAGATTGATCGGCAAGCTGTCCATGGCGCTCCGCTGCGCTCGATTAACTCTGAAGGGCCGGCCGCGGGCCCCGGGCCCCCGAGTCCGGGGCGGCGAGGCGGGCCACCAGGTCCTGCAGGTGGGCGATCTCCTCGACGGCAAGACTCTGCCCGCCGCCGCTTCTTCCACCCGCCTTGCCCTTGGCCTGCTTGCGGCGCGGGGCGATCCAGGCGCGGGTGAAGCCCAGCTTTTCCGCCTCTTTCAGGCGCAGTTCCACCTGGCTGACCGGGCGAATCTCGCCGGAAAGGCCGATTTCGCCGAATATCACCGTCTGTTCCGGCACTTCCTGTCCCGATGCCGCCGATACCAGGGCCGCCGCCACGGCCAGATCCGCCGCCGGCTCCGCGATCCTGAGGCCGCCGGCCACGTTCAAATATACCTCTTGGCCGGCCAAAGCCAGCCCGCATCGCGCCTCCAGCACCGCCAGCACCATGGCGAGGCGGCCGGAGTCCCAGCCGACCACGGCGCGCCGCGGAGTCGCCAGCGGAGAGGTGGAGACAAGGGCTTGAATTTCAACCAGCAGGGGGCGGGTGCCCTCCAGTCCGGCGAAGACGGCCGCCCCCGCGATGTTGCCGCGCCGCTCGGCCAGGAAGAGTGCGGAGGGGTTGGCGACCTCCTGCAGGCCCTCGTCGGTCATCTCGAAGACGCCGATCTCGTCGGTCGGCCCAAAGCGGTTCTTCACCGCCCGGAGGATGCGGAAGTGGTGGCCGCGGTCGCCCTCGAAGGTCAGCACCGTGTCGACCATGTGCTCCAGCACCTTGGGGCCGGCGATGGTGCCCTCCTTGGTGACGTGGCCGACCAGCAGCAGGGCGAAGCCGCGCTTCTTGGCGAGGCGGATCAGTTCCTGCGCGGCGGCGCGCACCTGGGAGACCGTGCCCGGCGCCGACTCCAGGCTGTCGATGTAGAGGGTCTGCACCGAATCGACGATGACCACGGCCGGGCCATCAGGGCTGTCCAGGCTGGCCACCGTGTCGCGCACCGAGGTGGCCGAGGCGAGCTGCACCGGGGCCTGGGAGAGGCCCATGCGGCGGGCGCGCAGGCGCACCTGGTCGATGGATTCCTCGCCGGAGATGTAGGCGCAGTCGGCGCCTCTTGCCGCCATGCGGGCGGCGACCTGCAGCAGCAGGGTGGACTTGCCGATGCCCGGGTCGCCGGCGACCAGCACGGCCGAGCCCGGCACCAGGCCGCCGCCGGTGACGCGGTCGAACTCGGCGATGTCGCAGGTCAGGCGCGGGCGCGGCTGGCTCTCGCTCTTCAGGTCGACGAAGCGGATCTTGGCGGCCGCCTTCCCGGCCCCGCCGAGGCCGCCCGGCGTGCGCTGCACGGTTTCCTCGACCAGGGAGTTCCAGGCGCCGCAGCCCTCGCAGCGGCCGGCCCACTTGGCCGCGACGGCGCCGCAGTCCTGGCAGACATACTGTGAGCGGGACTTCGCCATTCAGCGGCGTCCTCCGGGACAGTGAAACGTCGTCGGCCTCAAAGGGCGCGCACTTCCATCTGGATGGGGCCGTCGGCGCGGCCGTTGATGAACTGGTCGACGTAGGGGTTGCCCGACCGGTCGATGGTGGCGGTCTCGCCGACCCAGATGATCTTGCCGTGGTAGAGCATGGCCACGCGGTCGGAGATGCGCCGGGCGCTGGCCATGTCGTGGGTGATCGACAGGCCGGTGGCGCCGAGCTGCTTCACGCACTGCACGATGAGGCGGTCGATGACGTCGCCCATGATGGGGTCCAGGCCGGTGGTCGGCTCGTCGAAGAAGATGATCTCCGGCTCGGTGGCGATGGCGCGGGCGAGGCCGACGCGCTTGCGCATGCCGCCGGAGAGCTCTGCCGGCATCAGCCGGGCGACCTCCTCGTTCAGGCCGACGGCGGCCAGCTTCTCCAGGGCGATGCCGCGCGCCTCGCCGCGCGCCATGCGCTGGCCCTGGATCAGGCCGAAGGCGACGTTCTCCCAGACCGTCAGGGAGTCGAAGAGGGCGGCGTTCTGGAACAGCATGCCGAACTTGCGGCGCACACGGTCCAGGTCGTCGCCATAGAGGCCGACCACTTCCTCGCCATCGACCTTGATGGAGCCGGCCTCCGGGTGCAGCAGGCCGAGGATGCACTTCAGCAGCACCGACTTGCCGCTGCCCGAGCCGCCGATGACCAGCATGGACTCGCCCGGGTAGATGTCGAGGTCGATGCCGTCCAGCACCACCTTGGGCCCGAAGGCCTTGGTCAGGCCGCGGATCTGGATCTTCGGCGTGCCCTGCCGGGCGGGCGCAGCGGCGGCGCCTTCGGAGAGCGGAGCGGTGGGCGTATCGTTCATCGGGCGAAGAACAGCTCGGTGATGAAGTAGTTGAAGCTGAGGATCAGGATCGAGGCGGAGACCACCGCGTTGGTGGTGGCCGCGCCGACGCCCTGCGCGCCGCCACGCGAGTTGTAGCCGTGGTAGCAGCCCATCAGCGTCACCAGGAAGCCGAAGACGGCGGCCTTCACCAGGCCGGAGATGACGTCCTGGGCCTCGATGAAGTCCCAGGTGTTCTGCAGGTAGGCCGCCGGGTTGAAGCCCAGCTTCTGGGTCGAGACCAGGTAACCGCCGAAGACGCCGATGATATCGGCGATCAGCACCAGGATCGGCAGCATGGTCAGGCCGGCGATGAGGCGCGGCGCGATGAGGTACTTGAAGGGGTTGGTCGCCAGGGTGTCCAGCGCGTCGATCTGCTCGGTCACGCGCATGGTGCCGATCTCGGCGGCCATGGAGGCGCCGACGCGCCCGGCGACCATGAGGCCGGCCAGCACCGGCCCCAGCTCGCGGGTGATGGAGACGACCACCACGTTGGGGATGGCGCTCTCCGCCGAGAAGCGCGCGAAGCCGGTGTAGCTCTGCAGCGCCAGCACCATGCCGGTGAAGATCGCGGTGAGGCCGACCACGGGCAGGGAATAGTAGCCGATCTCGATCATCTGCCGCAGCACGAGGCGCGGGTAGTAGGGCGGCCGCAGGCAGTGCGACAGCGACATGATGGTGAAGAGCGACAGCCGGCCGGTGGCTTCCAGGAAAACCAGAAAGGTACGGCCGATCGGCTGGAGAATCGGCATCAACAACTAATCCAAATAGACCCGGTGGTAGCGCGCGCCCAGAGCGGTCAGGATCTCGTAGCCGATGGTCCCGGCCTCGCGCGCCAGGGCGTCGGCGTCCTGCTCGGCATTGAGCAATTCGGCCCACTGTCCGGGCCGCACCTGCTCAGGCGCCACCCCGGTCACGTCCAGCGCAAGCAAATCCATGGAGACTCGTCCAACCACAGGAACCCGATGACCGGCGACCCAGGCATGACCCCGACCGGAAATCGACCGGAGGTATCCATCGGCGTAGCCGGCGGCAACGGTCGCGATTCGGGCCGGCCCCGTGGCGCGGTGCGTCGCACCATAGCCAACGGTCTGGGGAGCGTCAATCTGCCGGACCTGCAGGATTCTCGCCAGTAATCGCACCACCGGTTGCATCGGGTTGGCGGCCGCCGGGGTGGGGTTCACGCCGTAGAGCGCGACCCCCGGGCGGGCCAGGTCGAAGTGGTAGTCGCGCCCGAGGAAGATGCCCGAGGAGTTGCAGAAGGAGACCGGCGCCCGGGGCAGGGCCGTCAGCGCCTCTTTCAGGGCCGCGAGTTGGGCGGCGTTCATGGGGTGCTCCGGCTCGTCGGCGCAGGCGAGGTGGCTGAGCAGGCAGACCGGGATGACGCCTTCCAGGAGCTCCGGCGCCGCACGCAGGCGGGCGACTTCCTGCGGCGGCAGGCCGAGGCGGCACATGCCGCTGTCCAGGTGGATGGCCGCGGGCAGAGCGGTCCCGCCTTCGCGGGCGAGGCGGCTCCAGGCCTCGATCTCGCCCAGGGAGTTCAGCACCGGCAGGATGTTGTTGTCGAGGTAGTCGCGCTCGGCCCCCGGCATGAGGCCGTTCAGGACGTAGAGCGAGACCGCCGGGTGGCAGCGGTCGAGCAGGGGGCGCAGCTTCAGGGCCTCGTCGAGCTGGGCGACGAAGACGCTGCGCGCCCCGGCCTTCACCAGTGCCGGGGCGACCCGCTCGGCGCCCAGGCCGTAACCGTCGGCCTTCACCACCGCGGCCACCGCCTTTTCCAGGAAGGCCGCCTTCAGGCGCCGGTAGTTCTCCGCGATGGCGGCGAGGTCGACCGTCAGCACGCCGGCCGCGCGGGCGGGGACTCCCGCCAAGGCGGCGGTGGCGGCCGGCTCAGTAGTGGTCGGGAAGGTGGTCATCGGCGACCAGGTCGCTGAAGCGCGTGGTGTCGCCGTCGAAGGCGAACTCGCGCGAGCCGATCGGGCCGTGGCGCTGCTTGGCGATGATGATCTCGGCCTTGCCGTAGGCCCGCTCGCAGCGTTCCTTCCAGCGCTCCAGGCGCTCGTGGAACTTGTTGTCGTCCTCGCCGTCGCGCTGGGTCGGCTCGGCGCGCTCGGCATAGTACTGCTCGCGGTAGATGAACATGACCACGTCGGCATCCTGTTCGATCGAGCCCGATTCACGCAGGTCGGCGAGCTGCGGGCGCTTGTCCTCGCGCTGCTCGACGGCACGCGCGAGCTGCGAGAGGGCGATGACCGGCACGTCCAAGTCCTTGGCCAGGGCCTTGAGACCACGGGTGATCTCCGAGACTTCCTGCACGCGGTTGTCGGTGCGGCGGCCGGCCGGCGGCTGCATGAGCTGCAGGTAGTCGATGACGATCATGCTGAGGCCGTGCTGGCGCTTCAGGCGCCTTGCGCGGGTGCGCACCTGACTGACCGAGAGCGCCGGGGTGTCGTCGACGAAGAGCGGCAGTTCGAAGAGCTGCCGGCTGGCCTCGAAGATCTTGTCGAATTCCTCGTCGCGGATGTCGCCGCGGCGCATGGAGTCCGACCGCACGCCGGTGCGCTCGGCGATGATGCGCGAGGCGAGCTGCTCGGCCGACATTTCCAGCGAGAAGAAGGCGACCGGCTGACGGTGCTCGATGGGATTGCCCTCGGCGTCCTTTTCCATCCGCGTGTCGGCGGCGACGTTGAAGGCGATGTTGGTGGCCAGCGCCGTCTTGCCCATGGAGGGGCGGGCGGCGAGGATGATGAGGTCCGAGGGGTGAAATCCGCCGAGCAGCTTGTCGAGGTCGTTGAGGCCGGTGGCCACGCCCGCCAGGCCGTCGCGCTTCATGGCCGCCTCGGCCATGTGCAGAGATTCCAGCACGGCCGACTTGAAGGGCGCGAGGCCGCCCTCGGTCTCGCCGATCTCGGCCAGCTTGTAGAGCTTGTCTTCGGCGACGGCGATCTGCTGGCTGGCCTCGATATCCAGGTCGTAGTCGAAGGCGTCGTTGACCATGTCCTCGCCGAGGTTGATCAACTGCCGGCGCAGATAGAGGTCGTGGATCGTCTTGCCGTAATCGACGGCGTTGATGATCGTCACATAGCTCGACTGAAGCTGCGCCAGGTACTGCGCGCCGCCGACCTCGGCCAGGGCGCTTTCCTGTTCGAAGAGGTTCTTCAGCTGAATCGCGTTGGCCACCTGGCCGCGTTCGATCAACTTGCCGCAGGCCTCGAAGATGCGCGCGTGCACGCCGTCGGCGAAGTGTTCCGCGCGCAGAAAGTCGGAGACCTTCTCGTAAGCCGCGTTGTTGGCGAGGATGGCACCAAGCAGCGCCTGCTCGGCCTCGTCGTTGGCCGGCGGCAGGCGCAGGTGTTCCTCTCCGGAGAGCGGCTCGTGCAGATGCGTCAGGGACGGTTGTGTCGATTCCATGGACGTACAGCGTAACAGATGGCCGGACAGCATAGCAGAACGGCCTTGCGGTCAAAGAGCCGTGGCCGGCAGCGGCGATGTGGGTTAGTGGAAGATCGGGGATAAAGACGCCGTCTGCGTGCTTGACAGCAAAGGGCAAAAGCAAAACGGCGGCCTCCTGACAGGAAGCCGCCGTTCTGAACTTCGGCGATGAACCGCCGCAGGAGGTTAGTCCTGCTTGGTCTCTTCGCTCTCGGCCGACTCGGCCTCGCCGGACTCGGAAGCGGCTTCTTCCGCCTCTTCGTGCTCGACGGCATCGACCACCGCTTCCAGCTCCGCCTCGGCGGCCTCTTCGGCCTGACGCAGGTCTTCGGCGGTGACGACGCGGCCGCTTTCCAGTTGCGCCTTTGCCTCTTCGTCCGACCGCGCCACGTTGGCGGTAACGGTCACGACCACCTCGGGGTGGAGTTGCACGCGCACCGGGTGCAGGCCCAGGGTCTTGATGACCGCGCCCAGATCGATCTGGCGGCGGGCCACGGTGACGCCGGAAGCGGTCACCGCCTCGGCCACGTCGCGGCTGTTCACCGAACCGTAGAGCTGGCCGCTCTCGCCGGCCTGGCGGATCACGGTGACGGTCAGACCTTCCAGGTCCTTGGACACGCGCTCGGCCTCTTCACGGCGCTTCAGGTTGTCGGCCTCGAGCTGAGCACGCTCCTGCTCGAAGCGGGCCAGGTTGCCCTTGGTCGCCCGCAGGGCCTTCTTCTGCGGCAGCAGAAAGTTGCGCGCATAGCCCGGCTTGACCGACACGACGTCGCCCATCTGCCCGAGCTTCTCAATGCGCTCCATCAGGATGACTTCCATTTCGCTCTCTCCTCTCTCGCGCCGCTTACTTCACGACGTAAGGGAGCAGGGCAAGGAAGCGCGCCCGCTTGATGGCGCGCGCCAGCTCACGCTGCTTCTTGGACGACACCGCGGTGATGCGGCTCGGCACGATCTTGCCGCGCTCGGAAACGAAGCGCTGCAGCAGACGCGTGTCCTTGTAGTCGATCTTCGGCGCCTTCGGCCCGGAGAAGGGGCAGCTCTTGCGGCGACGGAAGAACGGACGGCGGCCACCACCGCCACTGACGACTTGAACGCTCATTCTGCGGCTCCTTCTTTGGCGGGGGCGCTGCCGGCATCGGCGTCACGCGGCGGGCGGGGGGCACGCGGGCCATCGCCCCGGGGGCCGTCACCGCCGAAGCGGCCGCCACCACGGCGGTCGCCGCGCGGGCCGCGGTCGTCACGGCTGTTGCGCTGCTGCATGACGATGGAGGGGCCTTCCTCCAGCTCCTCGGTCCGCACCGTGAGGTAGCGGATCACGTCGTCGCTGAGGCGCATGTTGCGCTCCATCTCGTGCAGCGCCGCCGCCGGAGCCTCGATGCGCAGCATCTGATAGTGGCCCTTGCGGTTCTTTTTGATGCGGTAGGTCAGGGTGCGCAGGCCCCAGTACTCGGAGCTTGCAACGCGGCCGCCATTGTCTTCGAGGATTTTGGTAAAGTCCGCGATCAGGCTCTCGACCTGGGACGCAGAGACGTCCTGGCGTGCGATCAGCACGCACTCATAGAATGCCATGGTTTACTCCCTCTGGCTGTTCATGGGCCGGCGCTGGTCGAAGCTCAGCCGCCCGGCCCTAGCCGGCCCCCACAGTGGGATCCCGGCAAGGAGTTCTCCGCAGGCCCAAAAAGGCTGCGAAGGCGCGGGAATATACACGTTATCCCCAGGCGCGCAAGCGCCATCGGAGTGGGCGCGCAAGCGCCATCGGAGTGGGCGCGCAAGCGCGATCAGGCTAGACGCGCAAGCGGACCAGCCCGGGATTCGCCCCCGGGCTGGGATGGGCCCTGGGAGGGGGCGTTTACCCTGGCAAGGCGCTGATTTCCGCCATTTGGCCCGCGATCCGGCTTGACAGGCAAGGCTGTGTGGCTATGTCTGAGCGGCATTTCATTCGCCGTCCTTCCATTTCCAGCGGAGTTGCCGTTTATGAGCCTGGCGTTTGTGTTTCCAGGTCAGGGGTCCCAGGCCGTCGGCATGGGCCAGGCCCTGGCCGCCGCCTTTCCGGTCGCCCGGCACACCTTTGAAGAAGTCGACGACGCCCTCGGCCAGGGGCTCTCGAAGCTCATGGCGCAAGGACCGGACGACGACCTGCGGCTCACGGAAAACGCCCAGCCGGCCCTCATGGCGGTCAGCCTGGCCGTCATTCGCGTGTTGGAGAGCGAGGGCAACCTGACCCTGGCCGACAAGGCGGCCTTCGTCGCCGGCCACTCCTTGGGAGAATATTCCGCTCTGGCGGCGGCCGGCAGCCTGGAACTGGCCGACGCCGCGCGCCTGCTGCGCCGCCGCGGCCAGGCCATGCAGCAGGCCGTGCCGGTGGGCGAAGGCGCCATGGCGGCGCTGCTGGGCCTGGACCTGGAAGCGGCCCAGGAGGTCGCCGCGGAGGCGGTGGCCCAGGGCGAGGGCAGCGAGGTCTGCGCGGCGGCCAACGACAACGCGCCGGGACAGGTCGTGCTGAGCGGCCATACCGCCGCGGTCGAGCGCGCCTGCGAGATCGCCAAGAGCAAGGGGGCCAAGCGGGCGGTGATGCTGCCGGTCAGCGCGCCCTTCCATTGCCCCCTCATGGCGCCGGCCGCCGACGTCATGGCCGAGGCCCTGGCCGGCGTCCAGGTGAAGATGCCCGCGGTGCCGCTGGTGGCCAACGTGACGGCCAGCCACCTGAGCGACCCGGAGGAGATCCGCCGCAAGCTGGTGGAGCAGGTGACCGGCATGGTGCGCTGGCGCGAGAGCGTCGCCTACATGGCCGGGCAGAGCGTTGAGAAAATCGTCGAACTCGGCGCCGGTAAGGTGTTGAGCGGCCTCACCCGGCGGATCGACCGCTCGCTGACCGGCTTGTCGGTGGAGACACCGGAGGAAGTGGAAGCCGCACTGGCGCAGATCTGACCGCCGGCCCACCGGCTGTTTGCTTGAAGTCCTATCGTCGTGGAGACGGATTGATGTTTGATTTGACTGGAAAGATCGCCCTCGTAACCGGCGCCTCGGGCGGCATCGGCGGTGCCATCGCCCGGCGCCTGCACGGGCAGGGCGCGACGCTGGTGCTGAGCGGCACCCGGGCCGAGGCGCTGGAAGCCCTGGCCGGCGAGTTGGGCGAGCGCAGCCATGTCATGACCTGCAACCTGGGCGACCCGGCCGAGGCCGAAGCGCTGGTCGGCCGGGTCGAGGCCGAGGCCGGCCAGCTGGACATCCTGGTCAACAACGCCGGCCTGACCCGCGACGGGCTGGCAATGCGCATGAAGGATGACGACTGGCAGCAGGTTCTGGACGTGAACCTGACGGCCGCCTTCCGGCTGTCGCGTGCCAGTCTGAAAGGCATGATGAAACGGCGCTGGGGCCGCATCATCGGCATCACCTCCATCGTCGGCGTCACGGGGAATCCGGGTCAGGCCAACTACGCGGCTTCCAAGGCCGGGCTGATCGGCATGAGCAAGTCGCTGGCCCAGGAAGTGGCGACTCGCGGCATCACCGTGAACTGTGTCGCGCCGGGCATGATCGAGACCGCCATGACCGACGCGCTGAACGATCAGCAGCGTGAACGCATCCTCACGGCCATCCCGATGCAACGTCTTGGAAATTCAGATGAAATCGCATCGGCCGTGGTCTATCTCGCAAGCGAGGAAGCCGGTTATATGACCGGCCAAACCTTGCATGTGAATGGTGGAATGGCCATGATATGAGCCCTGCCGGGGGACACACTCGAACTGGGCGTCTGTAGGGCGTTGGCAAACCTGAAAGAACTGTGATAAGAGGCGGCGCCTTGCGCAGAGGCAGGGTGGACGTCCTTTGTGACGGCAACCGCTTCCCGTCAAGAAGCACCAAAAGAACCTGAGGGCTAATTCATATGAGCAACGACATCGCCGAGCGCGTGAAGAAGATCGTCGTCGAGCATCTGGGCGTCGATGATGCAAAAGTTACCGAGTCTGCGAGCTTCATCGACGATCTGGGCGCCGACAGCCTGGACACCGTGGAACTGGTCATGGCTTTCGAGGAA
>ENA-ORCZ01000535-ORCZ01000535.1-marine-metagenome-genome-assembly--contig:-NODE-535-length-15231-cov-2.554771_pt1 | contig 15231 bp, 12 predicted proteins | sample MGYA00237785_ERZ508519 | MGnify/ENA primary metagenome ERZ508519 (study PRJEB26189, sample SAMN06268790) | marine metagenome | isolation source: Bioluminescent Bay, La Paraguera, Puerto Rico | place...
ATCAAGCCGGACGAAGGCTGCGAGGTGAACTCGGGGCTCGGCTCGGTGCGCGGTGCCCGCATGGCAGAGATGAGCTATTCGGAGGCCCGGGCGACCCAGTCCCAGCGCCTCACCCAGCCCATGGTCTGGCGCTACGGCCAGATGCAGCCGACCTCGTGGGACGACTCGCTGGACCTGGTGGCAAGAGTCACCGCCGCAGTGATCAAGGAGCAGGGCGAGGACGGCCTCTTCGTCTCGGCCTTCGACCATGGCGGCGCCGGCGGCGGCTACGAAAACACCTGGGGCACCGGCAAGCTCTACTTCGGCGCCATGAAGGTGAAGAACATCCGCATCCACAACCGGCCGGCCTACAACTCCGAGGTCCATGCCACCCGCGACATGGGCATCGGCGAGCTGAACAACTGCTACGAGGACGCCGAGCTGGCGGACACCATCGTCGCGGTCGGCACCAACGCGCTGGAGACCCAGACCAACTACTTCCTGAACCACTGGGTGCCGAACCTGCGCGGTACCTCGCTGAACAAGAAGGAGCAGCAGCTCCCCGGCGAGCCCCACGCGCCGGCGCGCATCGTCATCATCGATCCGCGCCGCACCGTGACGGTAAACGCCTGCGAGATGGAGGCGGGCCGGGACAACGTCCTGCACCTCGCCATCAACTCCGGCACCGACCTCGCGCTGTTCAACGCGCTCTTCACCTACATCGCCGACAAGGGCTGGGTCGACCAGGCGCTGATCGATGCCCACACCAGCGGCTTCCAGGAGGCCGTGGCCGGCAACCGCACCAGCATCGAGCAGGCCGCGGAGATCACCGGCCTCGCCCCCGCGGACATCGTGAAGGCGGCGGAGTGGATCGCCATGCCCAAGGAGGGCGGGGCGCGCCGGCGCAGCATGTGCGCCTACGAAAAGGGCCTGATCTGGGGCAACGACAACTACCGCACCAACGCGGCCCTGGTGAACATCGCCCTGGCGACCGGCAACATCGGCCGCGAGGGCGGCGGCTGCGTGCGCATGGGCGGCCACCAGGAAGGCTATGCACGTCCCTCCGACGCCCATGTCGGCCGGCCGGCGGCCTACGTCGACCAGCTGCTGATCGGCGGCCAGGGTGGCGTCCACCACATCTGGGGTTGCGACCACTACAAGACGACGCTCAACGCCATGGAGTTCAAGCGCGTCTACAAGAAGCGCACGGACATGGTGAAGGACGCCATGAACGCGGTGCCCTATGCCAATCGGGACACCGTGGTCAACGCTATCATGGAGGCGATCCGCGCCGGCGGCCTCTTCGCCGTCGACGTCGACATCGTGCCCACCAAGATCGGCGAGGCCTGCCACGTCTGGCTGCCGGCGGCGACCTCGGGCGAGATGAATCTCACCTCGATGAACGGGGAGCGGCGCATGCGTCTGACCGAGCGCTACATGGATCCGCCGGGCGAGGCCATGCCCGACTGCCTCATCGCCGCGCGGCTGGCCAACCACATGGAGCGGGTGCTGCGCGAGATGGGCGACGGCGCCTATGCCGACCAGTTCAAGGGCTTCGACTGGCAGACCGAGGAAGACGCCTTCATGGACGGCTATCACGCCAATGCCGGCGGCGGCGAGCACGTCACCTATGACCGCCTGCGCGCCATGGGGACCAACGGTTTCCAGGAGCCGGCCCAGGGGTTCGAGGGCGGCAAGATCGTGGGCACCAAGCGCCTCTACACCGACGGCAAGTTCGGCACCGAAGACGGCCGGGCGAAGTTCATGGTGTCCGCCTGGCGCGGCCTGCAGGCACCGGGCAAGCAGGCTCAGAAGGACAACTACGACTTCCTCATCAACAACGGCCGGGCCAACGTCGTTTGGCAGAACGCCTACCTGGATCAGGACAACGATTTCGTCATGGATCGCTGGCCCTATCCCTACATCGAGATGAACCCGGAGGACATGGCCGGGCTCGGCGTGAAGGAAGGCGATCTGGTCGAGGTCTACAACGACGCCGGCTCCACCCAGGCCATGGTCTATCCGACGCCGACGGCCCGGCGCGGCGAGACCTTCATGCTCTTCGCTTATCCCAGCGGGGTGCAGGGTAACGTGGTGAACGCGGGCACCAACGAGCTGATCCTGCCGAACTACAAGCAGACCTGGGCCAACATCCGCAAGATCGCGGAGGCGCCGAACAGTGTGGCGCACCTCTCCTTCAAGTCGAAGGAGTACAGCGCCTCCTGACCCCGGCGTGCAGAGGAAGGGCGGCCGTTCCGGCGCTGAGGCGCGGGAGCGGCCGCTTCTCTTTTCGCGATAACGTGTCGTGCCGTGTGGACTGCACACCCACTGCGCGTGATTGGCGCGCAAAAGGCACGCCTACCTGTGAAACTTCATCGCGGCGTGACGAAAGCGACAAGAGTCTGACACGCAAGCGTCATATCTCCCTGGCATTGGTGAAGGGCAATTCTTTACCAGAGGGGGTTCTCCCATGTTCGCCAATTTCCACAAGGGGCTGGTGGCCGCGGCCGTCGCGCTGGGCCTCGCCGCGGGGTCCTCGGCCGCCGCCGCAGACAACCGCCCGGATCTCGTCGTCGCCGTCAACAAGCTGGCCCGCAGCCTCGAGTCCGCCGAGCAGATGGGCAACGTCGACGTGCGCATCACCTACAACATCTTCGATAGCCTGATCCGCCGCGATTTCCGCGCCGACGGCAAGGGGGCCTCCTCGGATCTGGTGCCCTCCCTGGCCGAGAGCTGGACCCGCATTGACGACCGCACGCTGGAACTGAAGCTGCGCGAGGGCGTGAAGTTCCACAACGGCGAGACGTTGACGGCTGAGGACGTCGCCTTCTCCTTCTCGCGCAGCCGCCTCTGGGGGCCGCAGTCCATCGTTCCCCAGGCGCGTCGCTACTGGTCGCACCTCGACCGGGTAGAGGTCGTCGATCCCATGACGGTGCGGGTCATCGCCAAGGAGCCGGACGTGATGCTGGAGCATCGTCTGGCCGGCTACGCCAGCTGGATTGTCAACGTGAAGCAGTACCTGACCGTCGGCAAGGACGCCTTCGCCCGCAACCCGGTGGGCACCGGCCCTTACAAGCTCGACGAGTGGAAGGACGGTGACTACATCAGGCTGGTCGCCCACGAGGACTATTTCGCCGGCACGCCGAGCGCCAAGTCGATCACCTTCAAGGTGGTACCGGAAGTCTCCGCGCGCATCGCCGGCCTGGTCTCGGGTGAGTACGACATCATCGTGAACGTCCCGCCGGACCAGATCGGCACGCTGGCCAGCTACGAGGGCGTCGAGCCGCGCTCCATCGTGCTCGATAACAGCCACATGCTGGTCTACAACACCAACAACCCGGCGATGGACAGGCCCCTGCGCCAGGCCATGAACATGGCGATCGACCGCACCCTGCTGCGCAAGGCGCTGTGGCTCGACAAGAACTACACCGCCAACGGCCACCAGTTGCCCTCCTACATCATGTACGACGAGGGCCGCCCCGGATTCGCCTACGACGTTGAGAAGGCGAAGGAACTGGTTAAGCAGTCCAAGTACAACGGCGAGGAGCTGACCTATCGCCTCATCCCGCAGTACTACCTGAACGGCCTGCACGCCGCCCAGGCGATCCAGCAGATGTGGAAGGAGATCGGCGTCAATGTGAAGCTGGAGCCGGTCGAGAACTTCAATCAGGTGCGTGCCGAGGGCTGGGACATCTATCCCTGGTCCAACACCCACCGCCTGCCGGACCCGGTCGGCTCCTTCGTGCCGCAGTGGGGGCCGCACTCCGGCATCCAGAACAACAAGCTGATCTCCTGGAAGGCGCCGGAGGCCTACAACAAGCTGAACGCGGTGATCGAGGGCAGCGCCGACTGGGAGGCGCGCAAGGCGGCCTATGGACAGGCGCTCGACCTCTGGGAGTCCGAGGCGCCGGGCACCATGCTCTACAATCCGCTGGAAACCTACGGCGTGAAGACGAGCGTCGACTGGATGCCCTACGCGCTCTACTACATGGACTTCCGTCCGGACAATCTCGCGTTCGACTGATGTCCGTTGCGGAAACCCACAGCCTGGCAGGCGGCGGTCCTGGACTGTCGCCTGCCGCGCTTTCCCGGGAAGCCTTGTTGACCGTGCAGGATCTCGTCATCGGCTTCGGCGCGGCGGCGCCGGCGGTCGACGGCGCCTCCTTCAGCCTCACCCCCGGGGAATCCCTGGGACTGGTCGGCGAATCCGGTTCGGGCAAGAGCGTCACCTGCCTTTCGCTCATGGGCCTGCTGCCGCCCAAGGCGCAGATCCGCGCCGGCCAGGCGGTTTTCGCGGGCCGGCGGCTCTTCGATCTCGGCCGGGCGGAGTTGGCGGCGCTGCGCGGGCGCGACATCGCCATGATCTTCCAGGATCCGCTGGGCGCGCTCAACCCCGTGCACAGTGTCGGCTGGCAGATCGCCGAGGCGCTGATGTTGAAGCAGGGGCTGAGCGAGCGCCAGGCGCGCCGCGCGGCGGTGGACCTCATGGCCCGCGTCGGCATTCCGGAGCCGCGGCGCCGGGCCCGCGCCTATCCGCACCAGATGTCCGGCGGCATGAACCAGCGGGTGATGATCGCCATCGCCATCGCCGCCGCGCCCAAGCTGCTGATCGCCGACGAGCCGACCACCGCCCTCGACGTCACCATCCAGGCGCAGATCCTGGACCTCATCGACGATCTGCGGCGCGAACTCGGCATGGCGCTGCTGCTCATCACCCATGACCTGGGGGTGGTCGCGCAGATGGCCGAGCGCGTCCTCGTCATGCGGCGCGGTACGGTGGTGGAGCAGGGTCCGGTAGATGCCATTTTCCACGCCCCGCGGCACCCCTACACGCAGGCGCTGCTCGGTGCCGTGCCGCGTCTCGACCGCCGGGTCGAGCGCCTGGCGAGCCTCGGCGAGACCGCGGCCTCCCTGGGGGCGGCATGAACCCTGGTTCAACGCAGAACGCCCCGCTCGTCGAGGTGCAGGGGCTGCAACGGGTGTTCCGCGGTGGCGTCCGCTCCCCGCTTGGCCGCTTCGGGCTGGGGCGCCGGCTGGAATGCCGCGCGGTCGACGGTGTCGACCTTGCCATCGCCCGGCACGAGACCTTCGGCCTGGTCGGCGAATCCGGCTGCGGCAAGTCGACCCTCGGCAAGGTGATCCTCGACCTGCTGCCGCCTTCCGGCGGGACCGTGCGCTTCGACGGCAGGCAGCCCGGTGCGTGGGACCGCAAGACCTTCCGCCGCCGCGCGCAGCTGGTCTTTCAGGATTCCCTGGGCGCGCTCGACCCGCGCCACAGCATCCTCGCCCAGGTGCGCGAGCCGCTCGACATCCACGCCGTCGGCGTTCCCGCCGAAAGGCGGGCCGAGGCGGCGCGGATGCTGCAGGAGGTCGGCCTCGGCGAGGCCTTCCATGACCGCTATCCGCACCAGCTTTCCGGCGGCCAGCAGCAGCGCGCGGTGATCGCCCGCGCCCTGGTGCTGAAGCCCGACTTCGTGGTCTGCGACGAGCCGGTCTCCGCCCTCGATGTCTCGATTCAAGCACAGGTCATCAACCTGCTGCGCGACATGCAGCAGCGCTACGGCCTGACCTATCTCTTCATCTCCCACGACCTCTCGGTTGTGCGCCACAGCGCCGACCGCATCGGCGTCATGTATCTCGGCCGCCTGGTCGAGCTGGCCGACGGTGAGGATCTTTTCCAGCGGCCGCTGCATCCCTATACCCGGGCGCTGATCGCCGCCGTGCCGATCCCCGACCCGCGCCTGAAACGGGACAGACACCTGCTGCGCGGCGATCCGCCCAGCCCCTTCGCGCCGCCTCCGGGCTGCCACTTCCATACCCGCTGCCCGCATGCCCAGGCGCGCTGCCGCGCCGAGGTGCCGGCCCTGCGCGATACCGGCGGCGGCCACCGCGTCGCCTGTCACTTCGCCGAGCGCCTGGCTCAGCCGGAGGGCGTGGCATGACGGATTTCCGCATCGTTCAGGTCTCCGACATCCACCTGTCGCGCAAGCGCGCCTACTTCCTGGACAACTGGGATGTCTTCGTCGAGGAAATGCGCGCCGACCCGCCGGACCGCATCTACGTGACCGGCGACCTCTGCGTGAACGGCCCCAACGAGCCGGACGACATCGCCTTTGCCCGAGAACAGCTCGACCGCCTGCCGGTGCCTTGGAAAGCGCTGCCCGGCAACCACGACTCCGGGGAACTGCCGCCGGACACCCGCCTCGGCAAGCCGCTGACCCCGGAACGCCGGGAGGTCTGGCTGGAATACTTCGGGCCCGACTACTGGTACGAGGACCTCGGCGCCTGGTGCTTCCTCGGCCTTAACGCCCAGCTCATCGGCTCCGGCCTGCGGGAGGAGCGTTGCCAGTGGGATTTCCTGGAATCGCTGGCCTCGGGGGCCGGCGAGCGGGCGCTGGGAATCTTCCTGCACAAACCGCTCTACCTGCGCAAGCCGGAGGAGACGGACCAGAAGCTCTCCGCCCTGCCGCCGGAGGGCCGCCACAAGCTGCTGGACCTTTGCACCCGTCACCGCGTGCGCTTCGTGGCCAGCGGGCACCTGCACTGCTACCGCTCCCTGCGCCATGGCGGGCTGCGCCTCATCTGGGCGCCCGGCACCTCCTTCGTCAGCAGCGTGAAGGCCATGCCGGCGCCGCGCGCCCTGCGCCGCGCCGGCTACGTGGAATACCGCTTCTCCGGCCGGCGCTTCGTCGCCCGCCTGGTGGAGCCGCCGCGCTTCGTCTCGCACGACTACCGCAACTGGTTTCTCGACCAGGGCTCCACCGTCCACCTGCCGTTGCGGCCGCTGCGCCGGGGGGAGGGCGGAACATGATCCTGGGCGTCAACCTCGGCTTCATCGCCGCCAAGGTCCTGCGCGCCCTGCTGACCGTCTGGCTGGTGCTGACCTTCGTCTTCGTCGTGCTGCGCCTTTCCGGCGATCCGGCGACCCAGCTGCTGCCCGACGACGTCGACCAGGCCACGGTGGACTATTACAGCAAGGAGTGGGGCCTCGACCGGCCGCTGTGGGAGCAATACGCGAGCTACTTCGAGGCCGCGGCCGAGGGCAGCTTCGGCATCTCCTTCGCCGACCGGCGCCCGGCGCTGGAGGTCATCGCCGAGCGTATTCCCGCGACCCTGCAACTCGGCCTGCTGTCCTTCGCCTTCGCCATCGTGGTGGGCATTCCGCTGGGGGTCGTCGCGGCGCTACGCCACAACACCGTCTTCGACCGCCTGGCCATGAGCTTCGCCGTCCTCGGCTACGCAATGCCCTACTTCTTCATGGGGGTGCTGCTGATCCTGCTGTTCTCCCTGCAGCTGCGCTGGCTGCCCTCCTCGGGCAGCAGCACCTGGTGGCACCTCATCATGCCGGTCCTGACCCTGGGCACCACGCCGGCGGCCATGTTCGCGCGTTTCACCCGCTCCTCGGTGCTGGAGGTGCTGAACAAGCCCTTCATCCGCACCGCGCGGGCCAAGGGCGCGCTGCCCTGGCGCGAGATCGTGTTCCATGCCCTGCCCAACGCGGCCATTCCGGTGGTCACGGTGCTGGGCCTGCGCTTCGGCGAGCTGATCGGCGGCGCCGTGGTCACCGAGACGGTCTTCGCCTGGCCCGGCATGGGCCGCCTGCTGGTCGGCGCCGTGGCCAACCGCGACCTCGCGGTGGTGCAGGGCATCGTGGTGCTGATCGCCATCTCCATGGTCACCGTGAACCTGGTGATCGACCTCACCTACGGCTGGCTCGACCCGCGCATCCGCAGCGCGCGGGCGGAGGGCGCCACATGACCGCGCAGCTGGAACGCCTGCGCCAGGAGAGCGCGCGCCCGCGCCGCTTCGCCCTGCGCTTTCCCACCTTCGGCCTGTGGCGCTTCCCGCCGGTGGTCGCCGCGGCGGCCATCTTCCTGGGCCTCATGGTCATCGCCGCGGTCTTCGCCGACCTCATCGCGCCCTTCAGCTACGAGGAGCAGAACCTGCTGGGCCGCCTGCAGCCGCCCTTCTGGCTGGGCGGCAGCGGCGGCTACCTCTTCGGTGCCGACGAGCTGGGGCGCGACGTCTTCAGCCGCACGCTCTACGCCATCCGCACCTCCATGGCCGTGGCCCTGCTGGGCACCATCATCGGCGCGCTCTTCGGCACCTTCCTCGGCTTTCTGGCGGCGCGCTTCCGCGGCTGGGTCGACGACCTGGTGATGCTGCTGGTCGACTGGCAGGCGGCCATGCCCTTCCTGGTCATCGCCCTGGCGGTGCTCGCCTTCTTCGGCAACAACCTGGTGCTCTTCATCGCCCTCATGGGCATCTACGGCTGGGAGAAGTACGCCCGCGTCGCCCGCGGCCTGGTGCTCTCGGCGCAGGAGCAGGGCTATGCCCTGGCGATCCGCTCGCTGGGCGCCGGCGGCGGGCGGCTCTACGTCAAGCACATCCTGCCCAACGTGCTGAGCCCGCTCATCGTGCTGCTGACGCTGAACATTCCCGACACGATCCTCATGGAAACCACCCTCAGCTTCCTCGGCTTCGGCATTCAGCCGCCGCGCACCAGCCTGGGCCTCATGCTGGGCCTGGGCCGCGACTACCTGCTGAATGCCTGGTGGATCGCCGTGGTGCCGGGCACGGTGATCTTCCTCACCACGCTCTCCATCAGCCTGCTCGGCGACTGGCTGATCAAGGAGGTGCCGCAGATGCCGGCCCATGAGTCGACACAGCTTCCAGGCGAGTCGCGCGAATCGATCGGCCCATAGCGACGGGGCACGTTCACTGCTCCTCTTCGTAGCGCACCAGCGCGTCGTGGGCGACGATGCGTCCGAGCTCGATCAGCTCGAGCGCCTTGTAGAACTCGTAGAAGCGGCAGGCCCGCTTGGGGATGTTGACCAGCACGTTCGGCGGGTAGCCGGCGATCTTGTACTGCGCCAGCGATGACTGCATGACATCGAAACTCTGGTTGATCAGCTCCAGCAGCGACGCCGGCCCGGTCACGTCGACCACGGTCGCGCCTTCTGCGGATTTCGGAGCGCTGCGGCTAGTCGGCGCCGCCGGCGGTTGATCGCCGCGCAGCAACTCGCCGGTGCGGATGTCGTCGAGTTCGGCCAGGGCGGTCTCCTCCTTGCGCCAGAAGGGCAGGTGCGAACTAATCGAGCTCATGAGCGAGTCGAAGCGTCCGGGGCGCTCGATTTCCGGCAGCGGATACTGCTTGTGGTTGTTGGCGTTGAGGTTGACCGCGATGATCATGTCGCAGTGCGCCGACACCACCGGGACTATCGGTAACGGATTGAGCAGACCGCCGTCGACCAACATGCGGTTACCCTGCATCACCGGCGTGAACAGGCTGGGAATGGCGGCTGAGGCGCGCATCGCCAGCTCCAGGCTGCCTTCCTGAAACCAGATTTCCTGCTGGTTGGTGAGATCGGTGGCCACGGCGGTGAAGGGGATCGGCAGGTCCTCGATGCAGACCTTGCCGACCATGTCGCGGATGCGCCCGAAGACCTTTTCGCCGCGGATCGCCCCGAGGCTGAAACTGGGGTCGACCAGGCGCAGCAGATCCAGGTAATCCAGGCTTTCGATCCAGCTCTTGTACTCGTCGAGCTTGCCGGCCGCGTAGATGCCGCCGACCACGGCGCCCATGGAACAGCCGGCGATGCAGGCGATCTCGTAGCCACGTGCTTCCAGCTCCTCGATCACGCCGATGTGCGCATAGCCACGCGCACCGCCGGATCCCAATACCAGTGCAACCTTCTTGCTCATGTGGTTCTCCCTGTGGCACTGGCGATAGCTTCATGCCTGGCCGCCGAGGCTGCAAGGGCGAATGCACGGCTGCCTTTGCTACAATCGCCGCCCGTTTGTGCATGTGCCACGAGAGAGCCCGATGAGCGAACCGATCCGCCTCACCCAGTACAGTCACGGCGCCGGCTGCGGCTGCAAGATATCGCCCAAGGTGCTGGACGTGATTCTTGCCGGCAGCGGTGCGCAGAATCTCGATCCGCGTCTGTGGGTCGGCAATGCCTCGCGCGATGACGCGGCGGTCTATGGCATCGACGAGGAACGCGGCGTGGTCTCGACCACCGACTTCTTCATGCCCATCGTCGACGATCCCTTCGACTTCGGCCGCATCGCCGCCACCAACGCGATCAGCGACATCTATGCCATGGGCGGCGACCCGCTGATGGCCATCGCGATCCTCGGCTGGCCGGTCAATGTGCTGCCGCCGGAAGTCGCCCGCGAAGTGATCGCAGGTGGCCGTTCGGTCTGCGACGCCGCCGGTATTCCGCTGGCCGGCGGGCACTCGATCGATGCGCCCGAGCCGATCTTCGGGCTGGCCGTCACTGGCCTGGTGAACAAGCACCAGATGAAGCGTAACGACACCGCTACCGCCGGCTGCAAGCTGTACCTGACCAAGCCGCTGGGCATCGGCATCCTCACCACCGCCGAGAAGAAGGCCAAGCTGCGCGCCGAGGACGTCGGGCTGGCCCGCGACTGGATGTGCACGCTGAACACCGCCGGCAGCCGTTTCGGCAAGCTCGAGGGCGTACGCGCCATGACCGACGTCACCGGCTTCGGTCTGCTCGGTCATCTGGTGGAGATGGCCGATGGCAGCGGCCTGACCGCCGAGATCGAGTACGACCGCGTACCGCGCCTGCCCGGCATCGAGTACTACCTGGAGCAGGGCTGCGTGCCCGGCGGGACCCAGCGCAACTTCGATAGCTACGGTGAGCGCATCGCCGCGCTCGACGAACGTCACAAACCACTACTTTGCGATCCGCAGACCAGTGGTGGCTTGCTGGTCGCCGTGGCGCCGGAGGGCGAGGCGGAGTTCCTCGCGGCCTGTGCCGAGCTCGGCCTGGCGCTGGAGCCGATCGGCCAGCTGGTCGCCGCCCGTAGCCACGCGGTCGAGGTACGTTGATGCGCAGCGATACCGAAGATTTTCGCGCGCTGTTCCTCAACGACACACCGATGATGGATGCCCGTGCGCCGGTGGAATTCGGCAAGGGCGCCTTTCCCGGTGTGGTCAACCTGCCGCTGATGAACGACATCGAGCGGCAGAAGGTCGGCACCTGCTACAAGCAGCACGGCCAGAAAGCCGCCATCGAGATGGGCCATCAGCTGGTCTCCGGCAAGACCAAGGCTGAGCGGCTGCAGGCCTGGGCCGATTTCGCCCGCGCCCACCCGGATGGTTACCTGTACTGCTTCCGAGGTGGTTTGCGTTCGAAGATCGTCCAGCAATGGTTGAAGGACGAGATGGGCATCGACTATCCGCGCGTGGTCGGCGGTTACAAGGCGATGCGTCACTTTCTGCTCGACACCATTGAGCAGGCGGTGGAGCAGTGCGAGTTCGTGCTGGTGGGCGGCATGACCGGGACCGGCAAGACCGAGGTGCTGGCCCAGCTGGGTAACAGCCTGGATCTCGAAGGGTTGGCCAACCACCGCGGCTCCAGCTTCGGCAAGCGCGCCACGCCGCAGCCCTCGCAGATCGATTTCGAGAACGCCCTGGCGATCCGCCTGCTGAAGATGCGCGCGGCGGGGATTGAAAGCTTCGTGCTCGAGGACGAGGCGCGTCTGGTCGGGCGCTGCTCCATCCCGCTGCCGCTGTTCCAGGGCATGCAGCAGTTTCCGTTGATCTGGCTGGAAGACAGCCTGCAAGGCCGGGTCGAGCGCATCCTCAAGGACTACGTGATCGACCTGTGCGCCGAGTTCATCGCCGAACAGGGTGAGAACGGTTTCGCTGCATTCGCTGAGCGTCTTCAGCAAAGTCTGGTCAATATCAACAAGCGGCTCGGCGGGGAGCGTTATCAGCGCCTGGCGCTGCTGATGGATCAGGCGTTGGCGGAGCAGGCCCGCAGCGGTGCGGTCGATCTGCATCGCGCCTGGATCGACGCGCTGCTGGGCGAATACTACGACCCGATGTACGCCTACCAGCGCGAAAGCAAGGCCGAGCGGATCGAGTTCGCCGGTGACCAGCCGTCTGTCGTCGAGTATTTGCGTAACCGTAAGGCGCGTAGCGCGCCGTAACCCTGAATGGCACATGAGGGATGATGCGATGAAAACCTGGCTGACTTTGCCTTTGCTGGTTGTGCTGCTAGCCGGTTGTGCCGGCAAGACCGCGTACCGTGACAGCTGTGCCGCGGAGCTGGATGCGGCATGGAAGGAGCAGAGTCTGGCGGAAGCCGAAGGCTTTGCCGGTACCGTGAGCTATTCCAAGGCCATGGCGTTGCTGACCGGCGCCAAGACCCAGCAGCAGTTCGAAGCCTTCCGCGGTTGCACGCAGAAGGCGCAGAAGGCGCGTTTCTACCTCCGCGAATCCCGCGCCGGACGCTGAGCTCCAACATAGGCCGGCCCGCTCGGGCCGGCTATGCTTGCGCAAGCAGCCCGGCCGTTCCAGACCTGCAACTGGCTGAAGCAGTGGCCACTGCTCTGTGCATGACTCTCCCACCCCCCAGCGTTCCTTCGGCATCGCTTGCCGTTGTGCTGAGCACACAGCTGCACACCTTCCGGCTGCATATCACAAAGTCGTCACCGGGCGTTTCCAGCGCTTTGCCTGGCTGCTTGCGGCAAGTAGCATCGCTGGAGGACGAACCAAGGAGAGTCTATGCGCACCCGATTGGACGCCTGCCTGCAAGCAGTCAATGAAGTATTGCTCGGCAAGGAGGCGCAGGTCCGGCTGGCCATGGCCTGCCTGCTGGCCCGCGGTCACCTGCTGGTGGAGGACATGCCCGGGATGGGCAAGACCACCCTGAGTCATGCCCTGGCCAAGGTGCTGGGCCTGGAATTCCAGCGCATCCAGTTCACCTCCGACCTGCTGCCTGGCGACATTCTCGGTACCTCGGTGTTCGACAAGGACAGCGGACAGTTCGTCTTTCATCCCGGGCCGATCTTCGCTGAACTGGTGCTCGCCGACGAAATCAATCGCGCCACGTCGAAAAGCCAGAGCGCGCTGCTCGAAGCCATGGAGGAGGGCCAGGTCACCATCGAAGGGGCGACGCGACCCTTGCCCGAGCCGTTCTTCGTCATCGCCACGCAGAACCCGGTGAGCTCTGGCGGCACCTTCGCGTTGCCGGAATCGCAGCTTGATCGCTTCCTGATGCGTGTCTCCCTGGGCTACCCCGCCAAGGCGGCGGAAAAGGCTCTGTTGCTGGGTGAATCCCGGCGCGATCTGCTCACTCGACTCGAACCGTTGCTGCAGCACGACGAACTGCGGGCAATCCAGGATGCGGTCGGCCATGTGCGGGTCAGCGATGCCCTTGTCGATTACGTGCTGCGTCTGGTGGAGGCCACGCGCACTCAGCCGCAGTTCGCCTGGGGGCTGTCGCCGCGCGGCAGCCTGGCGTTGCTGGCGGCCGCCCGCGCCTGGGCATTCCTCGACGGACGCGACTACGTGATTCCGGAGGATGTGCAGGCGGTGCTGCCCACCGTGGTCGGTCACCGTCTGCGCGAGCGCGCGGATGCCACCGGTCACGGTGGTGGTGCGTTGGTGCAATGGCTGCTGCGCGAGGTGCCGGCGCTGTGAGGCAACTGTCCGCCCCGTACTGCGGGCGTCCGGCGTGAGGTTGCTGCCGCGCTTTCGCGACCGCTGGTTGCTGCGGCGCATTCCGCCGGCTTCCAGCGTGCGGCTGAACCAGCGGCGAATCTTCATCATGCCCACGGCGGTGGGGCTGACGTTCATGGCTGCGCTGCTGCTGATGCTGCTCACCGCGATCAACTACCAGAACAGCCTGGCCTATGGGCTGACTTTCCTGCTCGGCTCCCTCTATCTGGTCACCATCCTGCACACCTGGCGCAACCTTGCCGGGCTGGTGTTGCAGGCTGGCGGCACCACGGCGGCATTCGTCGGCGAGCAGGCCTTGCTGCGCGTCCGCCTGGAAAGCCAGGGACGCGCCTATCAAGCCGTTGCGCTGGGCTGGCCGGCGAGTGGATTGCGCCTGGTCGACGTTCCAGCCGGAGGCACCGTGGAAGTCGAGCTGAGCGTGCCGACCCACCGCCGCGGTTGGTTGCGACCGGGCCGGGTGCGGGTGGAGAGCCGTTTTCCGCTGGGGCTGCTGGTGGCCTGGAGCTGGATCGACCTGGAGCTGGCCGCGCTGGTCTACCCGCAGCCGTCGGCAGCCGAGCGGCCCCAGGGCGGCAGCGCGCCGGAAACCGAGGATGAAGGCGTGCTGACCCGCGGCTCAGGCGTCGACGACTATCAGGGCCTGCGCGCCTGGCAGCCGGGCGATCCGCGTCGACGCCTACACTGGAAGGCCTATTCGCGCGGCCAGGGCCTGCTGGTCAAGGATTTCGCCAGCCTGCTCGGTAACGATCCGCTGCTGGATTTCGACGCGCTTACCGGCGATACCGAGCAACGCCTGTCGGTGCTCTGCCACTGGGTCATCGACCTCAGCGAAAAGCAGCAGCCGTTCGCGCTGCAGTTGCCGGCCGGCTTGTTCGGCCCGGACAGCGGCCAGGCGCATCGAGATGCCTGCCTGCGTGCCCTGGCGCTGCACGGCCTGGCTGATGGGGGCGGTGCATGAGTGCGAAGCCGGGTATTCCGCGCAACAGCCTGATCTGGCTGCTGGTGGCGCAGGTGCTGGTGATCCTGCCGCATCTCACCCATCTGCCGCTGTGGATCATCGGCCTGTGGCTGGGCTGCGCCGGCTGGCGAATCCAGATCTTCCGCATGCGCGCGCGTTACCCGCGCAGTTGGACCAAGGCACTGCTGATGATCGGGGCGGGATTCGGCGTGTACTTTTCCCGCGGCAGCCTGGTCGGGCTCGAGGCCGGTGTGGTGCTGCTGATTGCCGCATTCATCCTCAAGCTGGTGGAGATGAGTACCCGCCGCGATGCGCTGGTGCTGATCTTTCTCGGCTTCTTCGCGGTGGTGACCAGCTACCTGTTCGAGGACAGCCTGCTCGCCGGGCTCTACAGCCTCCTTCCGGTCACTGCATTGCTCGCCGCGATGATCGGCCTGCAGCAGAGCAGCCTGGTGACGCGGCCGTGGCCGACCGTGCGGCTGGCCGGCGCGCTGCTGTTGCAGGCCGTGCCACTGATGCTGGTGCTGTTCCTGTTCTTTCCCCGCCTGCCACCGCTGTGGTCGCTGCCGCAGGCCGGTGACAGGGGTACGACCGGACTGGCCGACCACATGGCGCCTGGCGATATCGCGCGGTTGGGGCGCTCGGCGGAACTGGCCTTTCGTGTCAGCTTCGACGGCGAGATTCCCCCTCGCGACCAGCTCTACTGGCGCGCGGTGACCTTCGAGCGTTTCGACGGCCGGCGCTGGTCGCAGTCCTACGCATCCAACGTGCCGCAAGCACCGGAGTGGCAGGC
>ENA-ORCZ01000537-ORCZ01000537.1-marine-metagenome-genome-assembly--contig:-NODE-537-length-15163-cov-2.940673_pt1 | contig 15163 bp, 15 predicted proteins | sample MGYA00237785_ERZ508519 | MGnify/ENA primary metagenome ERZ508519 (study PRJEB26189, sample SAMN06268790) | marine metagenome | isolation source: Bioluminescent Bay, La Paraguera, Puerto Rico | place...
AGCCCGGCGCGGCACAGCAGGGAAATCCGGCTGTCTTTGCGGCGCGGCAGGACCAGGGTCAGCGGGCCGGGCCAGAAGGCCGCGGCAACGGCCCGGGCGCGTTCGTCGAAGACCACCTCCGCGGCCGCTGCCTCGGTGCCGGTGAAGTGGACGATGAGCGGGTTGAACTGCGGTCGCTCCTTGGCGGCGAAGATGCCAGCCACGGCGTCGTCGGAGGTCGCATCGGCCCCCAGGCCGTAAACCGTTTCCGTCGGAAAGGCCACCAGGCCACCGGCGCGCAGGAGGGCGGCGGCGCGGGCGAAGGCCTCGTCGTCGGGCGGCAGGATTTCGGGGGCTTGGGCGGCCGGGATGCTCATGGCGGCGCAGTCTAGTGCCTCTTCCCGGAAATGCATCCGTTGCTTTCGCGGGTGCCCTGGGCGTAGAAAGGCGCCGGCCGCGACTCTCGTGCGGCCGCGTTCTCAGGGCGGGGTGGAAGTCCCCACCGGCGGTAAGGGCAGGCTTCTGCCCAAGCCCGCGAGCGCCTCTCCGGACTATGCCGGAAAGGGTCAGCAGATTCGGTGCAACTCCGAAGCCGACGGTCACAGTCCGGATGGAAGAGAGCGGAAGAGCGGTGATCTTCGCGCGGGTTACGCGTGGGGGCGCGGCTGTTTCGGACGCCCTGATTCCTGTTTGTCCGTGCGCAACGATGGAGCACAGCATGAATCAGAGCACTTCCCGGATTTCCGATGAGACCCTGCGCGCGACCCGGGTCGCGCTGGTCAAGGCGCGCTGGCACGGCGAGATCGTCGACCAGTGCCAGGTTGGATTCGAGCAGGAACTGGCCCGCGCCGCGGCCGAAGACGGCACGCCCAGCTACCAGGTCGATGTCTTCGAGGCGCCGGGTGCCTTCGAGATCCCGCTGCTGGCGCGCGACCTCGCGCGCAGCGGCCGCTACGCCGCCATCGTCGGTGCCGCCTTCGTGGTGAACGGCGGCATCTACCGCCACGAGTTCGTCGCCGACACCGTCGTCGGTGCGCTCATGCAGGTGCAGATGGACTGCGATGTGCCCGTGCTCTCCGCCGTGCTGACGCCGCACAACTATCATGACTGCGAAGAGCATCGCCGCTTCTTCTTCGACCACTTCAAGGTGAAGGGCGCGGAGGCCGCCAAGGCTTGTCTTGCGCTGTTGGAAACCAGGCTGGCGATCCGTCAAGCGGCGTAAGAGGCGAACTCGATCTCAATGACGATCTTCGTCCGGTCGCTATGGGCAAAGGCCTGCCGGCTGCTATAAGGGGTCGGGGACCCTTCCTGTTGGATCCGGATGACAATGATTGAATGGCTGGTTCCCGCCGACGTCGGCCTTTCGGCGTCGGCGGCTTTGATCGCGCTGAGTGCGGCCACTTCCTTTCTCACCGCGGCGGCGGGTATCGGCGGCGGCATCGTCCTGATCGCCGTCATGGCGGTGCTCATGCCCGCCCACGCGCTGATCCCCGTTCACGGCGTCGTGCAGATCGGCTCCAACGCCGGGCGCACGGCCATCATGCTGCGCAGCGTTCAGTGGCAGGTGCTGGCGCCCTTCTGCCTCGGTAGCCTGATAGGCGCCGGCATCGGCGGGCTGACCGCCGTGCAACTGCCGCCCGCGATCCTCAACATCGGACTTGCCTGCTTCATCCTCTGGTCCGTCTGGGCGCCAACGGTCACCGCCGCCGGCCGTTTCAAGGTGATCATCACGGGTGTCTTCTCCAGCTTTCTCACCATGTTCTTCGGGGCGACGGGCAGCTTCGTCTCCGCCATGGTGAAGTCGATGCGCTTCGGCCGGCTGGAGCACGTGGCGACACACTCCGCCTGCATGGTCGCGCAGCACGCTATCAAGGTCGTCGCCTTCGGCCTGCTCGGCTTCAACTACGGACCCTATGCCGGTCTCATTGTCGCCATGGTGCTCAGCGGTTTCCTCGGTACCGTGATCGGCAAACACGTCCTCGTGAAAATGAACGACCGCACCTTCCACCGTGTGCTCGCGGTGTTACTCTCCCTCCTGGCGCTGCGGCTGCTGTACGAGGGCGTGGTACTGCTCGATCTTTTCTGAGTCCCGCGCCGCGGTCTGTCTCGCTTCCTGGTCTCCGGCTCCGTCCGCGGATTGGCAAACCCAATCTGGGGATATTGGTTGACCAATTGGTGCAAATGCGACCGTCAGAACGCCACATTTGACTTATTTTTCAAGATGGTCGAAGCTTTAACCAATAACGGCGATTTCGCCGCCAATGAGGGCCGGTTCAACCGGCCGAAACAAGCCTTGGGAGGAGGCAAGCCAACATGTCCATCTCACGACGGAACTCTTTTATCTCAAGCCTTTCGCGCCGGACCCTGCTGAAGGCGGGCGCCGCGGCTGCAGTCGCAGGTAGCAGCGGCAGCCTCGTTTCGCGTGCTTTTGCGGCGGGCTATCCGGAGCGCAATATCGACGTCATCGTTCCGACTCGCGAAGGCGGCGGGGCCGACCGCAACCTGCGCGCCTTCACCGCCATCTGGAAAAAATACCTCGATACCAACTTCGAGCCGGGCTTCTTTCCCGGCGCCTCCGGCCGTGTCGGCTACGAGGTTTACATGGGCAAGTACGAGCCCGACGCCTACAGCCTGATCTTTGGCAACATGGGGCCGGAGGTGCTGAACTGGGTGGTCAAGGAGCCGAGCTTCAACATCGACGATTACATTTACTGGGGTCGTGTCGACACGGATCCCGGCTGCCTCTTCGTCGGCGCCGAGAGCAAGCTGCAGACCATGGACGACATCATCGCCGAGGGTAAGAAGCGCAAGCTGAATGTCGGCACCAGCCGCCTGGCCCACCCGGCCTCCATCGGCATGCTGGCGCTGGCCGAGAAGACCGGCATCGAGGTCACCCTGATTCCGTTGTCGGGCGGCAAGAAGACCGTCGCCGGCGCGGTGACCGGCGAGGTCGACTTCAGCGTGCTGACTTCGGGCTCCGTGGCCGCGGCGGGCGACGCGGTGAAGACCCTGCTGGTCTTCAACGACAAGAACGTCCTGGGCGAGGCGCTGGACAACGCGCCGACCATGAACGAGGTCTACGGCACCGACCTGCCACCGATGCTTTCCTCGCGCGCCTTCGGCATTCACAAGGCGGCTGTCGACAAGCATCCCGACCGCTTCGAGACGCTGCAGTCGACCTTCAAGAAGGTCTTCGAGGACCCGGAGTACAAGGACTCCGTGATCAAAGGCAAGGGCCACTGGGAGTACGTGAACTACGGCGGCGTCGAAGAGTGCGCCGAGTTCAAGCAGTCCATGCTGGAGTTGGGCGCCAAGTACAAGTCCTACCTCACCGGCAGCTAAAGACCTCTCAAGTTGGCTTCTCGGGGGTTGAAGGCGCGCGGGCCTTCAACCCCCGCAGCACTGGCAGCGAGGCCCGCCGGCAGGGGTGGGACGGCAACATAAAGGCATAGGAACGGTTGAAGATGGCGTCGACGCAGGAAAGCGACGAAAAGCGCCAGATTGGGGGTGAGCTGATTATCCCCGCTCTGGCACTCGGCTTTACGCTGTATTACATCAGCACGGTGATCGACTCGCCCTGGTCGGCGCAGTTGAACGCTTTCATGGTCGGCACCGTGCTGATCGCCCTGGTTCTGATGTTCTTCCTCGTCGCGGCGCGCGCCGTCCTGCGCGGCGAGGCGACGCTGGGGGCGTCCAACCTGCTGGCCCCATACCACATCCTGCCGAAACGCCTGGGCTTCATCGCCTTGAGCCTCGGCTACCTGATCGCCATCGAGTGGCTCGGCTTCACGCTGACCACCTTTCTCTTCATGACGGGTTCCATGTTCCTGCTCGGCGGCGGGAAGCGGCCCCTGGCCTACCTTTCGGCTGCCGCCGTCATGGCGGCCATCGCCCTCGTCGTCTTCGTTATCCTGTTCCAGAAGCGCTTTCCCGCAGGCCCCATCGAGCACCTCGTGCGGGCGCTGAGTTGAGGGGCGCGCTGAAATGGAAACCAGTTTCGCCTTTTTCGTCGATCTGTTCCTCCACAGCCTGTCGCTGTGGTGGGTCATCATCCCCTCGATCTTTCTCGGCTTCATCGTCGGCGCCATCCCCGGGTTCAGCGCCGCCAATACCATCATCATCCTGCTGCCCTTCACCCTTGTCATGGACGTGGAGGTCGGCCTGGTCTTCATGGTGTCGCTCTACTGCGCCTCGCGCATGGGGGCCGGCATCCCGGCCATCCTGGTGAACATCCCGGGCACTGCCGGGGCTGCGGCAACGCCGCTGGACGGCTATCCCATGGTGAAGAAGGGGCAGGGCCAGCAGGCGCTGTCGATCTCCTTCACCTCCTCGACGATGGGCGGCCTGCTGACCACGGTGATCGCCCTGGCCTCCATGCCGCTGCTGGCGCGGGTCGGCTTCTACATGCACTCCGTGGAGATGGTCGTGGTGATGCTCTTCGGCATCTCGCTGATCGCAACCATCGCCTCCAAGGACACCTTGAAGGGCCTGATCGCCGGTTTCTTCGGCCTGATGATCGGCTCCATCGGCGCGGACCACGTTTACGCGACGCCGCGCGGCACCATGGGCTTCCTGGAGCTCTACGACGGCGTGCCGCTGATCCCGGCGCTGGTCGGGCTCTTCGCCATTTCCGAGGCCTTCCTGGTGATCGAAGGGGAGAGCATCCTCTCCGAGCACAGCAAGGACAAGCTGCAGACCGGCACCTGGCACCAGACCTTCGAGGGCGTGCGCATCACTCTGAAGCGCTGGTGGCAGGTCACCTGGACCAGCCTGATCGGGCTCATCATCGGGGTGACGCCGGGGGCCGGCGCGGCGATCGCGGCCTTCGTCGCCTATCAACAGTCGCGCACCTTCTCCAAGACCCCGGAGCTCTACGGCACCGGCCATCCGGAGGGGCTCATCGCGCCGGAGTCGGCCAACAACGGGGTCACCGCCGGCACGCTCATCCCTCTCCTGGTGCTGGGCATTCCGGGAGGCGCCACCGCGGCCATCATGCTGGTGGTCATGCAGTACCAGGGTGTCAACACCGGCCCGCGGCTTTTCATGGAGCAGCCGGAGCTGGGCTACGGCATCTTCATGGCCATGTTCACTACCTATTTCCTCATGGCTTTCACCATCCTGCCGCTGTCGCGCTACATGTCGCGGGTGACGCTGGTGTCGACGACCTATATGTCGCCGCTGATCATCGGCTTCACGCTGATCGGCTCCTTCGTGCCGCGTGAGTACATGTTCGACATGTACCTAGCTTTCGCCTTCGGCGTGTTGGGCTACATCGCGCGCAAGACCGGTTACCACGTGGCCGCCATCCTGATCGGGGTCATCCTGGGCCCTCTGCTGGAGCGCTACATGCTGGTTGCCCTGCAGAAGTCGGATGGCAGTTTCCTGACGCTGTTTTCCTCGACGCTGGGCAACATCCTCTGGGTGGCCCTCTTCGCCTCGCTGCTGCTGCCGGTCTTCATGAAGCACCGGCAGAAGCGTCGGGAAACCGTCTTCGCGGAAGGGGAGGGATAACGCCATGGACATGCCGACCAGCGGACTTGCCAGAAACATCCGGCGCGTCGGCCAGCTCGACCTGCCCGGCGGCGGCCAGGTGGTGGTGCAGGACGGTTACGCCTTCATCGGCCACATGAAGCCGCCCTACGGCACGACCATCGTCGACGTGCGCGATCCGAAGAACCCCCGCATCGCCGCGCAGATCATGCTGGACGACGACTTCTCGCATACCCACAAGGTGCGCGTTGTCGGCGACCTGATGATCACCAACGTGGAGCAGAACCGCCGTCACTTCCTGCGCAAGGGAGAGCGTCTGCCGGAACTGCGCGCCGAGTTGGCGGCCGAACTGGGGCGGCCGCCGAGTGATGCGGAAATCGCCGCAAAGCTCGGCGTCGAGCCGGAGCAGGTAGCGGAGCTGGATGCGGCACGTGAGCGCGGTTACCGCGACGGCGGCTTCAAGGTCTGGGACATCTCCGACAAGACGAAGCCGCGTGAGCTCTGTCACCGCCGTACCTTCGGCTTCGGTTCGCACCGTTTCGACATGGATGCGGACTACGCCTATATCTCGACGGAGATGGAAGGCTACCTCGGCAACATCCTGGTGATTTACGACCTGAAGGACCCGGCGAACCCGCAGGAGGTGTCGCGCTGGCACATGCCGGGCCAGCACATCGCCGCCGGCGAGACGCCGACCTGGAAGGGCTACAAGAACCGCCTGCATCACGCCATGCGGGTGGGCGACGAGATGTGGGCCTCGGTCTGGCATGCCGGATTCCGGGTCCTGGACGTCAGCGACATCACCCGGCCGAAGGTGGTGGCGAGCCACGACTACCACCCGCCCTTTCCAGAACCAACGCACACCATCCTGCCGGTCGACGGCCTGGTGGCCGGGCGACGCATCGCAGTTTGCGTCGACGAGGAACATGACCACACGCCGGGACGCCTGCATGCCTTCCTCTGGGTCTTCGATGTCACCGACTTCGACAACATCACGGCGCTCTCGGCCTTTGATGTCAGTGAGTTGGATTCGCCCTGGGCCCGGGCGCCGGGACGCTTCGGCGCGCACCAGTTCCGCGAGAAGCTGGACGAGCCGATGGTCTACGCCACCTGGTTCGCCGGCGGCCTGCGGGTGATCGACGTTTCCGATCCCTTCGCCCCCAAGGAGGCCGGGCACTTCATCCCGGAACCGCTGGGCGACGAGCCGAGCCCACAGTCCAACGATGTCGACGTGGACGAGCGTGGCCTCATCTATCTCCTCGACCGCAACCGCGGCTTCGAGATTCTGGAAATGACGGGGCGGTAGTGTCCCTGGAAGAAAGTCAGGAAGAAAGGTTGAGTATGGAAACGCAGGCTGCTGAGAAGGACGTTGTCGGCAAGGAACACTGGACCAAGAAGGGTGACGACGTCGACCTCTTCCTCTGGGAAAAGCATGTCGGCAGCCCTGAGGGCAAGAAGGGCACCGTGCTCTTCGTGCACGGTTCCTCCATGGCCTCGCAGCCGACCTTCGACCTGCAGGTCGAGGGGCGGCCCTTCAGTTCCGCCATGAACTACTTCGCCTGCCAGGGCTACAACACCTGGTGCGTCGACATGGAGGGTTACGGCCGCTCGACCAAGACGCGGGACATCACCTGCGACATCTCCAACGGCGCCGACGACCTGGCCGCCGCGACGGACTACATCGAGAAGACGCGAGGCGCCGGGCCGCTGCTGGTCTACGGCATCTCCTCCGGTGCCCTGCGCGCGGCCCTCTTCGCCCAGCGTCATCCGGAGCGGGTAAAGCGCCTGGCGCTCGACGCCTTCGTGTGGACCGGCGATGGCAGTCCGACCCTTGAGGACCGGCGCAAGAAGCTGCCGCAATTCCTGGAGTCGAAGCGCCGGCCCATCGACTATGCCTTCGTACAGTCGATCTTCAACCGCGACCATCCGGGCTGCGCCGAGGACAAGGTGGTCGACGCCTTCGCCAAGGCGATCTGCGCGCTGGACGACTCCATGCCCAACGGCACCTATATCGACATGTGCTCCAAGCTGCCGCTGGTCGACCCGGAGAAGATCACCGTGCCGACCATCCTCATGCGCGGCCAGTATGACGGCATCGCCGGCTTCGAGGACCTGACCAGGTTCTTCGAAAAGCTGCCAAACCCGGACAAGACCTTCGCGGTGATGTCCGGCATTTCCCACGCCAGCTTCCAGCAGAAGAACTACATGCTGGTCTACCACATCCTCGGCGGCTTCTTCGCCCAGCCGGAGCCGCTGTACAAGGGGGAGTGAAGGGCGTTAGGCCGGGTCCCTACAGCATCGCGGCGGAGCGTTCCGGCCGGCAGGCGTTGAGCGCCTGCCAGGTAGTTTCAGGGTCGAGAGAGACCAGGGCGTCGTAGTGGCTGAGGAAGACCTCGCCGGTCAGCAGCTCCAGGAAGTGGGAGCGTTTCAGCTTGTCCATCACCGGGCCCTTGACCTCGGAGAGGTGGAAGCTGACGCCCGCCGCCTCAAGGCGCTCGTTCAGGGCTTCCAGGCTCTCCAGCGCGCTGGCGTCGATGTCGTTCACGGCCGAGCAGATCAGCACCACGTGCTTCAGCGATCTGTCTGCCACCGCCATGTCGTAGAGCTTGTCCTCCAGCCAGCGGGAGTTGGCGAAGTAGAGGCTCTCGTCGACGCGGACGCTGAGAACGGTCGGGCTCTGCATCACCTGATGGCGCTTGATGTTGCGGAAGTGCTGGGTGCCCGGCACCTGGCCGATCACAGCCATGTGCGGCCGGCTGGAGCGCACCAGGAAGAGGATGACCGAGAGGGCGACGCCGGTGACGATGCCGGCTTCGACACCGGCCCCCAGCACCACCAGGATGGTGGCCGCCATGGCCGCGAAGTCGGCCTTGGAGTAGGTCCATGTCCGTTTGAGGGCGCCGAGGTCGACCAGGGAAAGCACCGCGACGACGATGGTCGCGGCGAGGGTTGCCTTGGGCAGCTGCTGGAACAGCGGGGTCAGCAGCAGGGCGGTGAGGCCGATGCCGACGGCGGTCATGACCCCGGCCAGCGGCGTGCGCGCCCCGGCGTCGAAGTTCACCACCGAGCGGGCGAAGCCGCCGGTCACCGGATAGCCGCCGGTCACGCTGGCGGCCAGGTTGGCGGCGCCCAGGCCGACCAGTTCCCGGTTGGGGGCGATGCGTTCGCGCCGCTTGGCGGCCAGGGTCTGCGCGACCGAGACCGATTCGACGAAGCCGACGACGGAGATGAGCACCGCCGAAGGCAGCAGCTCGCGCCACAGCGCGGCGTCGAAGGGCGGCAGGGTCACCGGTGGCAAGCCCTGGGGGATCTCCCCCACGACGCGCACCCCGGACCTGTCGAGGGAAAGAAAATCGACCAGCAGGATGGTGGCGATGACCGCCGCGACCGGCCCGGCCTTGGCCAAGATGTCGGCGAGGCGCGGGCCGCGACCCAGCTTCATCAGCAGGGGCTTCAGCGACTTGCGCACCCAGAAAAGGAAGACCGTCGCCCCCGCGCCGATGGCCAGCGTCGGTCCGTTGAGGGCGTCGATCTGCCCGGCAAGAGACGTCGCCAGCTCCACCAGGGTGTGCCCGCCAGCCTCGACCCCCAGGATGTGCTTCAATTGGCTGGCGGCGATGAGAATACCTGAGGCGGTGATGAAGCCGGAGATCACCGGGTGGCTGAGCAGGCTGGCCAGGAAGCCGAGCCGCAGCAGGCCGAGCGCCACCAGGAAGAGGCCGGACAGCAGGGCCAGGGCGAGGGCCGCGCCGCGGTACTCCGGCGTGCCCACCGCGGCGAAGTCACCGACCGCGGCCGCGGTCATCAGCGAGACCACGGCGACCGGGCCGACGGCCAGCGTGCTGGAGCTGCCAAAGAGGGCGTAGCCCACCAGCGGCAGCATGGAGGCATAGAGCCCGACCTCCGGCGGCAGCCCCGCGAGCAGGGCATAGGCCAGGCTCTGCGGGATCAGCATGATGGTGACGATCAGCGCGGCCAGGGCGTCACCGTGCAGGGCGCCTCGGTCGTAGCGGCGCACCCAGGCGAGGCCCGGCAAGAGACGCTCGATCATGGAGCCGGTCCTGCTGGTCACGACTGCCCTGTTTCCTCTAGTTGACGACTTCCGGCTTCGTCGGCTCCGGCTTGGCGAGCCATTCCTTGCCGCGCAGCATGGCCTGCCAGTAGACCGGCGGCAGGATCTTCTCCTTCAGCAGCCAGGCGAGACGGCTCGGCCGCTTGCCGTTGATCAGCCAGCCCGGGAAGCTGGGCAGCAGCTTCCCGCCGTAGCCGAACTCGGCCAGCACGATCTTGCCGCGCTCCACGGTCAGCGGGCAGGAGCCGTAGCCGTCGTAGTGGCCGACGACGACATTGCGGCCCCCAGGACCGCCGATGTCGGCCAGAACGTTCTGCGCCACCACCGGCGCCTGCTTGCGCGCGGCGGCCGCGGTCTTGGCGTTGGGCGCGTTCATCACGTCACCCAGGCTCCAGACGTTGTCGTAGGACTTGTGGCGCAGGGTGTTCTGGTCGACGTCGACCCAGCCGGCCTGGTCGGCCAAGGGGCTGACGCGGATGAAGTCCGGCGCGCACTGCGGCGGGCAGACGTGGATCATGTCGAAGCGGCGCTCGACGCGGGTCACCTTGCCGTCGGCATCGGTCTGGTCGAACCAGGCCTGCTTGGCCGGGCCGTCGACGGCGACAAGGTTGTGATTGAACTTCAGGTCCGCCTCGTACTTCTCGACGTAGTCCATCAACGCCGGGACGTAGTCCTTCACGCCGAACAGCACGCCGCCGGCGTTGTAGAAGGCGATGTCGATGTGATCGAGCACGCCCGAGCGGAACCAGTGGTCGGCCGAAAGGTACATGGCCTTCTGTGGGGCCCCGGCGCACTTGATCGGCATCGGCGGCTGGGTGAAGAGGGCAGTGCCCGCCTTCAGGTTCTTGACCAGCTGCCAGGTGTAGGGCGCCAGATCGAAGCGGTAGTTCGAGGTGACGCCATTCTTGCCCAGGGTGTCCACCAAGCCCTCGACCCTATGCCAGTCGAGCTTCAGCCCGGGGCAGACGATGAGGCGCTCGTACTGGATGGCGCGGCAGCCTTCCAGCAGGACCACGTTGCGCTCCGGCTCGAAGGCGGCGACCGCGGCTTTGATCCAGTGCACCTCCTTGGGCAGCACGGAGGAGAGGGTGCGCACGGTCTCGTCGGCCTGGAAGACGCCGCCACCCACCAGGGTCCAGCCGGGCTGGTAGTAGTGGATGTCGGCGGGATCGATGATGGCGATGTCCAGGTCCGGCGCCCGGGCCAGCAGCGAGGAGGCCACGGCGATACCGGCCGAGCCGGCGCCGACCACCACGACCTGGAACTTGCCGTCGATGGCCTCACTCGGCGTCTTGCCCTGGTTGGCGATGCGCCTGACCACGCCGGACATGTCGTAGCCGGCGTTTTTGGCGGCGACCAGGATGTCGGCCAGCGGCATCTTCCCTGCGCGGCTCAGCGACCAGAGGGTGATGGAGCGGGTGCCGCTGCGGCAGTAGGCGAAGACCGGCTTGGGCGCGGCCTCGAAGGCTTCGGCGAAGGCCGCTGCGTCCTCGTCGCTGACCTTGCCGCTGACCACCGGCAGGTAGTGCACCTGCAGGCCGAGCTTGCCGGCAGCTTCCTCGATCTCGTGAAACAGGGGCTGGTCGTTGCCTTCTCCGTCGGGCCGATTGCAGATGATGGTCTTGAAGCCCTGCTGGGCCAGTTCGGTCACGTCCGCCGGCGTAATCTGCGGCGACACGGCAAAGGTCTTATCGACTTTCTTCAGTTCCATGGGGGTAGTCCTGCTTCCTTGTGACGGAGCTTGTTCTGCGGCGTGGCCAGGTGCCGCGCTCTATAGTGCGTCGAGCGGGATCTTCAGGTAGCGCACGCCGTTGTCCTCGGCCGGCGGAAGATCGCCGGCCCGCATGTTCACCTGCACGGAAGGCAGGATGAGGACCGGCATCTGCAGCGTCTTGTCCCGCTCAGTACGCATCTTCACGAAGTCGTCCTCGCTGATCCCTTCGTGGACATGGATGTTATTCGCCCGCTCGTCGGCCACGGTGGTTTCCCAGACATAGGTATCTCGGCCGGGGGCCTTGTAGTCGTGGCACAGGAAGAGGCGGGTCTCCGGCGGCAGCGCGAGAATCTTCTGGATCGACTGGTAGAGCTGGCGGGCATCGCCGCCGGGAAAGTCGCAGCGGGCGGTGCCGAAATCCGGCATGAACAGCGTGTCGCCGACGAAGGCCGCGTCGCCTATGACATAGGTCGAACAGGCCGGCGTATGGCCGGGGGTGTGCATGACCCGGGCTTCCAGCTTGCCGATCTTGAAGGTTTCCCCGTCCTCGAACAGCTTGTCGAACTGCCGGCCGTCAGTCGGGAAGTCCTCCTCGGCGTTAAAGACCTTCTTGAACACGTCCTGCACCGCGTTGATCCGGGCGCCGATGGCGATCTTGCCGCCCAGCTTGTCCCTCAGGTAGGGGGCGGCGGTCAGGTGGTCCGCATGTACGTGGGTCTCGAGAACCCATTCGACCTTGAAGCCCTGGTCCTTCACGAAGGCGATGACCTCGTCGGCCGACTCCGTCTTCGTGCGGCCGGACTTGGGGTCGTAGTCCTTGACCGAATCGATGATCGCGGCGGCCTTGGTCTCCGGATCCCACACCACGTGGGTCGCCGTGAAGGTCGCTTCGTCGAAGAATGTCTTGATCTCGGGGTTCATGGCGTTCCTCTTTCACAGATCATCTGACGGCACGCGTTCGGTCCCTTGGCTCAAGCTTCTTTGCTGTTTCTGGCCGCCGTGCAGATGCCCAGCAGGCGGTAGGCCGGGCAGAAGCCGATGAAAGCGGTCACCAGGGGAATCACACCTATCCAGCCCCAGGCGGTCTTTGGACCGACGAAGACCAGGGAGATCAGTACTACGCCAAGGATGACGCGCAGAATACGGTCAAGGTTTCCAACGTTGCGGCTCATGGATCGTCTCCTCGAAAGAAGCGGACACCGGTACCCCCAGGGCCCTGCACCGCAAGCTAACGACTCCGCAACTTCAGATATGTGATTTAGTCACCAACAGGTGTCAATTCACCTTGCGCCAGATCAATCGCCCAGAGCGGCGGATTCCCGCCGTTTCCGGGCCGTTCGATCAGCTGCCTTTGGCAAGGCCTTCCAGCCCGCCGCGGTCCGCCAGGATCACCTGGCCGCGGGTCAGGTCCAGCCAGCCGCGGCGCTGGAATTCCTTCAGGTGGCGGCTGATCACCTCTCGGGCGGTGCCCAATTCCACCGCCAGGTCCTGATGCGTCGCGCTCAGCCGGCCCTCGCCGTCGGCCCGCTCCAGCAGCTTCTGCGCCAGGCGCTTGTCGATGCGCTCGAAGGCGACCTCCTCGACCACGTGCAGAAGGTCGGTGATGCGGCTGGAATAGTCGGCGAAGACGAAGCGGCGGAACTCGGCCGAGCGGCCCATCAGTTCGTCGAAGGCGGCCTTGGGGATCGCCACGGCCTTCACCGCCGTCTCGGTAACGCCCTCGGCGTTGTAGATGTCCTGGGACAGCAGGCAGGCAGTGGTCATGATGCAGCTCTCGCCGCCAGTGACCCGGTAGAGCACGATCTCGCGGCCGTTGGCCGAGACCTGCTGCACCCGCACCGTGCCCTCCAGGAGCAGCAGAAAGTTCTCCGCCGGCAGGCCGGGGGCGAAGACCGTGGTCCGCGCGGGCAAGTCCACCACCTGGGCTCGCTCGGCGATCAGTTTCCGCTCAGCCGCCGTTAGCTTGCCCAGTTCAGGGAAGCGGGAAATCCAATCAGGCGGCATGACAGAACGGCTCCTCAGATATTCCCCTTCTTTGCGGGGGCTGGCGCCTTTCATCTTGGTCTGTCCAATGGCGCCTTCAAGTGCCGACCTTAGCTCAGCGGGGTCGCAAACGTCCACCGGCCCCGCTGCATCGGGGGAGGGGAGCCACGAGACTATTGTGCGGAATCTCATACCGCGGCGGGTCCGTCCGGCCCAGGCTTCGGGGATGGTTCAAGAAGAGGAGAGGGGAGCCATGCCACACCTGCGCCTGACCTATTACACCCTGCTGATCCTCGTCACCGCGCTGGTGGCGAGCGCGATCGCCAACGCCTGAGGTCTCGACGAGGCTTCCGCCGCTTGCCTGCTGTTGCGGCCAGGACCATGCTGGGCGGATACCTGCCCTATGGCCTTGCGACCGAAAGGAGGCAAGAGGAATGAGTGTTGAGACAGGCTTTCCCATGGAGGGCGGCTGCACCTGCCGCGCCCTGCGCTATCGCGTGACGTCCCCGCCAATGTACGTGCACTGCTGCCATTGCCGCTGGTGCCAGCGCGAGACCGGCGCGGCCTTCGCGTTGAACGCCATGATGGAGGCCGACCGGGTGGAGGTACTTCGGGGGGAGACGGAGATCGTGGTCACGCCCAGTCTCAGCGGCAAGGGACAGAAGATCACGCGCTGCCCGGTCTGCCGTATCGCCCTGTGGAGCAACTACGCCGGGGCGGGCGACAGGATCCGTTTCGTCCGTGTCGGGACCCTGGACGACCCGGACCGCCTGCCGCCCGACATCCATATCTTCACCGCCTCCAAGCAGCCCTGGGTGGTGCTGCCCGAAGGCGCCCTGGCGTTCGAGGCGTTCTACGACCGCAAGACCTGCTGGCCGCCCGAAAGCCTGGCGCGGCGCGAGGCGGCGCTCGCGGGCTGAGCATTCAGCGAAAGGTGAAAGTCCTTCACTCTAAGGTGCGGCTTACTCGTTTGCCCTGAGCGGCGTCGGTCGCGACAGTGGCGCTCCCAGCCACTCGGCCATGCGACATGGCCTTTATCCAGGAGCGTCCCCCATGAATGATCCGGTTCTTTGCGACATTGCCGAAGGTGTCGCGACCCTGACGCTGAATCGTCCGGAAAAGCTGAACGCCATCAACTACGCCATGGCCGATGCGCTGCTGGACTGGCTCGATCGCCTTGAGACCGCAGCCGAGGTCGGGGCTGTGATCCTTACCGGAGCCGGGGACCGCGCCTTTTCTGCCGGCGGCGACATTCGCGAATTCTCGCGCAGTGTGGAACAGGGCAGCGCCGCGGCGGTGCGAGACTTCGTGCGCCGCGGGCAGGCCATGACCGCACGCCTGGAGGCCTATCCCAAGCCGGTCATCGCCGCGGTCAACGGGCTCGCCTACGGCGGTGGCTGTGAGATCACCGAAGCGGTCCACCTGGCCGTCGCCAGCGAGGCCGCGGTTTTTGCCAAACCGGAGATCAAGCTTAGCATGCCGCCGACCTTCGGTGGAACGCAGCGCCTGCCACGCCTGGCTGGGCGCAAGCGGGCGCTCGAACTGCTGCTCACCGGCGACAATTTCTCTCCGGCCCAGGCGTTGCAGATGGGGCTGGTCAATCAGGTCGTGGCCCCGGCCGACCTGCTTCCCGCCGCGAGGGCCCTTGCCGGACGCATCCGGCGGCGCTCGCCCCTGGCAACGGCCGGCATCATCACCGCGGTGACCCGGGGGCTGAATGCCGCGATCGGCGAGGGCCTGGCGATGGAGAGCGAGCAGTTCGCCCGCATGGTGCCGACCCACGATCTGCGTGAGGGCCTGTGCGCCTGGCTCGAGCGGCGCCCGGCGGTCTACACGGGCAGCTGAGTCGCGCCGGTGGTATCGGCCAGGGCGGCGCAGATCCAGTCGCGAAAGGCGGCCACCTCCGGTCGGCCGAGCGACTCCGG
>ENA-ORCZ01000539-ORCZ01000539.1-marine-metagenome-genome-assembly--contig:-NODE-539-length-15122-cov-3.766700_pt1 | contig 15122 bp, 9 predicted proteins | sample MGYA00237785_ERZ508519 | MGnify/ENA primary metagenome ERZ508519 (study PRJEB26189, sample SAMN06268790) | marine metagenome | isolation source: Bioluminescent Bay, La Paraguera, Puerto Rico | place...
CCCCCCTGCCGCAGCCTGCTGGTCCGCCTCGCGCCAGCCGAACACATGACCCAGTATTTCGGCCTGCTGGCGCTTTCAGGAAAAGTCACCAGCTTCCTCGCCCCGCTTACCGTCGGCGTCGTGACGGCGCTGACCGCCAGCCAACCGGCAGGCATGTCCGTCATTCTGGTGTTCTTCGGGGTTGGATTGATGTTGTTGGTTAAGGTGCGGGAACGAGCGGTGGAGTGATTTCCCGATTCAATTCAATCGCAGCCATCTCACCTCGCAGGCGTCCCGGGTCCTGGATCTTCGCTTTGCTGCGTCCGGGATGGCAGCTGAAATGATACGGCCAAAGACAACAAAAAACGCGCCGGAAAAACTCCGGCGCGTCTGATCTCTGTCATGCCGCTTACGGTCAGGCGACCTGGCGGACATTGGCAAGGAAGCCTTCGACTTCCTGTTTCAGCCGGTTGGCTTCGGTCTGCAGCACGTTGGCGGAGGCGGAGACCTGACGGGCGGCATTGCCGGTGTCGTCGGCGGAGGCGGCCACCTTGACGATGTTCTGCGCAACTTCCTGGGTGCCGTTGGAGGCTTCCTGGATGTTGCGGGCGATTTCATCCGTGGCAAGGCCCTGCTGCTCGACGGAGACCTGGATGGAGGAAGAGATCTCGTTCATCCGCTCGATGGTCTCGGAAATGCCCTTGATCGCCTCGACGGAACCGGTGGTCTCGGTCTGCACCGACTGGATCTGCAGCGAGATTTCCTCGGTCGCCTTGGCGGTCTGGTTGGCGAGTTCCTTCACTTCGGCGGCAACAACCGCAAAGCCCTTGCCGGCTTCGCCCGCGCGGGCGGCCTCGATCGTGGCGTTGAGAGCCAGAAGGTTGGTCTGTTCGGCGATATCCGTGATCAGCTTGACCACTTCGCTGATGCGGTTGGCGGCCTTGGCCAGCCCCTCGATCTTGCGGTTGGTGGACTGGGCCTGCTCCACGGCGTGGGAGGCGATTTCCGTCGACTGGGTCATCTGGCGGGAAATCTCGCCGACCGAAGCCATCAGCTCTTCCGCTGCCGAGGCGACCGTCTCGACATTCGAGGAGGCTTCCTCGGAGGCGGCGGCCACCGCGGTGCTCTTCTCGCTGGTGTCGTCGGCGCCGGCCGTCAGCGTCTGGGACGCCGCGTTGAGGTCCTGCACCTGGTTCATGACGATCTGGGTCAGCTCGGAAATCTGGCGGTCGAAGTTCTGCGACAGCTCGCTGATTCGTTCGGCCCGTGCCAGTTGCTGGCGCTGCGTGTCTTCCTGCTCGACGGCCAGCGCCTCGGCCTGGCGGGCCTTGTCGCGGAAAACCTCCAGCGCCTTGCTGATCTCGCCGATTTCGTCCTGCCGGCCGGTGTCGTCGATCGGCTCGTCGTAGCGACGGTCGATCAGGGCCTGGATGCTGCGGACTGCCCGTTCCAGCGGACGGCGAACGATGGTGTTGCCGACCACGTAGATCGACAGAGCCACCACGATCAGCAGGACAACTCCGACGCCGATGATCAGCGTGGTGATCTGGGTGGAGGCCGCGTTCATGGTGTCGAGCGGTACGTTGACGACGACCGCAAGCTTCGCGTCGGTGCCGGTGACGGGCACCGGCATGACGATGCGGTGGACGTCGGTTCCGAGCGTGTTGGAATAGCCGTTATATTCGAACGGCTTGCCGTCCTTCACCGCGGCAAGCAGCTTGTCCTTTACGGCAAGGTCGGCTTCCGCGCGGCCTTCGGACCAGGGCTTGCCGAGGACGGCAGGATCGGCGTGGGCGATCCAGACGCCGTTCTGGGAAAGAAGCTGCACGGAGCCGGTTTCCAGCGGTTTCTGTCTGGCGAGTTCCTCGGAGAGCGGGGTCAGCAGGATGTCGCCGCCGGCGACACCGATCACCTTGCCTTCGTGGCGGATCGGCACGGAGAAGGAAACACCCGTAACTGTTTTGCCGTCGGCTTCCCAGCTGTAAGGCTCGGTCATGTAGTCCTTGCCGGTGACATAGGCGCCGTTGAACCAGAGCTCATCCGGGTTGCTCATGTCGCCGACGGCGATCTTCTCGATCGGCCGGTAGGCGAGCGTGCCGTCCGCCTTGCGGAAGTAATAGGGCTGCCATTCGCCGCCTTCGGCCCATTTCGCATCGCCTTTCAGCTCTGCGTCCTTGCCGTCGAGCTGGTTGCCGGTGACGACGCCCCATGCGCCGGACAGGTCCTGGTTGGTGAGGGCGAGGTTCTCGACAACGGCGTTCCAGGCTTCCCTGTCGACCGCATCGGCCTTCTTCATGCCGCCGAGGACGCTTGCCAGAGCCTGCGCCGACTTCAAGCCCTTTTCCAGGCCGCGCTGCACGAATTGCGCCTGTTCGCGCGCCACTGTTTCGGCTTCCGTGCGGGCCAGATCTCCCGTGATGCGGGAGGCTTCCCAGCCGATGAAGCTGATGCCGACGACGAGGGCGGCCGTCAGGGCAGCCGCGCTTGCGCCAATGAGCTTTGTCGTTACCTTCGCTCTTCCAAACACCGGTAGTCTCCGCGAATCGCAAGAAACGGCAGGAAGTACCTGCCGAAAGTTTCGCAAGACTACCTTCGGGGCGTTAACAAGGTCTTCAATCTGCGCGTTTTCCGGGCCTTAACCGGCCGGATTTTGCAAGTAACGTCAGAAAACTAGCTGTCTTAACTTGAAGGGGCTCGGAATCGCGAAGCCGGACCAAAACCCTCCCGCGATCGGTGGAACGCGGGAGGGGGAAAAAGTGTGAAAGGTGGTGGGTGCGCATCAGTGTCGGAAATGGCGCATTCCGGTGAGCACCATGGCGAGGCCCGCCTCGTCGGCGGCAGCGATCACGTCGTCGTCGCGCATGGAGCCGCCCGGCTGGATGACCGCAGTGGCGCCGGCCTCGGCTGCCGAAAGCAGGCCGTCGGCGAACGGGAAGAAGGCATCGGAGGCCACAACGCAGCCCTTGGTCAGCGGCTCGTCAAGGCCCGCGGCCTCGGTCGCGTCGAGCGCCTTGCGGGCGGCGATGCGGGCGGAATCCACCCGGCTCATCTGGCCGGCGCCGACACCGACGGTGGCGCCGTCCCTGGCATAGACGATGGCGTTCGACTTCACGTGCTTGGCGACGCGGAAGGCGAACTTGAGGTCCGCCAGTTCCTGATCGCTCGGCGCGCGCTTGGTGACCACCTTCAGGTCGAGATCGTCGACGACGCCGTTGTCACGGGACTGGACCAGAAGGCCTCCGGCGACCGATTTGACGAAAAGCCCCTTCGAGCGCGGGTCCGCAAGGCCGCCCGTCACCAGGAGGCGCAGGTTCTTCTTCGCTGCGATGATCGCCCTGGCTTCATCGTCGGCGTCCGGCGCGATGATGACTTCCGTGAAGATCTTGACGATTTCCTCGGCGGCGGCCGCATCGAGTGTCCGGTTCAGCGCGACGATGCCGCCGAAGGCCGAAACAGGATCGCAGCGAAGCGCCTTTTCATAGGCGTCCTTCAGGCTGCCGCCCTCGGCAACGCCACACGGATTGGCATGCTTGATGATCGCAACCGCGCTGGTGCGGGCTGGATCGAATTCGCTCACCAGTTCGAAGGCGGCATCGGTGTCGTTGATGTTGTTGTAGGAAAGCGTCTTTCCCTGGAGTTGCTTCGCGGTGGCAACGCCCGGACGCTTCTCGCCGGTCTTGTAGAAGCCGGCGGTCTGGTGCGGGTTCTCGCCGTAGCGCATGACTTCGGCGAGTTCGCCGCCGACAGCTCGGTGGGCGGGCGTCGCCTCGTCCAGCTGGTCGGCCATCCAGTTGGAAACCGCCGCGTCATAAGCGGCGGTGCGGGCGAAGGCCTTCAAAGCCAGCTTCTTGCGCAGGGCCAGCGGCGCCTTGCCGCCATTAGCGTCGAGCTCGGCCACGACCGTTTCGTAGTCGGCAGGGTCGGTAACGACCGTCACATAGGCATGGTTCTTGGCCGCAGCGCGGGTCATGGCCGGGCCGCCGATATCGATGTTCTCGATGCCGGTGGCATAGTCGGCACCGGAAGCGACAACTTCCTCGAACGGATAGAGATTGCCGCAGAAGAGATCGATGCCGACGATGCCGTGATCGCGCATGGCGTCCTGGTGGTCGCTGTCGTCGCGGATCGCAAGCAGGCCGCCGTGAACCTTCGGATGCAGCGTCTTCACGCGGCCGTCCATGATTTCCGGAAAGTCCGTCACCTCGGAAATGTCCAGAACCTTGAGCCCTGCGTCTTTAAGCGCCTTGTACGAGCCGCCGGTGGAGACGAGCTCGACACCGCGCTCGGACAGCGCTCTTGCAAAGTCGACAAGACCGGTCTTGTCGAAGACGGAGAGCAGCGCGCGCCTGACGGGAACCAGGTCGGGAACAGGTACGGCTTTGGATACAATGGCCATGGATTTGCCTCGCGAAATGGAAGGTCCGAAGCATCGTGTGGTCAGAGAACGCACACAGGATGTTCCGACACCTAAAGGCCGATCAGCCCAAGCGCGTTCAACCGGTTCCGGTTGAGCGCCCGCTGATCCGTGAGAGTCGGGCTCGCCCTATCACGTCTTCCGTCAAAGCGGAAGGTATATGAGGGGGGATGCCTGCCTATTCTTCGAGCGGCAATTCGTCCGGTTCGCTCACCTCGTCGAAATCGCTGGTGCCGCGGCGGCTGAGCTTCGCCGCAGCGGTCTTGCGGAATTGCCAGCCCACATGAGGGGTTTCCAGCAGAGATCCGGAAATGACGATCTGCTCGGTCTTGCGGTGACCGTAGACATCGGAGAGGTAAATGCTTTCCTCCAGCGCCAGTTCGAGACCGGGTGCATCGAATTCCCAGGCCTCGCCGTCCCGGCACACCATGAGCACCGCCGACCCGCCGCGGATCAGCGAGGCGCGCAGGCCGGGATGCAGGTGGAAACGGATCGCGTAGCGGTGCTCCGGATCGATCTCGCCGACCGCCTTGAAGGTGTCGACCCCGTCCAGCACGGTGCCGTCGCCGGCGAGACGCAGATCGCGCTCGTGCAGGACGTGGAATTCGCTCGCATACCCGTCATGGGACGCGGTGATGCGGCTGCCCGCTGCGTCGTCCTCGCGCTCAAGGGGAACGTGCGTCGGGCCAGAGAGGATGGGTGCTCCGAGTATGTGACCGAAGGGCCTGTCCGACAGGAAGTGGCAGGACGAGGTGTCCTCGATCGTCGCCGTGGAATGGGCTGCCGTCGACCGGCTGACCCGGCGCCAGGTCGCGTTGGATTTCGGCGAGACGCCGCAATTGACGACGATGCGGTTGCTGCCGGAAGAAAACTCCAGCGACAGACAGCCGGCATGGGCATTGCCCGAAACGCCGAGGGCGGGCGCCGGGCCGGTATCGACGAGGACCACCGATGCACCGCAGTTGAGCCGCTGGTAGCCGGAATGGGGCGCATTGACGGGCGGTGCGCCACGGGCATCGTCATAGGCGAGGATCGTGGCGACGAGGTCGCTCGGGGTCGAGCCCATGCCGTTGAAATGCGCAAGGGCACCGTCGCCGTGGCGGAAGAAGCGCAGGAGCGGCATCATCCGATCGACCGACTGAAGCATGGCGGGCGGGATTTCCAGGCCCTGTGCCACGAAGGCCTGCCGGACCGGCAAAAGATCGGCGAGGATATCGATCAGGGCCCGCGGATTGCGCGAGATATGACCGCCGTCGGGGAGGATCTGGCGTGTCAGTTCCTGATCGAGCCGCCGGATGCTCTGGCGGGCGAAACGGCCCTGCCCGGCCATGGAAATGCAGGCGGCCGCCATGGCGAGTGCCGCATGCAGCCGCTCGACGCCGTCTTCCGTCTCGTTGATGGTCTGGCGCAGGTAGCGCACCTGGCGGGCGAGCGAGCGGACGAAGCTGCGGTAGAAATCGTGGTCGCCGTCCTGGAGGATGAAGGGCGAATGCGCGAGCCAGGAGAGGATGCGCCGCGTCACCACATCGGCTTCCCACCCGATCTCGTGCCAGCGGCCGCAATACTTGATCCAGTCGTCGACAAGGGCGCGCGCATTCTGTCGGGAAATCTGACTGTCGGAGGCCCGCAGGTCGCGCAGCCAGCCGAAACTGTGCAACTCACGCTGCCAGTCCTGATGCACGGCCTTGAGTTCGAAGGGAGACCTTCCCTGCGTTTCCACCAGGTGACCGGAAAAGAGGAACCGCCCGCCATAGATGTCGGCCGCGTTGGTGGCGTCAGCCGTGCGCAGATCCTGCGGCGCGATCAGGAGACGCGCCGGCACAGCCGAGAACGGCTGCATGCGGAACAGGGGTCCGCCATGCATCCATTTCAGGGATCGCTGCCAAACATGCAGGGCCAAAAGCCGCCAGATCCGGCTTCTTTCACTCAGGCTCGCACTATTCACCAAACCATCCCCGATATCGATGGTTTCTGCGCGTTTATGGGGGTCTCCAGTCGCTACTTAAAGAAAACGAAGCATTAAGGTTAGCATTTCATTTATAGAATCATTGCAAGTGAACGGTTTATGCCGCGTTAAAACAGGCGGAATCTGGCGGCAAAAAAGCCATCGAGGCCACCCGCCTCCTCGTCGTTTGCCGCAAGGTGGCACGGCAGGCAGCGCAGAAAACCCTCTTCCGTGACACAGTGCGCAAGGCCGCCGATCTCTTCGGCCGTCACCGGAACCAGCTCCACCTTGCCGGTCTGCCGCTCCAGAAAGGCCCGTGCCTGAGCCTCGCCTTCGGCGGCTTCCAGCGAACAGGTGCAATAGACGACGAGACCGCCGGGTTTCACCCAGCCGAGAACCCTGTCGAGCAGCTCACGCTGGATTTCCGAGAGTTTCTCCACATCATAGGCCTGCTTGATCCAGGGAACGTCCGGATGCCGGCGAATGGTGCCGGTGGCGCTGCAGGGCGCGTCGAGCAGGATCGCGTCGAAGGGCTCTTTCGGGGTGAAGTCCCTGAGGTCAGCCGTGACGGTATGCACGCTGAGCCCGAGACGGCGCATGTTTTCCTCGAGCCGTTTCAGCCGGCTTGCGGAAATGTCGATGGCGGTGACCTGCGCACCCGCTGCCGCAAGCTGGGCGGTCTTGCCGCCGGGTGCGGCACAGAGATCGGCAACCTTCAGGCCACTCACGTCGCCAAGCAGGCGGGCGGGCAGAGCGGCCGCGGCATCCTGTACCCACCAGGCGCCCTCGCCGAAGCCTTCCAGCGCCTCGACGGCCCCCTTCTTCACCAGCCGCACGCTGCCGGCCCCGACGACCCGGCCGTCCAGCTTCCCGGCCCAGCCTTCAGGATCCGCCTTGACGCTGAGATCGAGGGCAGCCTCGTGCCTGTGCGCAGCAGCCATGGCGCGTGCCGTTTCCTCCCCGTAGGCCGCCTGCCAGCTATCCATCAGCCAGGCGGGCGTGTTCAGAAGGTCGGGGTCGAGATCTTCGGTAATGTCCGCGCGCTCGCGGCCGAGGCGGCGCAACACACCGTTGACGAGGCCCTTGTAGGGCCGGGCGCGCCGGTCGAGCCCGGCATGGTCGACGGCCAGCGACACCGCCGCGCGGTCCGGAACATCCATGAACAGCATCTGGGCAATCGCCACGTGCAGGATGTCCAGCACCCGGCCGGTCTTTTCCGGGATCGGCCGGTCGAGCAGGCGCTCCAGGATCTCGGCGATCTCGCCGCGATGCCTCAGGGCCGCGCCGACAATCGCCCGCACCAGCGCGCGGTCGTTTGCGGCAAGGGCGCGGAAGCCGGAATGGCCGGAACCGGCATCAAGCTCGCCGTCGAGCGGGCGGCGCTTGTGGACCACGTTGCCGAGAATGTCCGCGGCGGCCTTGCGCGCGGCGAAGCCCGGCTTTTCGACTCTTTCCGCTTCCGGATCGGTTTTCGGTTTCGGCTTGGTGTTCGCCCGTCTGGTCAAGCGCATGGTCCAATCGCATCGCCGGATCGCCGCTCACGTACGGGGTCCCGGTAGGTATCAAAATCAAGCGCCGCAGACCGGGCCTCCGGTCGCGGCGCATTCAGTGCAGTCTAAGCCGGGCCGTGCCCGACACAAAGCGGTTTCTGTTCCGGGCCTGTCGGGGCTTAACCCCAGGGGCCCTTGGGGCGGCGCGGCGCGCCGGTCGGCGAGGACGGGCGGCTTCCGCCCCAGGGACCTGAAGAAGAGGCCGGAGCCGCACGGCCGGGGGCGGAACGCCCGCCGGACCCAAGCCCCGCATCGGACAGCTTGCGCAGTTCGTTGATGCGGTTCTGGGTGTTCGGGTGAGTGGAGAAGAGATTGTCCATGCGCTCCCCCGACAGCGGGTTCATGATGAACATATGCGCCGTCGCCGGGTTGGCTTCCGCATCCGGATTGTGGATCTGCGCCACGCCGCGGGAAATCTTGGCGAGGGCAGAGGCCAGCCACATCGGTTCGCCGCAGATCTGCGCCCCCATGCGGTCGGCGGCATATTCGCGGGTCCGTGAAATCGCCATCTGCACGATCATGGCAGCCATCGGTGCCACGATCATCATCAGCAGGACGCCGACGATGCCGAGCGGATTGTTGCGGTTGCCGCCGAAGAAGAAGGCGAAATTCGCCAGCATGGAGATCGCACCGGCGATCGTCGCCGTGATCGTCATGATCAGCGTGTCGTGGTTCTTCACATGGGCAAGCTCGTGCGCCATCACCCCGGCGATTTCCTCGGGCGTCAGCAGGTTCAAGAGCCCGGTGGTCGCGGCAACCGCGGCATTTTCGGGATTGCGGCCGGTGGCAAAGGCGTTGGGCTGGGGATTGTCGATCAGGTAGACCTTGGGCATCGGCAGGCCGGCATTCTGCGACAGCTGCTCGACCATGCGATAGAACTCGGGCGCGGTTCGCGCATCCACTTCGCGCGCGTGATGCATGCGCAGCACCATCTTGTCCGCGTTCCAGTAGCTGAAGAGGTTCATGGCAGCGGCAACGGCCAGGGCAATCAACATGCCCGACTGTCCGCCGATCATGAAGCCGATTCCCATGAAAAGGGCGGTCATTGCCGCCAGAAGCATTGCCGTGCGGATGTAGTTCATCGCAGCTCTGTTCCGTTTCGTCGAGGTTCGATACGTCCAATGAAGGCCTGGGCAGGTCTCCGGTTTCGCCTGAAAGATGGGGAGTGCTGCCATTCTTGGCAAGATTGACCTATATACGTGACAAACCTGTAATCTCCAGCTTTCAGAGTGCCATGACCGAAAAACCGGACAGTCCGACACAAGCCTACAGCCAGACCGAAGCCCCCTCGCTCAAGACGGAGATCGCGGAGGCTCCGGGAAAGAAGTTCGAGGACCTGCCTCCGGCGGCACAGCGCGCGCTGAAGGAAGCTGAGGAACGCCGACGCCGGATCGACGCGCGCCAAAAGGCAATGCCGGAGGAGGTCAACGGGCGCGGCGGACTGGAGCCGACGCGCTATGACGACTGGGAAATCAAGGGCCTGACGGTCGATTTCTGAGACACGTGGATTGCCGTTGACTTCCGCGCTGTGAGCGCTTTCAGTGCTGAAAGTGTGACTTGGGATGGGGCGCATGAGGGGAAACAACGCAGCAGGCCCGATGTGTTCGGCCGACGGCAGGACCATGCTTTATCCGATCCGGAAAGGCGACACGCTTACCCGGATCGCAGAGGAGCATTACAATGCCTTCGGTCCGGCGGCCAAGGAAACGGTCGATCAGATCCTGGCGCTCAACCCGCAGATCAAAAGTCCGGACATGATCTACGCGGGCCACATGCTGCTGCTGCAGTTTCCCTTGCAGGACGGCGGTCAGCCGGGCTTCAGCCTCAGCGACCTGCAATCTGCCCAGCAGGCCTGGAACTCCAAACCCCGCATGGAACAGGCCGATCTCGCCCAGACGGCCAGAGCCATTACGGCGCTCGACGTCGCCAAACGGGTGACGCAGTTCGGCGGAACGGGGGCTTCGCAGGTTTCCTCGATCCTCAGCACCAACAAGCGGCACTACTATAACGCCGCTCTGGAATTCGTCCGCTACAAGCGCGGCTTGATCGAAAAGAGTCGCTATGACGACCTGCGGCGCACGCATCTGCAACAGCTGCAACACAACATGGGGCCGCTGGAAAAGCCCGTTTTCGGCAAAAAGACGGTCTTCGAGACCTTCCGCATGTCGCCGGGCAGGTCGTCCGATCCGGTGGCACCTTTTCTCAAGCAGATCGACAATCTGGAAAGCCTTACCCGAAAGATCCGGAGAGGCGGGGCTGTCCTCGACTTCCTGTCGCTGCCCCTCAACTATTACGACATCGCCACCACGGCGAATTCGGTCGAACAGGATAAAAAGCTTGTCAACCTCGTGACCGGAATGGCCGCAGGCAAGATCGCGCAAGTGGGGATCACACGGCTGGTCGTCGGAGTGGCGCTGGCGGCTACTCCGGTCGGCTGGGGTGCGGCGCTGGTCATCGGGGTCGGCTCAATCGTTGCAGGCGAGGTCGTGAGCCATTTTGCAGCGGAAGCCTATGAAAAGCATCTGAGCCATATCCGGATCGTCGACCTGATCGAGGAGATCGAAATTCCCGGATTGGAATAGCCGCAAGCAGTCTTCACGCGAGCTGGCGCACCTGCTCGGCGATTGCTTTGGCCAGATCCGCCTGCGGTTCGGCAGCGAAATGGACCGCGTCGACCGGGCTTGCCGAAATCACGGTGCCGGTGTCGAAAAAGGCAGCGCCGTATTCGGCGGCCTTTTCCCGGTAACAGGCCGCCAGCTTGTGGGATTCGGCTTCGGCCGTCGCGCCGAACTGGGCGACGAAAGGCGTGCCCTCCAGCGGAGCGAGAGGGGGCGGTGCCATCAGAAGCACCTTCGGCGCACGGCCCTCGACGTCGTCGGTCGGCCGAACGGCAAAATCCAGAAGCCGGCCCATGGCGATGGCGATGGTCTCCGCGTTCATGCCGAAACGGCCCTGCAGGTCGTTCGTGCCCAGCATGATGATCAGGATATCGATGGGCATATGCGTCTTGCGCACGGTCGCCAGATGCGCAAGGCCGTTCTTGTCGCCCTTGACGGGATCCTCGAAGACGGTGGTCCGGCCGTTGACGCCCTCCTCGACCACGTAGAAATCGGCACCCAGTTCCTTCTGCAGAAGCCGCGGCCAGCGCACATCATGGCCGTAGCGGGACTTGTCGACGGGATTGAAACCCCAGGTCAGGGAATCGCCGAAACAGACGACGGTCAAAGGCTGGCGTGTCAAAGTTCTCTCCACAGGTCACATGCATCTGCGTTGACCTTCAAAAAGATGCAAAAAAACCGATAGCGCAAGGCCGCAAACTGCCAACTCCGACTTCGTTTCAGGGTCAGAAACCAGTTGGTGTTCTAGTTTGAGCCGACGGCCGCAGACGCGGGCGACGAGATCCGCGAGGTGCTGCCTGTCGCTTTTCTCCACGGCTTCGACCGCTCCCGGCCAAGATACCCGACCCGCCTGTGGATGCTGCCCCGGAAAATGCCCTGCGGTGCCGTTGGTTAATAAGGGATTTACCATGGCGGGGATAGGTTCGGGGCAAAGTTATGCGTAACGATGCCGGAATGTTCATGGTGGCCAGCCAAAAAGCCTATCAGCACGGTGTGTCCCTGCCGAGCTCCAATCCCTTTCAGCGCCTTGCCGAGCTTCTTGCCGGCGAGACACCCGGTCTTGATCCGATCATCATGACGATCGGCGAGCCGCAGCACGCGATCCCCGATTTCACGGCGGAAGTCCTGGCCGAAAACATGGCGAATTTCCGCCGTTATCCACCGATCGAAGGATCACCGGAATTCCGAGCCGCTGTTGCCGCCTGGCTGGACCGTCGCTATTCGCTCGGCGGAACGATCGATGTCGACCACGGCGTTCTGCCGCTTAACGGCTCGCGCGAGGGGCTCTCTTTCGGCGCGATCGCCGCGCGCGATCAACTCGACAAGGGCATCGACCATCCGATCGTGATTCTGCCGAACCCGTTCTATCAGACCTATGCCGCGGCGGCTCATGTCGCCGATGGCGAGGCGGTGCTGCTCGATGCGGTCCCCGGCAACAACTTCCTGCCCGATCTCGACAGTCTCGATGCGGATCTTCTTGCAAGGACGGTTGCCTTCTACGTCGCCTCGCCGACCAATCCCGAAGGCTACGTTGCCGACATGGACTACTGGCAGCGCCTTATCGGCCTTGCCCGCCGCCATGACTTCTTCATCTTCGCCGACGAGTGTTATTCGGAGATCTACCGCGACACTCCGCCGACGGGCATCCTGGAAGCCGCCAGGGAAATGGGTGGGGACTATGCGAAGATCATTGTGCTGAATTCGCTTTCCAAACGCTCCAACCTTGCCGGGCTGCGCTGCGGCTTTGCCGCCGGCGATCCGGTCTTCCTGAAGAAATGGGCCAGGTTCCGCGGGCTTGCCGCACCGCAAGTGCCCCTGCCGGCCCAGGCCGTGGCGGTGCGCGCCTATCAGGACGAAACGCATGTGGCGGAGAACCGGCGGCTCTACAACGAGAAATTCGCCGCCGCCGAACGCCGTCTCGGGCCGATCCTCGGTCCGGTCACGCCGCAGGCCGGTTTCTTCCTCTGGCTCGATGTCAACCGTTGGGGCGACGGGGTTTCGGTGACCAGGGCCCTGTGGCGGGACGCAGGCGTGAAAGTGCTGCCGGGAAGCTATCTCGCCTCCGATCAGGCGGACGGCGGCAATCCGGGCCGGTCCTACATACGCATCAGTCTGACCGCTCCGCTGGAGCAGACCGAAATCGCCCTCGACCGTTTGGCAAATTGGATGGGAGACAAAGCATGAGGCGGGCCAGCGCAGTTCGCGGCAACGGCCGCAGGAACTCCGTCGATCTTCTCGATACGGAAGCTCCGCTCAAACGCTTTCTCCGCCGCAATCTTGTGGGGGCGTCGGGCCTTGCCATCATCGCGCTGGCGGCGATGCTGGCCGCATCGCTCGCCACCTGGTCCGTCGGCGACCCGAGCCTCAACCATGCCACCGAAGGTCCGGTGCGCAACGCGCTTGGTGCGCCCGGTGCGATCCTCGCCGACATTCTCATGCAGACCATCGGCCTTGCGACCGCCGTCTTCCTGGTGCCGCTGGTGCTGTGGGGCTGGCGCCTGTTGGCGGGCCACGCCCTCGGTATCGGCCGCAAGAGGCTGGCGTTCTGGCTGATCGGCACCAGCCTTGCCGCCGGCGCGCTCGCCTCGCTGCCCCTGCCCGACAGCTGGCCGCTGCCCACGGGCCTCGGCGGCTTCTTCGGCGATACGGTCCACCATATTCCGGCGCTGATCACCGGCAACATGACGAGCGGTGCCGCCACGATCGTCGGCGGCCTCGGTCTCGGCGTTCCGGCCGTTCTCATGCTGCTGGCCGCTGCCGGCTGGCTCGGCAATGTCGGCGCTCCCGCTCCGCGCATCGAGCCGGTTGCCGGGCCGAGCGGCCACGGCAAATCCATCGAGGACGATCTCGGCCTTGACGACGAGGAAGGCGAATCCCGGCTCGGCCTCTTCGCGAGCGCATTCGTCGGCCATGTGGCGCACGTCGCCCTTCTGGGCGGGGCCCAGTTGCGCCGCCTGACGGGTTTCCGGCGCAAGCCGGCGCATGCGGAGGAGGATGCCTGGTACGAGGATGATGAGGACGGCGATTACGAAGCAGATCACGATCCGGACGAGCCGTCTTCCGCCGAACGCAAGGGCAACCCGTTCAAGGCGATCCGACGGGCCATCAGCGGCCGCCTGATGCCGCAGGACGACGACGGTCTGGACGAATTCTACGAGCGTGGCCGCTACGGAGACGAGGACGACCACGACGATCCCTATGTCGACGACCCTTACAGCGAGGATGGCGAAGGGTTCGAACCGGACGAGCTCATGATCGACAAGGGTCCGGTTTCCGGCCGGCCTCAGGTGCCGGTCGGCATCGCCTCTCCCGAACCCGTCCGTGAAGCCCCGGCGCCGCAAGCGCCGGCTCCCGCGGGCCGAGTGATTCCGCCGGCGCCGCGCCCGAAGCAGAGCAAGCGGGCAATCGATGAGGCGCAGCCCTCTTTCCTCGGCGCGCCGGAGGAATACGAACTGCCGCCGCTGCGGCTTCTGGCCGAGCCCAAGACCGGCGGCAAGGTGCCCGGCCTTTCCGCCGACGCGCTGGAACAGAATGCCCGCATCCTGGAAGGGGTGCTGGAGGATTTCGGCGTCCGCGGCGAGATTATAGAGGTGCGCCCGGGGCCGGTCGTCACCCTTTACGAACTGGAGCCGGCACCGGGCATCAAGTCGTCGCGGGTCATCGGCCTGGCCGACGACATTGCACGCTCCATGAGCGCGATCTCCGCCCGCGTCGCGGTGATCCCGGGCAAGAACGCCATCGGCATCGAGCTGCCCAATGCCCGCCGCGAGACAGTTTATCTGCGCGAATTGCTGGCCGCCCAGGATTTCGAAAAATCCAAGGCGAAGCTGGCCCTGGCGCTCGGCAAGACCATCAACGGCGAGAGCGTCGTCGCCGACCTTGCCCGCATGCCGCACCTGCTGGTGGCCGGTACCACGGGCTCGGGCAAGTCCGTGTCGATCAACACCATGATCCTGTCGCTGCTCTACCGGCTGACGCCGGACCAGTGCAAGCTCATCATGATCGACCCGAAAATGCTGGAACTCTCCATCTATGACGGCATCCCGCACCTTCTGACGCCGGTTGTGACCGACCCGAAAAAGGCCGTGGTGGCGCTGAAATGGACCGTCCGGGAGATGGAGGACCGCTACCGCAAGATGTCGAAGATGGGCGTCAGAAACATCGACGGCTACAACACGCGCATCAAGCAGGCGCTGGAGAAGAACGAGAGCTTCACCCGGACCGTACAGACCGGCTTCGACCGCGATACCGGCCAGCCCATCTACGAGGAAGAGGAGCTGCCGCTCGAAGCCATGCCCTATATCGTCGTCATCGTCGACGAAATGGCCAACCTGATGATGGTCGCGGGCAAGGACATCGAGGGGGCGATCCAGCGCCTGGCGCAGATGGCCCGCGCCGCCGGCATTCACATCATCATGGCGACGCAGCGCCCGTCGGTCGACGTCATTACCGGTACCATCAAGGCCAACTTCCCGACCCGAATCTCCTTCCAGGTGACGTCGAAGATCGACAGCCGTACCATCCTGGGCGAAATGGGTGCCGAACAGCTGCTGGGCATGGGCGACATGCTCTACATGGCCGGCGGCGGGCGTATCCAGCGCGCTCACGGCCCCTTC
>ENA-ORCZ01000541-ORCZ01000541.1-marine-metagenome-genome-assembly--contig:-NODE-541-length-15068-cov-2.716697_pt1 | contig 15068 bp, 11 predicted proteins | sample MGYA00237785_ERZ508519 | MGnify/ENA primary metagenome ERZ508519 (study PRJEB26189, sample SAMN06268790) | marine metagenome | isolation source: Bioluminescent Bay, La Paraguera, Puerto Rico | place...
TAGTCCTGGCCCTCGGGCGCGTAGTTCTTGAAGTGACTGAGCTGGCCGGCCATGGGTCCCTGGTTGCCGACCTGCCAGAACATCCACTCCAGCAGCTCCTTGCGCGCCAGCGGCCCCTCGGGCAGGAAGCGGCCGGTTTTCTCCGCCAGGTAAATCATGATGGCGCCGCTCTCGAAGACGCTCACCGGTTCACCTTCTACATCGTGGTCGACGATGGCCGGCATCTTGGCGTTGGGGCTGATGGCCAGGAACTCCGGCTTGAACTGGTCGCCTTCGGCCAGCTTCATCAGGTGCGTGGTGTAGTCGAGGCCGAGCTCCTCCAGCAGGATGGCAACCTTCCAGCCGTTGGGCGTCGGCGCGTAGTAGAAGTCGATCATGCCGCGTTCTCGCCGGCCTCGGCCGCTTCCGCGGCGGCGCCGCTGCCGATCAGCTCCTCGATCTCCGCCGCGCCGTAGCCGGCCTCGGCCAGGATCTCGCGGGTGTGGCCGCCCAAGGCCGGGGCGCCGTAGCGATCCTCGGCCGGGGTGGCGGAGAACTGCGCCGGGGTGCGCGCCTGGCGCAGCCGCCCGGCGACCGGGTGATCGCTCTCCACGACGATGCCGTTGGCCCGGACCTGGGGATGGCGGATCGCCTCGCGCCGGGTCAGCACCGGGGCGCAGGGCACGCCGGCGGTCTCCAGACGCGCCAGCCAGTCGGCGGTGGTGCGCTCGCGCAGCACCTCCTGGGTCAGCTCCAGGCGGGCGTTCTTGTTGCGGTCGAGATCCTCGGAGGTCTGAAAGCGCGGATCGTCCTTCCACTCGGGCCGCTCGGCCGCCTCGGCGAGGCCGAGCCACTCCTTGTGACGCATGACGGCGACGGAGATGTAGCCGTCCTGCGTTTCGTAGATCAGGTCGATCCAGCTCTGCGCCACTTCCTTTTCCATCTCGTCGCCGACGAAGGTGTGGCCGCCCATGTCGGAGCCCCAGAGGAAGGCCAGCACGGTATCCAGCATGGAAAGGCGAACGTGCTGGCCATCGCCTGTGCGGCTGCGCGCCAGGAGGGCGGCGCAGACCGCCTGGGACATGGCGAAGCCGGTCAGCTTGTCGGGCAGGATGGTGCGCACCAGGCGTGGGCGCTCCTCGTCGTTGCCGGCCTGCACGGTGGTCAGGCCGCTGAGAGACTGGATCAGCGGGTCGAAAACCGGCTTTCCGGCGAAGGGGCCTTCGAAACCGAAGCCGGCGATGGAGACGTAGACCAGACCAGGATTGATCGCCTTCAGGGTCTCGTAGCCGAGCCCGAGGCGGTCGGTGACGCCGGGTCGGAAGTTCTGCAGGAAGACGTCGGCGCCGCGGACCAGGCGCTTCACCGCTTCCAGGCCCTCGGGCGTCTTCAGGTCCAGGGCGATGGAGCGCTTGTTGCGGTTGTTGTTGAGGAACGAGGCGGAATAGCCGTTGCGGCGCGTGGCCACCTGGCGCGTGTGGTCGCCACCTTGCGGCATCTCCACCTTCACAACGTCGGCGCCCTGGTCGGCCAGAATCATGCTGCCCAGCGGCCCGGACACCATGGTGGTCAGATCGACGACCCTGAAGCCGTCCAGCGGTCCCGGCATGAATTCACCCCTTCCAGCAGGTCTTCCCGGTGTACAGCCGTCTCTTATACAGGGAGGGCCCGCCCGGCGCCAAATTCGCCTCGAGACGACCGGATGCCAAGGCCCTTTGAATCGCGTCGGGAGTAGCGCATAGTCATGTCATGCCGATCTGTGAAGCCGACCCCTGGCGACTGCAGTATTTCGAAGATGTGGCCTGCCCCGAGGAGGTGCGCGTGCCGACGGAAGACGGCGACGCCTGGGCCTGGTATCCCGATTACAAGTGGGTCTACAACAAGCTGGCGGTGGCCGAGAGCCAGGGCTTCGTCTGCGGACCGCACGGCCTGATGCCGCCCCAGTTTCCGGTCTTCTCCAAGCCGGTCTTCAATATGCGCGGCATGGGCATCGGCAGCCGCGTGCTGCGCACCCCCGGCGAGTACCGCGCCAACCAGCGCCCCGGCCACATCTGGATGCCGCTGCTGGAGGGTGAGCACATCTCCAGCGACGTGGCGGTGGTAAAGGGGGAGGCCAAGTGGTGGCGCCACACCTACGGCCTGCCGCTGCCCGGCGGCATGTTCGACTACTGGGTGGTGCTGGCCGAAGCGAAGCCGGAGATCGAGGCCTACTGCGGGGAGTGGCTGGCGCGCAACCTCTCGAACTACACCGGCATGGTGAACTTCGAGACCATCGGCGCCAAGATCATCGAGGTGCACCTGCGCTTCGCTGATCAGTGGCCCGACCTCTACGGCGGCAGGCCCTGGGTCGAGGCCTTGGTGAAGCTGTACCAGGACGGCAGCTGGGATTTCGACGACTCCAACAGGCGGGAGGGCTACAGCGTGGTGCTGTTCGGCGGACACGGCCTGCAGTACCACCACCCGCCGCAAGAACTGGTGGAGGAGGTGCGCGCTCTGCCGGATGTGACCTCGGTGCAGATCACTTTTCACGAGGACCGGCCGCCGGCCCAGCATGCCATGCCGCCCGGCGGCTTCCGTCTGGCCATCGTCAACTGTTGGGACCTGGAAGCCGGACGCCGCGCCCGCGAGAAGCTGGCTCTCAGCTTCTGGTCGACCCAGCAGCTGCGTCCCGGGCGCCGGCGCAAGGCGGCCGCCCAGCCGGCAGGGAGCGATGACTGAGCCCGCCGACCTGACCGATCTCAGCGCCATTGAGGAGATCGAGAACGCCTGGATCCCCATGCCCGACGGCACCCGGTTGGCCGCACGCCTTTGGCTGCCACGCAGTGCCCGGGAAACGCCTGTGCCGGCGATCCTAGAGTTCATCCCCTACCGCAAGCGCGACTTCATGCGCGCGCGCGACGAGCCCATGCACCGCTTCTATGCCTTGCACGGCTATGCCTCTCTGCGTGTCGACGTGCGCGGCAGCGGCGATTCCGACGGTATCCTGAGCGATGAATACGCGCCACAGGAGCTGGAGGACGCGCTGGCCATCATCGCCTGGCTGGCCGAACAGCCCTGGTGCAGCGGTGCCGTTGGGATGACCGGCATCTCCTGGGGCGGCTTCAACGCCCTGCAGGTTGCGGCGCTGAACCCGCCGGCCCTGAAGGCCATCATCACGCTCTGCGCCGCCGACGACCGCTATGCCGACGACGCCCACTACAAGGGCGGCTGCCTGTTGAACGAGAACATGCAGTGGGGCTCGATCCTGACGCTCTACAACGCCCTGCCGCCGGATCCCAAGATCGTCGGCGAGGGCTGGCGCGAGATGTGGCGCGAACGCATCGAGAAGGACGCGGCTTATCCCGTCGTGTGGATGCGCCATCCCTGGCGCGACGACTTTTGGAAGCACGGCTCGGTGAACGAGAACTATGCGGCCATCCGTTGCCCGGTCTATGCCATCGGCGGCTGGGCCGACGGCTACACCAACGCGGTGCCGCGCCTCATGGAGCACCTGACTGTGCCGCGCAAGGGGCTGATCGGGCCCTGGGCCCACAACTTTCCGCACGACGCCCGCCCGGGCCCGGAGATCGGCTACCTGCAGGAGGCACTGCGCTGGTGGGACCACTGGCTGAAGGGCCGCGACACCGGGATCATGGAGGAGCCGCTCCTGCGCGTCTGGATGCAGGACAGCGTCGCGCCACAGCCGCAGTACGAGACACGGCCCGGTCGCTGGGTCGCCGAGGAGACCTGGCCCTCGCCGCGTATCGCGCCGCACCGCCTCTACCTGGACTGGGGCGCGCTGGCCGAGGAGGCGCCGCAGAGCAGCCACGAAATGGCTTTTTCCTCGCCGCAGACTTTGGGCGTGCGTGGCGGCGAGTGGTGCGGCTTCGGCTCCGATGGGGAGGCGCCTCGCGACCAGCGCGCCGACGACGGCGGCTCGCTGGTCTTCGACAGCGATGCGCTGGATCAGCCGCTGGAACTGCTCGGCGCTCCGGTCCTGGAGCTGGAGGTGAAGGCTGACAAACCGGTCGCCTTCCTGGTGGCGCGGCTCTGCGACGTGCATCCCGACGGCAAGTCGTCGCGCATCTCCTATGGCGTCCTCAACCTCTGCCACCGCGACAGTCACGAAAGGCCGGAGCCTCTGGAGCCCGGCGAATGGTATCGCGTGGCGCTGACGCTGGACGACCTGGGGCAGATGATCCCGGCCGGTCACCGGCTGCGGCTGGGACTCTCCACCGGCTACTGGCCGATGATCTGGCCGACGCCGGAGACGGTGAGCCTCTCGGTGCGCAGTGGCACGGGGCATATCGACCTGCCGGTGCGCCCGCCGCGCGCCGAGGACGCGAACCTGCCGGACTTTCCGCCGCCCCTCGCCGCGCCGGGGACCAAGCACCGCAAGCTGCAGCACCTGGACATGACGCGCAGTATCGAGATCGATCTTACCACCAATGAAATGATCTATACCCTGGAGACCGGCGAGTTTCCCGGCGCCGCCCTGGCGCGCATCGAGGAGATCGACCTCGACATCGGCTACACCCAGATGAAGCGCTACCGCATCCTGGAGGACGATCCGCTCTCGGCCCAGACCGAGCTGGCACAGAGCGCGGTGCTGCGCCGCGACGGCTGGTCGGTGCGCCTCGACTGCCGGACGCGCCTCACCGCCACGGCGGAGGCTTTCCAGTTCACCGGGGACCTGGAGGCCTTCGAGAACGACGCCCCCTTCGCCCACCGCCGCTGGACCGTGTCGATCCCGAGGAAGCTGCTGTAGAAGCCCTTCTCATCCCCCGATCCGCCTGATCGCGGCGTCGACCACCATTTCCAGCATCTTGGGATAGGCGACTTCGGCAAAGCCGGCCATGAAGGCCAGCTTGCCGTCGTTGGCCCAGGCCGGGTTGGGGTTCACTTCCATCAGCTTTGGCCGGCCGTCGGCGGCGCAGCGGAAGTCGAAACGGCCGTAGTCCTGAAGGCCGAAGCGGCGGAACAGCGTCTTGGCCGCTGCCTCCATGCTCTCGCGGATCGCCGGGTTGAGTGATGCCGAGCGGAACCTGATCTCGGTCCAGTAGGGCGAGTCCGGGTCGGCCTTGGATTCGAAAGAGAGGATCGGGTTGGCGCCCTCCGGCAGGCCGGAGAAATCAACCTCCAGCGGCGGGAAGACGGTGAAACCCCCCTCTGGAGTGGCGTCGGGATTGCCGATCAGGCCCATACCGTATTCGGGGCCCGGCAGGTATTCCTGCCAGAGAATGTCGCGCCCCGGCAGTTCGCGGTCGAGGAAGTCCAGATAGGCCCGCGCCTCGGCCTCGTTCCGCACCACGGCATCCTTGGTGATGCCGACGCTGCCGTCGGCGGCGTTGGGCTTCAGAAGGGCCGGGTAGAGGTCGGGCAGGTTGTCGCGCGGGCTGCCCGCCGGCAGGAAGTGCTCGCCCGGCACCTCGACCCCCAGTGCCTCGGCGACCAGGCGCACGATCTGCTTGTCGAAGCAGAGCACCATGGCCTGCGGCGTGGCGCCGGTGTAGGGGATGTCGTGCAGTTCCAGCCAGGCCGGCAGATTCAACTCGCGGGTCGGATGGTTGAAGACGCCGGTGTCGCAGAAGTTCACCACCAGGTCCGGGCGGTCGCCGGCCAGGCGCTCGAAGAGGCGGCTGTGGTCGTTGTAGACCGTGAGGGCGAAACGCCCCAGGCTCTCGAAGGCCGCGACCATGGCGCCGTGCGCCTTCAGGTCCTCCGGCCCGTAGGCGGCGCCCTTCTTGGTCGGGTCCTGGGCCTTGTGGTCACCGGTGATAATGGCGAGCTTGCGGATCGTTTGGCTGGGCATTGCACCTATCCTAGTCTGCCGAGAAGCTGGCGGTCTTGTCCTTCAACGCTTGGACCAGCGCCTCGATACCGAGCTTGCGGGTGATGCTGTCGTATTCCGAGCGGCGGGCGGCCAGTTCCGAGGCGGTGCCGCCCAGAATCGTGTCGACGATGCGCCAGTCGGTGCCGTCCTGCTGCGGGCGGGCCAGGTAGTTGATCTGTACGGCCTCGCCGTCGCTCTTGACGATCCGATTCAACACCAGGACCGCGCCGCGCCGCGCCTGCCGGGTGCCGGTGATCTCGAAGGTTTCACCGTCGTAGCCGTCGAAGCGGTCGGCGAAGACGCCGATGCTGTAGTCGCTGAAGGCCCGGGTGAAGGCCTCGCGCTGGCCTTGGCTGGCGCTCGACCAGTGGCCGCCAAGGGCGATGCGCGCCATGGCTGGAAAGTCGAAGACCTCGGTCAGGACCGGCGCGAGACGGTCATAGCGGCCCTGGTAGCCGAGTTCGTCCGCCTGCTGCATGGCCGCCAGCAGGGCGCCGTTCAGGCGTTCCACCGTGGCCGTCGGGGTCTCGGCAGCCCGGGCGACCGGGGCCAAAAGCAGGAGGGCGGCGAGGAAGAGGGCTTTCAGGGGGAAGGCGGCCATGGGTCTCTCGAGAATTGCGACAGCCCAGATGTACGCCCGATGGGGCGCTGCACAAGGGGTTTCGTCGGGGATATCCTGAGGACATTCCGCCCGCTGATGGTTTCCTGCCCCAAATCCCATGTCCGGTGGGCTGGTATTGCGGTGCAAAACCGTTAGACTGGGCTCCCGGAAAGCGGTATTTGCGTGCGATCCACTCCTTTTGATCCCGGAGCGACGCCTTGGCGGTTCCCCTGATCCAACAGTTGCGCGTCGGCGCCTACATCATGAAGCAGCGCCTGCGCGGGAATGCCCGCTATCCGCTGGTCCTCATGCTGGAGCCGCTGTTCCGCTGCAACCTGGCCTGCCCAGGCTGCGGCAAGATCGACTATCCGGAAGAAATCCTGAACCGCCGCCTGACGGTCGAGGAATGCATCGAGGCGGCCGAGGAGAGCGGCGCGCCAATTATCTCCATCCCCGGTGGCGAGCCGCTGATCCACAAGGAGATGCCGCAGATCGTCGCGGAACTGGTGAAGCGCAAGCGCTTCGTCTACCTCTGCACCAACGCGCTGTTGCTGGCCAAGAAGATCGACGACTACACGCCCAGCCAATATCTGACCTTCTCCATCCACCTGGATGGCCTGGAGGAGGAGCACGACCGGGCTGTCGACCAGAAAGGCGTCTTCAAGCGTGCGGTGAAGGCCATCAAGCTGGCGCGCGACCGCGGTTTCCGCGTCAACGTGAACTGCACCCTGTTCAACAACGCTAAGCCGGAGGAGGTCGCCGAGTACCTGGACTACGCCCGCGATCTCGGCGTGGAAGGCGTGACCATCTCGCCGGGCTATGCCTACGAGCGCGCGCCGGACCAGGAGCATTTCCTCAGCCGGCGCCAGACCAAGGAGCTGTTCCGCGAGGTCTTCCGCCGCGGCAAGGGGCGCAAGTGGCGCTTCTCCCAGTCCAGCCTCTTCCTCGACTTCCTGGCCGGCAACCAGGCCTACGAATGCACGCCCTGGAGCAACCCGACGCGCAACGTCTTCGGCTGGCAGCGGCCCTGCTACCTGCTGAACGAGGGCTATGCGCCGAGCTTCAAGGCGCTGATGGAAGAAACCGAGTGGGAGGGCTACGGCACCGGCCACTACGAGAAGTGCGCCAACTGCATGGTTCACTGCGGCTACGAGGGCACCGCCGTGGCCGACACCGTGGCGCATCCGCTGAAGGCTCTGAAGGTGGCGCTGCAGGGCGTCACCACGGAAGGCGAGATGGCGCCAGAGATCGATCTCTCGCGGCAGCGCCCGGCGGTTTACGCCTTCGAGGATTTCGTGGCCGAAGCCATGACCCAGACTTCGAGGCAGAAGTCGGAGAAGTCCGGCAGCCCCTCAGAAGCCGCCGAATAGCGGGTCTTTCACCTCTTCCAGCATGCGCAGGCGGGCGAGCGCCAACTCAGTCCGCCGCGCCAGCCTGAGCGTTGCCGGTACCTCTGAGGGCCGCCGCAGCAGCGCCCCCAGCGTGCGGGCGATGGCGGGTCTTCCGTCCGGTTTCACGGCGGTTTCCACCAGGGCCGGCAGGCTGTCCTGGGCCCGGTCTGCGATGGCACGAACCGCCAGGAAGGGCAGGCCGGCGTTTTGGGCGGCGGTCGCCACGGCGCCGGATTCCATGTCGATGGCCAGCGCGCCGGTGATCTCGTGGATGGCTTCCTTGTCGCCGGCGTCGCGCCACAGCGCGCGGCTGCCGATCAGCATGCCGCCGCGATGGGGCAACTGGGCCCCCGCCAGCGCGGCACGAAGCCCCTCCAGCCAGCGCGGGTCGCCGTTGCAGAGGTCCCGCAAATGACCGTCGGCGTCGACATCGTCGACCAGGATGTGGTCGGGGATCACCAAGTCGCCGCTGTCGAGATCCGGCGAGACCGCCCCGGCGATGCCGAAACTCATCAGGGCTTCGCAGCCTTCCGCGACAAGGTCCCGGGACAGGGCAGCCGCCCGTTCGGCGCTGGCCCCGGCACAGACGATCACGACGTGCGCGGCGCCGCCGCTCAGCGCGCGGGCCACTCTCGCCTCGGCGGCGAGCCCGGTGACGACACCGATCTTTCGGGAAGCAGCAGCCTGTACGGCGGCCTCCACAGCTACATGCCGTGGCTGACGCGACGCTGGTTGCTGCGCATCAGGTTGCGGTAGCGCGCCAGGGCCCAGAGCGGGAAGTAGGCGCTGTAGCCGTGGTACTTCAGGTAGAAGACCCGCGGGAAGCCGTTGCCGGTCCAGTAGTCCTCGGCCCAGCGCGCGCCCTCACGCGGCAGGCTCTGCAGGTAGGCGACGCCGCGGCTGACCGCGTCGCTCTCCACCTCGCCGGCGGCCATGAGGCCCAGCAGCGCCCAGGCGGTCTGCGAGGCGGTGGAGGCCTTGGCCTCGTCACGCCGTTCCGGCCAGTAGGTAGCGCAGTCCTCGCCCCAGCCGCCGTCGGGCCGCTGGCGCGCCTTCAGCCAGTTGACGGCCTTACGCACGTAGGGCGCCTGCATGTCCTCACCACAGGCGTTGAGGGCGCAGAGCACTGACCAGGTGCCGTAGACGTAGTTGACGCCCCAGCGGCCGTACCATGAGCCGTCGGCCTCCTGCTCGCGCTTCACGTAGTCGAGGCCGCGGCGGACCACGGTGTTGTCGCGCCCATAGCCGAGCTGCGCCAGCATGGAGAGGCAGCGGGCCGAGACGTCCACGGTCGGCGGGTCCAGCAGGGCGCCGTGGTCGGCGAAGGGAATATGGTTCAGGTACTCGAAGGCGTTGTCGGCGTCGAAGGCGCCCCAGCCGCCGTTGCGGCTCTGCATGGCGATGACCCACTTCGCCGCGCGCTCCATGGCCGGCTTGCTGGCCTCCGAGCCGGCGCGGTCCATGGCCATGACCACCACCGCGGTGTCGTCCACGTCCGGGTAGTGGGCGTTGTTGTACTGGAAGGGCCAGCCGCCGATCGGCGCCTCGGCGCGGCGCCAAGCCCAGTCGCCGCGCACCTGGGTGATCTCGCGCTCCAGCAGCCAGTCGAAGGCGTTGGTGAAAGTGTCGCTGTCGCCTGCCTCGCCGGCTTCCAGCATGGCATGGGCGGCCAGGCAGGTGTCCCAGATCGGCGAGAGGCAGGGCTGGCAGGTGACCGTGTTCCCGTCGCGCTCGAAGAGCAGGCGGTCGATGGCCTCGCGCGTCAGGCGGTAGTCCGGATCGTCCCAGGGATAGCCCAGGGCATGGAACGCCATGGCGGCGTTGGCCATGGCCGGGAAGATGCCGCCCAGGCCGTCCTCGCCGTTCAGGCGTTCCTTCACGAATTCCATGGCGGCGTGGATCGCCTTCTGCCGCTTGGAGCGCGGGCGCAGCGGGTCGCTGAGGCGCAGGACCTGGTCGAGGCCGGCGAAGATGGCCCCCAGCGGGCTGCCGGTCGCGTTCATCTGGTAGGCCGAGCGCTCCGGATCCTCCAGGAAGAGCTCGCGGATGTCGACGCTGCGCGGGTTGGCCGCCTGCGGCTTCTTGTCCATGACGATCAGCAAAGGCGCGATCACCGTGCGCGACCAGTAGGACACCTTCGAGAGGTGGAAGGGGAACCAGCGCGGCAGGAGCATGATCTCCACCGGCATCTCCGGCACCGCCCGCCAGGGCACCTGGCCGAAGAGGGCCAGTGCGATGCGGGTGAAGACGTTGGACTGCGCGGCGCCGCCGGCAGCCAGGATGGCCTCGCGGGCGCGCACCATATGCGGCGCCTCTGGGTCGTCGCCGGCCAGTTTCAGGGCGAAGTAGGCCTTCACGCTGGCGGAGATGTCCATCTCGCCGTCATGGAACAGCGGCCAGCCGCCGTCACGGCCCTGGATGGCGCGCAGGTGATTGGCCAGCTTCGGTTCGATCTCACGGAACTTCGGCAGCTCGATGCAGCCGAGGAAGTGCTGCAGGAAAATGTACTCGGCCGGGATGGTGGCGTCGGCTTCCAGCTCGAAAAGCCAGTGGCCGTCCGGGCGCTGCTCGGCCTTCAGGGCGCCCCGCATCTCCTCGACCAGGGCATCGACCGCGTCGAGATCGGGCGGCGGCGCGAGGGGCGTGGAAGCTGCGGGAGGCAAAGAGGGGGCAGGCGCGGCGGCAGCGCCCTGGTCTCTGGCTACGGTACTGCTGGTCATCTTGGTGTCAGCCGCAAGGCCTCGTGCAGTGGATGCGATTGTCCCCGTCGACTTCCCCTGTGCGTCCGTTGTCCCCCGGACTTTGCCTGCAGCGCAGGCCTCGCCTGCGAATCAGAGGCGTCCGATGGGAATTCTGACCAAGCGGGGCGTCTCTGACAAGTCCCCCGCCCGGGGTCTTCTGCGCCGGCCCGGCTATCCGGGCGGCTCCCGGAGGGCGGCGAGGATCAGAGGCCCACAAGGATATCCGCGGCCGTGGTTCCCGAGCGCACGGCGGAGTCGATGGTTGCCGGGTAGCCGGTGTCTGTCCAGTCGCCGGCCAGCACGAGGTTGGTCCAGCGGGTCCGCGGGTCGGGCCGGAGTCGCAGCATTTCCGGGGTCTGGGCCAGGGTGGCGCGTTTCTCCTTGATGATGCGGATTGCCGGCGGCGCGCCCCCGGCGGCTGCCGGGGCCAGGCCCAGGGCTTTCGCGGTTTCGTGCCACATGAGATCGGCGATTTCCTCGGCCGGGCGCTCGGCCAGCTCCGCGGCGGCACTGACCGTCAGACTGACAACGTCGCCGCGCAGGAACAGCCAGTCCGCGGTGCCGCCGACCAGGCCCAGGAAGGGCAGTTCCGGCGGCAGGTCGCGGCGCGGGCGCGCGCCCTCGGGCAGTCGGATGTGAGCGTTGACGATGGGCCGGGCGTCGCGCGGCACCTGGAGGTCCGGCAGCAGGTCGCCGGTGACCGAGGGCGGCAGGGCCAGCACCACGCCCTCGTCCGGTGGCAGGACGACGCGGTCTTCGCCGAAGTCGAGGGCGCTCACGCGGTCGCCGTCGAACTCGAGGGCCCGCAGACGCCTGCCGAAGGAGACTGCCGCGCCATGGTCGCGCAGTCGGGCCAAGGCCGGATCGACGAAGGTCTCGCTCAAGCCGCCGCGCGCGATGAAGGGGCGGCAGGCGCCGGCACCCTTGGCGAAGGACTCGCGGACCACCATCCACAACAGGCGGGCCGAGGCCTCGCGCGGATGGGTGTTCAGGGCGGCGACGGTCAGGGGCACCCAGAAGCGCTCCCAAAGGGCGCCGCCCTCCCCGATGCAGTCGGCGACGGTGTCGCCTTCGCCGGCGCGGGCGAGCTTCCAGGCGCCAAAATAGTCACCGAAGGCCGTTCCGGGAATGCGCCGGCCCGGCAAGAGGATCCACCAGGGAAGGGGCCCCGCGTTGGGGGCGACAGTCCAGCTTTCACCGCTGGCCAGGTCGACGAAGGGAAAGGCAGCGCGGGCCGGCCGTGTCAGGGTCTCGCTCGCGCCGACCTCAGCGACATAATCCAAGGCCGCGGTGTTGGCGGCCAGCAGCATGTGGTTCCCGTTGTCGATCACGCGGTCCAGTTTGGCGTCGAAGTAGGAGCGGCAGCGCCCGCCAGCCTGGGCGGCGGCCTCGTAGAGGGAGACCTGCCGGGCGTGCCGGCTGTAGCGCAGCGCGGCGGACAGCCCGGCGAGGCCGGCGCCGACGACATGGGCGTGGCGATGCGAGGGAGGCCAACTCACGGCTCAGAACCCGTTCCGGAGGGCGATCCAGAGTTTCTCCGCCTTGGGCAGGCTGACGCGCTGCGTCATGTCCTGCCAGCCGCGCTGTTCCAGGCGGGTGAGCAGGCGGCGGTAGACTGCCAGCATGATGCGTGCCGGACGCATGGGGCCGCGCCGACAGCGGGCCATGAGGCGTGCGGCCTCGGCGAAGCGTTCCTCGGCGAGGGCGGCGAGATCGCGGCAGACGGCCGACAGTCGCGGGTCGTGCAGCACCTCCAGGGGATCGCTGGACTCGATGCCGTGGCGCCGCAACAGCTCGCGCGGCAGGTAGAGCCGGCCGCGTCCAGCATCCTCGGCAACGTCGCGCAGGATGTTGGTGAACTGCAGGGCATCGCCTTCGGCCAGGGCCAGTTCGTGGGCCTCCGGCTCGGTGGCGCCGAAGGCATGCACCGAAAGCACGCCCACCGCACCGGCGACGCGGCGGCAGTAGAGGCGGAAGTCAGCCAGGCCGGGCGCGCGGATGTCCTCGCGGGCGTCCATCTCCATACCGTCGATGACGGCGAGGAACTCCTCCCTGGGCAGGGCGTAGTCGCGGACGGGACGCAGCAGCGCCTTGGCCGTAGGCGAGCGGGGATCGCCGGCGTAGAGGCGGTCGATCTCCTCTCGCCAAGCGGCCAGCGCGCGCAGCTTCTCCTCCGGCGTACCGCCTTCGTCGGCGATATCGTCGACCTCGCGGCAGAAGGCATAGATGGCGTACATCGCCTCGCGGCGCGGACGCGGCAGCAGGCGCATGCCCCAGAGGAAAGAGGAGCCGGAGCGGGTCGCCACCTCCCGGACATGGTCCTGTGCGCTTGCCATCGCCAGGTCGGTCATCGCGCTGGCTCCGGTGGTCGGCGACGGCCGAAGAAGCGGGCGAGCTGGACGCCCAATACGCCCTTCAGGCCGCAGAGAATGAAGTCGCTCTTGCTCAGCGCAACCCGGCCGGCGAGCGGGTCGCCGCGGCACAGCAGGACCGAGAGCCGCTTGGCCAGGCGCAGGATGACCGCCGATTCCATGGCCAGCCGGGCGGAGCGGAGCTGACCGGGCAGGCGCTCGGCCTCCGCCAGCAGGCCGTCGACGCCGTCGAGGCAGCGGTCGAGCAGTCGGCGGAAGGCGGCTGGGCTCGCGGTCTCGTCCAGCACCGTCACCTCCAGGCCTTCGGCGGCGAGCCAGTCCTGCGGCAGGTAGACGCGGTTCAGGGCGTGGTAATCGTCCTGGCAGTCCTGCAGGTGATTGAGGATCTGCAGCGCGCTGCACAGCGCGTCGGAGGCGGCATAGCCCGCCGGGTCTTCGCCGTGCAGATCCAGGAGATAGCGTCCGACCGGATTGGCCGACAGCCGGCAGTAGCCCAGCAGCTCGCCCCAGTCGGCGTAGCGCAGCTTGACCGCGTCCTGCTTGAAGGCGGCGACGAGGTCGGTGCCGCGCGCCGTGGGCACGCCGGTGCCGGCGAGGCTGTCGCGCAGGCGGGTCGCTTTTTCCAGGCCGGGGGCGGCCGCGCCGGGGGCGGTCAGCGCCGCCTCGAAGGCCGACAGGCGGGCGATCTTGTCCTCCGGCGCCAGGGCCGGGTTGTCGGCGATGTCGTCGATGGCGCGCGCGAAGGCGTAGTAGGTCGCGACGTGTGGACGCAGCGTTGCCGGCAGCAGCCAGGAGCCGACGGGGAAATTCTCATCCGCCGCACCCTTGCCGGACGGGGTCTCGACGCCGTCCTCTTCCTTGGGCCCGGCGAAGTGTTTGGAAGCGTCAGTCATCGGCCTCGATCATAAACGCAGACGGCAGGGCCACCTAATCCCGCGAGGCCGGCCCTTGCGGCGATGGATCTCACGAGGTCGGCTTGCCCTGCACGCGGCCCTTCCACTGCCCCCCGACGCCGCGCCAGTGGCGCCAGGCGGAATCGAAGGTCATGGCGCTGTATAGGCCAGCGGCCAGCGGCAGCAAAGGCGCAATCCACCAGGGCTGGCGATAGAGCTTGAGCGTCGGCAGCAGGGAAAGGCTCATCAGCAGCCAGGTAAGCGCCGCGATCAGCGCCGGCGCGGGCTCCCCATGCCAGGGGAAGGACAGCAGCAGCAGGGGCGGAACGAGGTAGGTCAGAATCATGCCGACGAGGGTGCCGGCCAGCAGCAGGGGAGAGTGCCGGAGCTGTGTGTAGGCGCTGCGCGCCACCATGTTCCAGATTGGGCGCAGGCCGGCGTAGGGACGGATCGAGCGGGGGCCCTCGGCCAGTCCCAGCCAGATACCGCCGCTCTCGTCCGGCCGGCTGCGTTTCACCGCGGCAGCCAGGCTACAGTCATCGATCAGGGCGTCGCGGATCGCTGCAATTCCTCCAATGCGCGCCAGCGCCTGCCGACGCAACAGGATACAGCCGCCGGCCGCCGCCGCCGTCTTCGCCTTGGGGTCTTTCACCCAGGCAAAGGGATACAGTTTCTGGAAGAAGTAGATGAAAGGCGGGATCAGGAGGCGCTCCCAGAAGCTCTCGCAGGTCAGCGCCACCATGAGGGAAACGAGGTCACGGTCCTCCCGCAGCGCCTTGGCGACAAGGCAGCGCAGGGTATCGGGCGGCTGGCGGATGTCGGCGTCGCTGAACCAAAGGAAGTCGCTGTGCTTGTCTGTGGCTTCGCTGCCCTGTTGCAGGGCCCAGAGCTTGCCGGTCCAGCCGGCCGGCAGGGCAGCGGCCCGCAGTAGCCGGAAGCGCCCCGCCTGATCGCTGTGGCCAGCCGCTTCCCGCGCCGCGGCCTCGGTGGCGTCCTCGCTGTGGTCGTCGACCAGCAGCACCGTCAGTTTGCCGGAATAGTCCTGCTCCAGCAGCGAGGTAAGGCTCTCGGCGATAACGTCCGCCTCGTTGCGCGCGGGCACCACGGCGGTCACGGCGGGCCAGCCGCCAGGGGGTGCCTCCCAGTCCCCCGGGCCATCTTCCAGGCGTTCGGCCGATCGCCAGAAGCCGCCGCGAAGGGCAAGCAGATAAAGCCAGATCAGCAGCGACAGCAGGGCGAGCCCCAGCAGCGGCGAGAATTGCGGGATGGCTAGAGGCAA
>ENA-ORCZ01000542-ORCZ01000542.1-marine-metagenome-genome-assembly--contig:-NODE-542-length-15037-cov-2.957955_pt1 | contig 15037 bp, 10 predicted proteins | sample MGYA00237785_ERZ508519 | MGnify/ENA primary metagenome ERZ508519 (study PRJEB26189, sample SAMN06268790) | marine metagenome | isolation source: Bioluminescent Bay, La Paraguera, Puerto Rico | place...
CCGACGCCGATCTCGATACCGTATTCCGCACCGGCGACCTGGCCATGGTCAACGGCCAGGCCACTCTGCGCGAAATCGTCAAGGCTCTGCAAGAAACCTATTGCCGCACCATTGGCGCGGAATACATGCACATCGTCGATTCCGAGCAGCGCAGCTGGTTCGTCCAGCGCTTGGAAAGCGTGCGTGGCCGTCCGGAGTTTTCGCCGGAGATCAAGAGCCACCTGCTCGAGCGCCTCACCGCTGCCGAAGGTCTGGAAAAGTATCTGGGTACCAAATATCCGGGCACCAAGCGCTTCGGTCTGGAAGGTGGCGAGAGTCTGATCCCGCTGCTCGATGAGATCATCCAGCGCTCCGGCTCCTACGGCACCAAGGAAATCGTCATCGGCATGGCCCACCGTGGTCGTCTGAACGTACTGGTCAACACCTTCGGCAAGAATCCGCGCGACCTGTTCGACGAGTTCGAAGGCAAGAAGGTCGAAGGCCTGAGCTCCGGTGACGTCAAGTATCACCAGGGCTTCTCGTCCAACGTGATGACCCCGGGCGGTGAGATCCACCTCGCCATGGCGTTCAACCCGTCGCACCTGGAGATCGTCTCTCCGGTGGTCGAGGGTTCGGTACGCGCTCGTCAGGACCGCCGCAACGACCCGGTTGGCGACAAGGTTCTGCCGGTCACCATCCACGGTGACGCCGCCGTCGCCGGTCAGGGTGTGGTGATGGAAACCTTCCAGATGTCGCAGACCCGTGCCTACCGCACCGGTGGCACCATCCGCATCGTGGTCAACAACCAGGTCGGCTTCACCACCAACAAGCAGGAAGATGCTCGTTCCACCGAGTACGCGACTGACGTGGCGAAGATGATCCAGGCGCCGATCTTCCACGTGAACGCAGACGATCCCGAGGCAGTGCTGTTCGTCACCCAGCTTGCCGTCGACTATCGCATGCAGTTCAAGCGTGACATCGTCATCGACCTGATCTGCTACCGTCGTCGTGGTCACAACGAGGCGGACGAACCAAGCGGTACTCAGCCGCTGATGTACCAGAAGATCGCCAAGCAGCGCACCACCCGTGAGCTGTACGCCGACTCGCTGATTCAGACCAAGGTGCTCGACGATGAGCGCGTCCAGGCAAAAGTCGACGAGTATCGGACTGCGCTGGACAACGGTCTGCATGTGGTCAAGAGCCTGGTCAAGGAGCCGAACAAGGAACTGTTCGTTGACTGGCGCCCGTATCTGGGGCATGCCTGGACCGCGCGTCACGACACCCGCTTCGACCTGAAGACCCTGCAGGATCTGTCCAACAAGCTGCTGCAAACGCCTGAAGGCTTCGTGGTGCAGCGCCAGGTTTCGAAGATCCTCGAAGATCGCCAGAAGATGGGCGCCGGCGCGCTGGCCATCAACTGGGGCTATGCCGAGACCATGGCTTACGCGACGCTGCTGTTCGAAGGCCATCCTGTGCGTATCTCCGGTCAGGACGTCGGTCGCGGTACCTTCTCGCATCGTCATGCTGCGCTGCACAACCAGAAGGATGGCAGCACCTATATCCCGTTGCAGCACCTATACGAAGGTCAGCCACGTTTCGATCTGTACGACTCCTTCCTTTCCGAGGAAGCGGTTCTCGCGTTCGAATACGGCTATGCCACCACTACGCCGAATGCGCTGGTGGTCTGGGAAGCGCAGTTCGGTGATTTCGCCAACGGTGCCCAGGTCGTGATCGACCAGTTCATCACCAGTGGGGAGCACAAGTGGGGCCGCCTGTGCGGTTTGACCATGCTGCTGCCGCACGGCTATGAAGGGCAGGGGCCTGAACACTCCTCCGCGCGTCTGGAGCGCTACCTGCAGCTGTGCGCCGAGCACAACATCCAGGTCTGCGTACCGACGACTCCGGCGCAGGTCTACCACATGCTGCGTCGCCAGGCGATTCGCCCGCTGCGCAAGCCGCTGGTAGCACTGACGCCCAAGTCGCTGCTGCGCCACAAGCAGGCCATATCGACTCTGGAGGAGCTGACTCAGGGCTCGTTCCAGACCGTGATTCCGGAGATCGATCCGGTCGATCCGGCCAAGGTCGAGCGCGTCATCATGTGTAGCGGCAAGGTTTACTATGACCTGCTGGACAAGCGCCGGGCGGAAGGCCGCGAAGACATCGCGATCGTCCGTATCGAACAGCTCTATCCGTTCCCGGAAGAGGATCTGGCCGAAGCGCTTGCGCCCTACCAGAACCTCAAGCACATCATCTGGTGTCAGGAAGAGCCGATGAACCAGGGCGCCTGGTACTGCAGCCAGCACCATATGCGTCGTGTGGCGACAGCGCACAAGAAGGAACTGTTCCTTCAGTACGCGGGTCGTGATGCTTCTGCGGCGCCCGCGGTCGGGTACGCCTCGATGCATGCCGAGCAGCAGGAAAAACTGCTGCAGGACGCCTTCACCGTTTAACCCATTCGTGCGAGAGGCCGCGAGCGTTCGCGGCCTCGATGTAGAAACCGAATCAATAGGACCCCTGAATAATGGCTATCGAGATCAAAGCCCCTACATTCCCGGAATCGGTCGCCGACGGCACCGTTGCCACCTGGCACAAGCAGCCGGGCGACGCGGTTAAGCGTGATGAGCTGATCGTCGACATCGAAACCGACAAGGTGGTCATGGAAGTACTGGCCGAAGCTGACGGCGTGCTGACCGAGATCGTCAAGAACGAAGGCGATACCGTGCTCAGCGGCGAGCTGCTCGGCAAGCTGGAGGCGGGCGCCACTGCGGCCGCTGCACCTGCCCCGGCTGCTGCCCCCGCTCCGGCTGCTGCTCCGGCTCCTGCCGCCAGCGCCAGTGCCAGTGGCGAAGAGCCGATTCTCGCTCCTGCTGCCCGCAAGCTGGCCGAAGAAAATGGCATTGACCCGAACAGCATCCGCGGCACTGGCAAGGACGGTCGTGTGACCAAGGAAGACGTCGTCGCCGCCGTCGAAGCCAAGAAGTCCGCCCCGGCTGCTGCTGCCAAGCCTGCTGCTCCGGCTGCTGCCGCGCCGATCTTCGCCGAGGGTGATCGTGTCGAGAAGCGCGTGCCGATGACCCGCCTGCGAGCCAAGGTCGCCGAGCGCCTGGTCGAAGCGCAGTCCTCCATGGCCATGCTGACGACGTTCAACGAAGTCAACATGAAGCCGATCATGGAGCTGCGCGCCAAGTACAAGGACCTCTTCGAGAAGACCCACAACGGCGTGCGTCTGGGCTTCATGTCCTTCTTCGTCAAGGCCGCAGTCGAAGCACTCAAGCGCCAGCCCGGCGTCAACGCCTCCATCGACGGTAACGACATTGTCTACCATGGTTATCAGGACATCGGCGTCGCCGTCTCCAGCGACCGCGGTCTGGTGGTTCCGGTGCTGCGCAACGCCGAGCACATGAGCCTGGCCGAGATCGAGGGCGGCATCAACAACTTCGGCAAGAAGGCCAAGGCCGGCAAGCTGACCATCGAAGAGATGACCGGCGGTACCTTCACCATCTCCAACGGTGGTGTGTTCGGTTCGCTGCTGTCGACGCCGATCGTCAACCCGCCGCAGACCGCTATTCTTGGCATGCACAAGATCCAGGAACGTCCGATGGCCGTTAATGGTCAAGTGGTCATCCTGCCGATGATGTACCTGGCGCTGTCCTATGACCACCGCTTGATCGACGGCAAGGAAGCAGTGACCTTCCTGGTTACCATGAAGGACCTGCTGGAAGACCCGGCCCGTCTGCTGCTGGATATCTGATAGAAACGCCCCAGGCTGCAGTTGGCGGGTCTGGCGAAAGCCGTCCCTGCTGCCTGCAGCCTTTGGCTTTTAGCTGCTTTTAAGAGGATTCGTAATGAGCCAGAAATTCGACGTCGTCGTCATCGGTGCCGGCCCTGGCGGCTATGTGGCCGCCATTCGTGCAGCCCAGCTGGGTCTGAAGACCGCGTGTATCGAAAAATATCAGGGCAAGGACGGCAAGACCGCGCTGGGCGGTACCTGCCTGAACGTAGGTTGCATTCCTTCCAAGGCTCTGCTGGACAGCTCCTACAAGTTCCATGAAGCCCATGAGAGCTTCAAGGTTCACGGCATCAGCACCGGCGAAGTGGCTATGGACGTGCCGACCATGGTTGCGCGCAAGGACCAGATCGTTAAGAACCTCACCGGCGGTGTCTCGTCCCTGATGAAAGCCAACGGTGTGACTGTGTTCGAAGGGCATGGTAAGCTGCTGGCCGGCAAGCAGGTCGAAGTCACCGGCCTGGACGGCAATGTCCAGACGCTCGCCGCCGAGAATGTCATCCTGGCGTCCGGTTCCACTCCAGTGAACATCCCACCGGCGCCGGTTGATCAGAAAGTCATCGTCGATTCTACCGGCGCACTGGACTTCCAGAGCGTGCCGGGCAAGCTGGGCGTCATCGGTGCCGGTGTGATCGGTCTGGAGCTGGGTTCGGTCTGGGCCCGTCTCGGCGCTGAAGTCACCGTCATCGAGGCCATGGAAAAGTTCCTGCCGGCCGCGGACGAGCAGATTTCCAAGGAAGCCTTCAAGGTCCTGTCCAAGCAGGGTCTGAAGATCCTGCTGGGCGCGCGCCTGACCGGTTCGGAAGTGAAGGGCGATCAAGTGACCGTCAACTTCACCAGCGCCGAAGGCGAGCAGCAGATGACCTTCGACAAGCTGATCGTCGCGGTCGGCCGTCGTCCGGTCACCACTGACCTGCTGGCAGCCGATGCCGGCGTCGACATGGATGAGCGTGGCTTTATCTTCGTCGACGACCAGTGCGCTACCAGCGTTCCGGGCGTATACGCCATCGGTGACGTGGTTCGCGGCGCCATGCTGGCCCACAAGGCTTCGGAAGAGGGCGTGATGGTTGCCGAGCGTATCGCTGGCCACAAGACCCAGATGAACTATGACCTGATTCCGTCGGTCATCTACACTCACCCGGAAATCGCATGGGTCGGCAAGTCCGAGCAGGCACTGAAGGCCGAAGGCGTTGAAGTCAACGTCGGTACCTTCCCGTTCGCCGCCAGTGGCCGTGCCATGGCTGCCAACGACACTGCCGGCCTGGTCAAGGTCATCGCCGATGCCAAGACCGACCGCGTGTTGGGCGTGCATGTGATGGGCCCAAGCGCCGCCGAGCTGGTTCAGCAGGGCGCGATCGGCATGGAATTCGGTACCAGTGCCGAAGACCTGGGCATGATGGTCTTCTCCCATCCGACGATGTCCGAAGCGCTGCATGAAGCGGCCCTGGCAGTGAATGGCCACGCCATCCATATTGCCAATCGCAAGAAGCGCTAACCGGTTTCGTGCTGTACCCGGGCCCGACGTATCTGCAGATACGCCGGGCCTTTTGCAAACTGCAGATTCGAAAAGGATTGCAGGTCGCTGAGAGGTATCGTGAATTCGCAGATAGTTTTCAGCGACTTGTGAGGGAGGCACGGCGGTTCGTCGTGCCGTAAATGCGCCAATACCAAAACAGACGGTAGAAAGCATGAATCTTCACGAGTACCAAGGTAAACAACTGTTCGCTGAATACGGTCTGCCCGTGTCCAAAGGCTACGCAGTCGATAGCCCGAAGGAAGCAGCGGAAGCCTGCGACAAGATCGGCGGCACGCAATGGGTGGTCAAAGCCCAGGTGCATGCCGGTGGACGTGGCAAGGCGGGTGGCGTAAAGCTGGTTCGCAGCAAGGATGAGGCCCGGGCATTCGCCCAGCAGTGGCTCGACAAGCGTCTGGTGACCTACCAGACCGACGCCAATGGTCAGCCGGTCAGCAAGATTCTGGTCGAGGCGTGCACCGACATCGACAAGGAGCTCTATCTGGGCGCCGTGGTCGATCGTGCCAGCCGCCGGATCGTCTTCATGGCCTCCACCGAAGGCGGTGTGGACATCGAGAAAGTCGCTCACGACACACCCGAGAAAATCCTCAAGGCAACCATCGATCCGCTGGTCGGCGCGCAGCCGTTCCAGGCGCGCGAACTGGCGTTCCAGCTGGGCCTCAAGGGTGACCAGGTCAAGCAGTTCGTGCACATCTTCGTCGGTCTTGCCCAGCTGTTCCAGGACTACGACCTGGCACTGCTCGAAGTGAATCCGCTGGTGATCAAGAAGGACGGCAACCTGCACTGCCTGGACGCCAAGATCAACATCGACAGCAACGCCATCTATCGCCAGCCGAAGCTGCGCGACATGGCCGATCCATCGCAGGACGATCCGCGCGAGGCGCATGCCGCCAAGTGGGAACTGAACTACGTGGCGCTCGACGGCAACATCGGCTGCATGGTCAACGGCGCGGGCCTGGCCATGGGCACCATGGACATCGTCAACCTGCATGGCGGTGCACCGGCGAACTTCCTCGACGTGGGCGGTGGCGCCACCGAGGAACGGGTGACCGAAGCGTTCAAGATCATTCTCTCCGACAGCAATGTCGCTGCCGTGCTGGTGAACATCTTCGGCGGCATCGTGCGTTGCGACATGATCGCCGAGGGCATCATCGGTGCCGTGCGTGAAGTGGGCGTCAAGGTGCCTGTTGTGGTTCGTCTGGAAGGCAACAACGCCGACTTGGGCGCCAAGATGCTGAGCGAGAGCGGTCTGAACATCATCGGCGCGAGCAGCCTGACCGATGCGGCCATTCAGGTTGTCAAAGCCGCGGAGGGCAAGTAATGAGCGTATTGATCAACAAGGACACCAAGGTCATCTGCCAGGGCTTCACCGGATCGCAGGGCACATTCCACTCCGAGCAGGCGATCGCTTACGGCACCAAGATGGTCGGTGGCGTCACGCCCGGCAAGGGTGGCACGATGCACTTGGGGCTGCCGGTGTTCAACACCGTCAAGGAGGCCGTGGAGGCCACCGGCGCCGATGCATCTGTGATCTACGTACCGGCCCCGTTCTGCAAGGACTCCATCCTCGAAGCGGCATTCGGTGGCATCAAGCTGATCGTCTGCATCACCGAAGGCATCCCGACGCTGGACATGCTCGAAGTGAAGATCAAGTGCGACGAGCTTGGCGTGCGGCTGATCGGGCCGAACTGCCCCGGCGTGATCACCCCGGGTGAGTGCAAGATCGGCATTCAGCCGGGCCACATCCACCAGCCGGGCAAGGTGGGCATCGTCTCGCGTTCCGGCACGCTGACGTACGAAGCCGTGAAGCAGACCACCGATGCCGGTTTCGGCCAGTCGACCTGCGTCGGCATCGGCGGCGACCCGATCCCAGGGTCGACCTTCATCGATATCCTCAAGCTGTTCCAGAACGATCCGCAGACCGAGGCCATCGTCATGATCGGCGAGATCGGCGGTTCGGCAGAAGAGGAGGCTGCCGCCTTCATCAAGGCCAACGTGACCAAGCCGGTAGTGTCCTACATCGCCGGTGTCACCGCTCCGGCTGGCAAGCGCATGGGACATGCGGGGGCGATCATCTCTGGCGGCAAGGGAACTGCGGAAGAGAAGTTCGCTGCCCTGCAGGACGCTGGCGTGAAGACCGTACGCTCTCTGGCCGATATTGGCAAAGCACTGGCAGAAGTGACCGGTTGGGCGATGAAAGCCTGACCGGACTCCAAGCGCCCGGGCAATCGCCGGGCGCTTGGATTGGAGGCGTCCCTCGTTGTGCCGTCGCGGCGCAACGAGTTCCATCTGTCCGCGCGATTGGCTTTCCTTCGCGCAGGCCGAGCGACAATTTTTCGCGGCCGATGCTGACGTTCCGGTCAGCATTCATCGGCGCATCGTGGCATCATTGCCGCTCATTCATACGTTTGTTCGTTTCACAAGAGCGACAGCGTGCAAGAAGAATCCGGCCCAAACGGCTGGATGATGTTTCCCCTTATCCCTGAAGGAAACCCGCACTCCATCATTCAGGCCGATATGAATCGTCGTTCCGTCGCGCTCGTGAGCTGCGCCGCGTTCATTGGTTGCCGTCATCTTCTGGTAGTTTTTCCCGCATGAATCGTTTGAAAGGTTTTGACCTGCTGGCACTTGGCTTCATGACGTTTGCGCTGTTCCTGGGCGCCGGCAATATCATCTTCCCCCCCAGCGCCGGCATGGCTGCAGGTGCGTTCATCTGGCAGGCGGCGCTTGGCTTCCTGCTGACCGGGGTCGGCCTGCCGCTATTGACGGTTGTCGCGCTGGCCCGCGTCGGCGGTGGCATGGACCGCCTGACTGCGCCGCTCGGCAATGTTGCGGGCACCGTTCTCGCAGTGGCGGTCTATTTGGCAATCGGACCGCTGTTCGCCACACCGCGTACGGCTGTCGTTTCGTTCGAGATGGGTATCGCGCCGTTCAGCGGTAACTCGGGCATGCCGCTGTTTCTCTATACGCTGGTCTTCTTCGCGGCGATGCTGTTTCTGGTGCTGAATCCGGGGCAGCTGGTCAATCGCATCGGCAAATTCATCACCCCCGTATTGCTGTCGGCATTGCTGGTGCTGGGCGGCGCTGCGATCTTCGCTCCAGCGGGTGAGGTCGGCGCCGCGACCGAAGGGTATCGGGCGTCACCGCTGATCAAAGGGTTCCTCGAGGGCTATCTGACCATGGACACGCTTGGTGCTCTGGTGTTCGGCATCGTGATCGCCACCGCCATCCGAGACCGCGGCGTGACCGAGCCGGCCCTCGTGACCCGTTATTCGATGATCGCCGGTGTGATTGCAGCCATCGGCCTTTCGCTGGTGTATCTGGCTCTGTTCTACCTTGGCGCGACGAGCCAGGGGATCGCCGCCGGCGCCGAGAACGGCGTACAGATTCTCACCACCTACGTGCAGCACACCTTCGGCACGCCGGGCAGTCTGCTTCTTGCGGTCGTCATCACATTGGCCTGTCTGACCACTGCGGTAGGCCTGACCACGGCCTGTGGCGAGTTCTTCAGTGCCTTGCTGCCGGTGTCCTATCGGGCTGTGGTGATCGTCTTTGCACTCTTCAGCCTGTTGGTCGCCAACCAAGGCCTGACTCAGTTGATTAGTGTGTCGGTCCCGGTGCTGGTTGGGCTTTATCCGCTCGCCATCGTGCTGGTGGCGTTGAGTCTGCTTGATCGCTTCTGGCTGTCGGCGCCGCGGGTCTTCGCGCCGGTGATGGCAGTAACGCTGGTCTTCGGTGTGGTCGATGGCCTCGCCGCGGCCGGGCTGGGCGACTGGGTTCCGCCTCTGTTCAGCCAGTTGCCGTTGGCCGATCAGAGCATGGGCTGGTTGGTTCCGGTCTTGCTGATGCTGGTGCTGGCAATTGTTACCGACCGGCTGCTGGGTCGTGCCGAGCGTGTGCAGTCGGGCATGAAGTAAGCGTTGCGCTGCAACGCCGCTGGCCGATCAGGCGGCGCTGCAGCGCTATCGTCGGGAGCGCTGCTGGCTATAATCACGCGACGTTTCCGAGGGTGTGCCATGAGCTTGTCCGATCCAAACCTGCCGCATCTGATCGCTGTGCTGTGGTTCATCCTGTGCTGGGTCGGTTACACCCGTTATGCCAGCTGGCGGGCGCGGGACACAGCCTGTCTGGCAAGCGTGCTGCATCTGTATCGGGAAGACTGGATGCAGCGACTGCTGATGCGTGACAACCGCATTGCCGATGCCAACGTCATCGGCAATCTCGAGCGCAACGCCTCCTTCTTTGCGTCCAGTACGCTGATCATCCTCGCCGGCATTCTGACTGCACTGGGTGCGTCGGATCGTGCAGTCTCGCTGCTCGCCGATCTGCCGTTCGCGCAACCGGTCAGCCGCGGGCTGTCGGAGATCAAGCTGCTGTGTCTTGCAGTGGTCTTCGTCTACGCGTTCTTCACGTTCAGCTGGTGCATGCGCCAGTACAACTTCGCCGCCGTGCTGGTTGCCTCCGCGCCGATGGTGGGGGAACGCAACGTCAGTGATCAGGAGCGAAGAGCTTTCGCCGATCGGGCGGCACAGGTCATTTCCATGGCCGCCAACCAGTTCAACTTCGGCTTGCGTGCCTACTACTTCGGCATGGCGACACTCGCCTGGTTCGTTCATCCCTGGTTCTTCATGCTCGTCACGGCGGGCGTGGTGCTCATTCTCTATCGCCGGGAATTCCACTCCGACGTGCTCGAAGTCATGGTGTTCACGCCAACTTCGCCAGCCGAAGCGCCCAGGGAATAGGGCACAGCGCGGGCGAGGCGGTATCATTCGCGGCTGATTCAACCGTCGAGAATTCGAATGAGCGATAGCCAGATATTCGAGCGCACCCAGCGCTTTCTGTCAGTCCTGCGGCACTGCCAGGTTCTGGGCCTGCGTGTCGAGCATGCCGACAGCCGCGGACTCACCTTGCGCCTGCCTTACAGCGAAAAGATCATCGGCAACCCGGAGACCGGAGTCGTTCATGGCGGCGCGATCACTACGCTGATGGACACCACCTGCGGGATTTCTACAGCCTGCGCACTGCCGGAACTCGAGGTCTGCCCGACGCTCGATTTGCGCATCGACTACATGCACCCGGCTGAGCCGGGGCACGACATCTTCGGTTTCGCCGAATGCTACCGCGTTACGCCGACGGTAATCTTCACCCGGGGCATCGCCTACCAGCGCGATATCAATGAGCCCATTGCCCACGCGGTGGGTACCTTCATGCGTATGGGCAAGGGTGCCCAGGGTGTGTTTGGCTCGGAGGGGAAGGCATGAGCGATTTCAACCTCAGCGAGCTGGTTCAGAAAGCGCACGCGACCAATGACTACAACTCGCTGATCCAGTTGGTGCCCTATGCTCGCCTGATCGGCATCGAGTGCCTGCGTCTGGGCGACGAGATGGTTTTTCGACTGCCGCAGAACGAGAGCAACATCGGCAACCCGCTACCGGCCATCCATGGCGGCGTCATCGCAGGCTTCATGGAACATGCAGCGATGCTGCACCTGCTGATGTTCATGGGGGCGCCACATTTGCCCAAAATCATCGACTTCTCGATAGATTATCTGCGTGCTGGTCACTATCGTGACACCTTCGCCGCCTGCCAGGTCTGGCGCCAAGGCCGCAGGGTCGCCAATGTCGCGATCACCGCCTGGCAGACCCGTCAGGCCGAGCCCATCGCCACCGCCCGCTGCCACTTCAAGATCGACGAGCCCTGACGCATCCGACGGGGAGGCAGCGCCGCGGTATGCGCTGTTACTCCGCGACTGCGTTGAAGGAACTCGAATGGAAGCACTGTTGATACTCGGCGGCCTATTGCTGGTGTTCGCCGGTTTCGTCTGGCTGATCAGCCAGGCATTCGCGACGAGCCTGTTGTGGGGGATTGGCAGCTTGCTGCCGCCACTGACGCTGGCATTCGTGTTCAGTCATTGGCGTGCTGCACGTCGGGCCGTGGTGCTTTCCTGTCTCGGAGTGATCCCGTTGGTGGTCGGGTTGTCGTTACTGGCCAGTCGCGATGCTGACCGCCTGGCAGCGATCTTCAGCCTGCGCTGGCTGCCGACGCAGGTTCAGCCCGAGCTGAGCATGAACATCAAAGGACAACTCAATGGTCGGGCATTTGCGCCGCAACAGGGCGAATTCATCAATGGTGTGCTGACACTGCGCGAAGGGCAGGGATTTTTCGCCCGCCAGGAAGTCATCGTACGGCTGCGCGAGCCGGTTGACGGCGCCCTGCGCGTCGACGTGCTGCCCGACGACGCCGGACCATTACCGGAAGTCGAGATAGCCTGGCTCAGCCGCGACCGGGAATTGCCCGAAAGTCGCCGTCTCGACCGTGGCTATACCCTGCATCTCGATCTGGAGCCCGTCGCACCGAACAAGCTGAGTGGCGATTTCCACCTGGTTCTGCCCCCGCATTATCAGACCAGCCTCAACGGCAACGTCGAACTGTTCACCAATCGGCTGCGCTACCGCAACGGCGAGGTCGATCGTCGGCACGATTCACAGGATACGCTGGCCTTTGTCATCGAGGATTACCTGCAGCGTCGCCACGCCAGTCGCGATGTCTCGATACAACCGCTGCCGACGTTGGCGCTGCCTGCCGATGAGCTTGAGGTAAGTGTGCAGGCTACGGTCAAGGGCGAGGCGCAGGGCTTTACTCTAAATCTGATCAAGGATGCGCAGGGCTGGCAGGTCAGGGGCGACGATTATCCTGCCCTGACTGCCGACGTGATCGCGCCGGCCGCTGCCCGCGATGAAAGCCCCGCAGTGAAGGCCATCCCTGTCACCGCCAAGGATCGTCATCCGGGTTTTTCGCTGGAACGGTTGTTGCGCGATCCGACTCGCTACCAACAGATGCTGGTTCGCGCACATACCGAACGTGGCGGGGTTGCCGAGGGTCGCTTCCTGGGGCTGGACAGTGAAGGCAAGCTGATCATTCGGCGGGTCATTCGCGGGCCCGGCGAGGCCAGCTACAACCTGGCACCGGGTGAGATCGTACTACTCGAACTGGTCGAGCCATGACCGAGGGGCGGCGCAAGACACGCGCCGCCCACCCTTGAAATCCATCGTCGTGCCCCCATCTGCCTGACATCGCCGCAGCCGCGGTCCGAGCCATTGAGATGATGTGGAGTTCGTAGACGATGAGTGTGGAGACTCAAAAAGAAACCCTGGGCTTCCAGACCGAAGTGAAGCAGCTGCTTCATCTGATGATCCATTCGCTGTACTCGAACAAGGAAATCTTCCTTCGCGAACTGATTTCCAACGCTTCCGACGCTGCTGACAAGCTGCGCTTCGAAGCACTGGCCAAGCCGGAGCTGCTCGAAGGTGGCGCCGAGCTGAAGATCCGGCTTTCCTTCGATAAGGAGGCCAAGACCGTCACCCTCGAAGATAACGGCATTGGCATGAGCCGCGAGGACGTGATCGCGCATCTGGGCACCATCGCCAAATCCGGCACTGCGGATTTTCTGAAGAATCTCTCCGGCGACCAGAAGAAGGATTCGCACCTGATCGGCCAGTTCGGTGTGGGCTTCTATTCGGCGTTCATCGTCGCCGACAAGGTCGACGTATACAGTCGCCGCGCCGGTACTCCGGCGAGCGAAGGTGTGCACTGGTCTTCGAAGGGCGAGGGCGAGTTCGAAGTCGCCACCGTCGATAAGCCCGAGCGCGGCACCCGCATCGTCCTTCACCTGAAGAAGGGTGAAGAAGAGTTCGCCGATGGCTGGCGCCTGCGCAATATCGTCAAGAAGTATTCCGACCATATCGCCTTGCCCATCGAGTTGCCGAAGGAGCCCCTTTCTTCTCTGGAGAGCGACGAAGAGAAGGACAAGCCGGCGGAAATCGAATGGGAAACGGTCAACCGTGCAAGTGCCCTCTGGACCCGTCCGCGCAGCGAAGTCAAGGACGAGGAATATCAGGAGTTCTACAAGCACGTCGCTCACGACTTCGAGAATCCCCTGTCCTGGAGCCACAACAAGGTCGAGGGCAAGCTGGAGTACACCTCGCTGCTCTACGTGCCGGGCCGCGCGCCGTTCGACCTCTATCACCGCGAAGCACCCAAGGGCCTCAAGCTCTACGTACAGCGTGTGTTCATCATGGATCAGGCGGACGAGTTCCTGCCGTTGTACCTGCGCTTCATCAAGGGCGTGGTGGACTCCAACGACCTATCGCTCAACGTCTCCCGCGAGATCCTGCAGAAGGATCCGGTGATCGACTCGATGAAATCGGCGCTGACCAAGCGCGTGCTGGACATGCTGGAGAAGCTGGCCAAGGACAAGCCGGAGGACTACAAGCAGTTCTGGTCGCAGTTCGGCCAGGTGCTCAAGGAAGGCCCAGCGGAAGATTTCGCCAACAAGGAGAAGATCGCCGGCCTGCTGCGCTTCGCCTCCACCAGCGATGCGTCTGGCGAGCAGTCCGTGTCGTTGGCCGACTACCTGGGGCGGGTGAAGGAAGGTCAGGACAAGATCTACTACCTGACCGGCGAGAGCCATGCGCAGGTCAAGAACAGTCCGCACCTGGAGGTTTTCCGCAAGAAGGGCATCGAGGTGCTGTTGCTCACCGACCGCATCGACGAGTGGCTGATGAGCTATCTCACCGAGTTCGACGGCAAGCAGTTCGTCGACGTGGCGCGTGGCGATCTGGATCTGGGCAAGCTGGACTCGGAAGAGGACAAGAAGGCCCAGGAAGAGATTGCCAAGGCCAAGGAAGGGCTGATCGAGCGTCTCAAGGGCGCGCTGGGCGACGAGGTCGCCGAGGTGCGAGTCTCGCATCGCCTGACCGACTCGCCAGCCATTCTTGCCATCGGTGAGCAGGATCTCGGCTTGCAGATGCGTCAGATCCTTGAGGCGAGCGGGCAGAAGGTGCCGGAGTCCAAGCCGATCTTCGAGATCAATCCGCAGCATCCGCTGATCGAGAAGCTGGACGCCGAGCCGGACGAAGATCGCTTCGCCGATCTTTCGCACATCCTCTTCGATCAGGCCGCACTCGCGGCGGGAGACAGCCTCAAGGACCCGGCTGCCTATGTGCAGCGTCTGAACAAGCTACTGGTCGAACTTTCGGCCTGAGCCGCTGCTGCAAGATGAAAACGGCCCGTCAACGACGGGCCGTTTTCATTGCCTTCCATTCAGGCCAATACGCTGACCAGGCGAGTGCCATGGGTGAGGTTGTCGGCGACCGGGCAACGCTTTTCGATCTGCTCCAGCAGCGCCTGTTTGCCCTCCCGGTCCAGATCGGCGTCGATCTCGACCCCGTACCAACCGGTGCGACCGAGAGTTTCGGCAATCTTCCTTGGTGGCGGACCGTCGATCGCTGCAGGATTTTCCACGAAATGGCGGGCGTAGAGCGACCAGAGCGGCTGGATCGTCGGATCGAAGGCACCGCCCGTGGCCGAATGAACGTGGCCGACCGTGCCGAGCAGCGAGACGAGATCGAGCGGAGGCGCGGAAAGGCTGCCGTCGCGGTTGAGACGCACGAGCGCGCTGTCCTCGCGATAGAGACTGAAGATCGCCTCCAGCCGGCGGATTTCGGCCTCCGCCGCCTTGAGGATGCGGGCCGCCGCCGCCTCGTCGGGATGGACGAGACAGATTTCGGCCTCCGCACCCAGGGCGATGCCGCGCCAGCGGTGAACCGGCACATCGGCCCCGGCGACAGCGGCTTGCGGGCCAAGGCCGACGCAGGCTGCCACACCTGCCACCATGAGGAACCGACGGCGGCTCAGCTTCGGATCAGGCGAGAATTTCCGGGTCATCGCGTTGCCTC
>ENA-ORCZ01000543-ORCZ01000543.1-marine-metagenome-genome-assembly--contig:-NODE-543-length-14987-cov-2.646948_pt1 | contig 14987 bp, 12 predicted proteins | sample MGYA00237785_ERZ508519 | MGnify/ENA primary metagenome ERZ508519 (study PRJEB26189, sample SAMN06268790) | marine metagenome | isolation source: Bioluminescent Bay, La Paraguera, Puerto Rico | place...
CACCCATCGGGGCCCGGTCGGGCAGCAGCCGCGGGGCGACGAAGAAGAGATACAGCAGGCCGCAGCCGGCGAGCACCAGGCCGGGGACCGTGAAGTCGAAGAAGCCGAAGGGCTCCTCGCCGAGATCATCCAGTTCCAGCGAGACCAGCAGGTTGGTGGAGGAGCCGATGAGCGTGGTCATGCCGCCCAGCACCGAGGCGAAACTCAGCAGCATCATGTAGCGGCTGGGCGACTGGCGGAAGCGTCGCGTCAGGACTTGCATGATGGGGATGAACAGGACGACGACGGGAATGTTGTTCAGCACCGCGCTGAACAGCATGACGACCACCAGCATCAGGGCGACGGCGAAGGCGCGGTTCTGCTTGGTGAACTGGATGACGAAGCTGGCCGCTTCATCCAGAACGCCGGTGCGTGTCAGCCCCTCGCCGAGGACAAGCAGGGCCAGCACCGCGATCAAGGCCGGGTTGGCGAAGCCGGAGAAGAGATGCCGCACGTCCAGCAGGTTTTCCCCGTCCGCCGCGACGACCGGGAAGAAGTGGAAGAAAACGATCAGCACGGCAATGACGGCCAGTGCCGTCAGTTCGATCGACAGGGCCTCGGTGGCGAAGACCGTCAGCGCTACCACGATCAGCAGGAAGAGTACGCCCATTTGGAAGGGCGCGAGGAGTTCCGGAGAGATCATGGATCAGGGCCCTAGCCAGGTCGCCGGGTATCGAGGGGGGCGTCGCCGCAGCCCGCGGACCTTGCGCGCCGGCGCAGGCCTGTGGCTGCTGCACAGGAATGATCAGTGGTTTCCGACATGCTGCCCCTTCGCGGCGGAAATACTTGATTTAGCTGCACCAATTGGCGAACCAATCGGGCGGCCTCTGGCCCCATTCTATATGAAAAACTGGCCTAGATGAAAACGCCTGAGGTGAGCAGCGCGTAGACGGCGGCGAGAACCGCCATGGAGGCCAGGGTATAGGCCAGATTCCACTTCCACGTCAGTTCGACGCCGCTGTAGCCGGACGCCCGCGCCAGCATCAGGGTGCCGGAGGCAAAAGGCGCGCCGAGAGTACAGATCGCGGTGCCGGCGGCGATGGCCAGCACGATCGAGGCCGGGTCGGCGGGCACAGCGCCGAGTTCGGTGACCAGGCTGCCGAGGAAGACCGCCGTGGTGATGGGGCTGAGCGCCACCAGGCCGCCGAGCCAGACGAAGAGCGAGAGCCCGGAGAGAAAAATCCACCCCGGCATCTGCTCGACCGAGAGCGCGGCGGCGACCTGCTCGGCGGGCACCAGGGCGGCGGCGACGGGACCGATGAAGCCGGCCGCGCCGAGCGAAACCGCCTCGCGCAGGAAGGAAGGCAGGCCGACGGCGGTCACCGCGGCGAGGCGGCGTCCGGTGGCGACGAGGCGGGCACCCGCGCCGGCGCCGCGCTGCTGCGCGAAGACCCAGACCAGCAGCACGACGGGGGCGGCCAGCATGACGCCAGCGACCAGCAGCACGCCGCCCAGGTGGGTGAACAGCAGGGTCAGGCCGAACAGCAGTCCGCTGACCGCGCCGAGCCGCAGCAGCGCGCCGCGCGGCAGCGGCAGTTCCTCGCGCTGCGGCAGCTTGCCGCTGGCGCGCAGCCGGCGGCGCAGCGGCCACCAGCGCAGCGTGTCCTCGGCCCAGCTCACCGCCAGCATGACGACGGTGAGCAGGCCGCCGATAATCAGCACGCGCGCCGGATCGACGCCGGGAATGAGCGTCGGCAGGATCGCCTGGGTGACCGCCGTCGGCGCCCACAGCAGGAACCAGGCGAAACCGCGCAGCAGGGCATTGAGCTGGCGGCGTTCGCGCAGCAGGGCGATCTCGTCCAGGTCCTCGCGCTGCTTGCTGTCGCCGCGCACGCCGCGCTGAATGATCGGCGCCAGCAGGCTCAGCGATCCCAGATTGATCAGCACGGAAAAGAAGTGGCTGCCCAGGAAGACGGCGAGGAAGCGCCACTGCGGCGGCTGCTGGGTGACGTAGGTGCCGCACTGCAGGACGGCGGGCGAGGTGATGCCGCCCTCGCGCAGCAGGCCCATCAGCAGGATGAAGGCGGCGAGAAAGCCGGAGCGGTCGAGGCCGCGCAGGACCAGCTCGCGCGGCGCGGGATCGTGAAGGAAGGCCAGCGTGAGCAGGGCCGCGCAGAGGCACAGCAGGTAGGCCTCGCGCAGGCGCAGCCGGCGCCAGCCGATCAGCGGCACGCCGAGCAGCAGCACTCGCGAGGCGATCTCGGCGAGGCCGTTCCCGGTGAACAGCACCAGCAGCTCGCAGCCCATGAGGCCCACCAGCCAGGGCCCGATCACGTAGTTGGGATGGGAGACGGGCCGGCTGAGGCCCGCGCTGCCGCCGGCTGCCGTCACCGCGCGGCATCCAGCTGTGGCGCGAAGCGGATGCTGGCGGCGAAGGTTTCGCCGGGCTGCAGGATCTTCAGGCCGGTGTCGCCGCGGTCGCCCGCCAGGTTCACCGCATCGGTGCTGTGGGTCACCGGCTCGACGCAGAAGAAGTCTTCGCCCGGCGGCGTGAAGACCACCAGGAAGCTCAGCGCCGGATCGGCGGTGATGGTCAGGCGGGCGTGGCGCTCCGGCCAGTCGATGACGGCCTCACCGGCAAAGCCCGTGAAGCAGTTGTCCAGCGCGCTGGCCTCGGGCTCCAGCCCGCCGCTCAGATCAGCCTTGATCAGCGTGGTCGGCATGACCTCTGCGTCGGTCTTCCACATGCCCTCGACCGCCGCCGTCAGCCGGCAGCGCGGCGTGCGCGGGAAATAGGGATGCAGGCCCAGGCCGATGGGCATGGCGCGCGGGCCGGTGTTGGTCACACCAAGGTCGATCGTCAGCACGCCCTCGCTGAGGGAGAAGCGCTGCTCGGCGCGGTAGGGGGAGGGCCAGTCCGCCGCCTCATGCGTGTAGACCGCCTCATGCGTGAAGACCAGGGTGACGCGGTCTTCCTCTTGTGCCGCGATGTGCCAGGGCGCCTGCCAGCCGTGGCCGTGAATGCTGTGCGGCGACGCCCCGAAGTTGCGCGCCAGGTGATAGTCGCGCCCCTCGAAAGCGAAGCGTCCGTCGCGAATGCGGTTGGAGTAGGGCACCAGCGGAAAGCAGGCGCTGTCGACGGGCGCGACCTGACCGCTGGCCGCGGCGGGGCGCAGCCAGTCGACGGGGCCTGCCGCGCTTGGCCAGCGAAAGGCCGTGAGGCAGCCGCCCTGCGGCGCGATCTGCGCCTCGCCGCGGCCGTCGGTGATCTTCACCTGATGCTCGGGGGAGGGCGGGTTTCCTGCAGGTGCCGGGCCCATCTTCTTCTCGTCGTTCCTTGCTTGCGACAGCGACTTATCCGCATTGGTCCGTCAGCATCTTATTTGGATTGCAAGGACTTGTCCCATGACACCTCGGCAACCCTGCCTCCTGCCGCGCTCGGGGCGCCCAAATGTTTGTTTTGTCCCCAGGTCAAAACCCTTACTCTGCGCCTCCAACGAAAACAGCGCGGGGAGCGTGTGAATGTCGAATGTGCAGTGCCTTTGGCCGGCGGGGGCGGTCCTGGGAGAAGGGCCGCTTTGGTCGCCGCGCGAAGCCGCGCTCTACTGGGTCGACATCAAGGCACCCGCCCTGCACCGCTACCGTCCCGAGGACGGCGACAAGACCTCCTGGGCCATGCCGGAACGCCTCGGCTGGGTCATCGAGCGGGCCAACGGCGAGGGGCTGGTCGCGGGCTTCAAGGAGCGCGGCTTTGTTTTCCTGACGCCGGGGACCATGGCGGCCGAAGTCATCGGCCATCCCGAGCCGAACTATCCCGACAACCGCTTCAACGATGCCAAGGCCGACGCCAGCGGCCACATCTGGGCCGGCACCATGGACGACAACGAGCGCGAGGCGCGCGGCAGCCTTTACCGCCTTGATCCGGATCTCGACTGGCATCGCGTCGACAAGGGCTACGTGGTGACCAACGGTCCGGCGCTCAGCCCCGACGAGAGCACGCTCTATCACACCGATACCTTCGAAGGCACGATCTACGCCTTCGACGTGACGTCGAGCGGCAGCCTGAAGAATAAGCGGGTCTTCGCCACCATTCCCGAGGGCGACGGCTATCCCGACGGCATGACCTGCGATGCCGACGGCTATCTCTGGGTCGCCCATTGGGGCGGCTGGCGCATTTCCCGCTTCACGCCGGACGGCCGGGTCGACCGGGTGATCGAAATGCCGGTGGCCCAGGTGACCAGCCTCGCCTTCGGCGGCGCCAACCTGAACCGGCTCTTCGTCACCTCGGCCGCCATCGGGCTGTCCGAGAAGGAACTGGAGCGGCAACCCCTGGCCGGCGGTCTCTTCGAACTGGACCCCGGCGTGACGGGCCTGCCCGCCGGCCAGTTCGCCGGCTAAAGGGCTACTTCTTTTTCTTGCCCTTCTTTGCGGCTTTTTTCTTTGCCGGCTTACTGGAGCTCTTCTTGCCGGTTCGCAGGCTTTCCGGCTGGATGGTGATGCCGTTGAAGTTGGCGACGGCGTCGGCCAGCATCGGCATGTTGTCGGCGCCGCGGCCCATGGCCATGGCCATGGCGTAGCTCTGTTTCACCGCGCTGGCCACCACGGTGGTCAGCTTTTCGGAGTCCGCCAACTGGTTGTAGTAGCGGATGTCCTTGTCGCAGTTGGCGATGGTGAATTCGTGCGCCTTGGGATCGCCGCCGATCACCCACTTGCAGACGTTCTGGAACATGCCGCTGTTGAGACCGCCGGCGGAGATCACCTCGTGGAACTTGTCCAGCGGCACGCCGGTCTTCTTCGCCGTGGTGAAGGCCTCGGCGTAGATCGCCACGTAGCTCATGGCGACGAAGTTGTTCACCAGCTTCATCTTGTGGCCGGCGCCGACCGGGCCGACATGGATGATGTTCTCGGCCCAGGTCTGGATGATCGGCAGAACTTCCTTGTAGGTCTTGGCGTCGGCGCCGACGAAGGTGTTGAGGAGTCCTTCCTCGGCTTCCTTGGGCGAGCGGCCGAGCGGCGCATCGATGAGCCGCACGCCCAGCGGCGCCAGTTCCTCGGCCAGTTCCTGGGTCGAGGTCGGATCGGCGGTCGAGCAGTCGACGACGATGAGTCCCTTGTGGGCACCGGCCATGATGCCGTCCTTGCGGCGGATCAGGTCCTCCACCTGCACCGAGGAGGTGACGCAGAGGAAGATCACGTCGCTGTTCTTCGCCATCTCCGCGGGGCTCTTGGCCTCCTTGGCGCCGCGCTTCACCAGGTCGTTCACCGGCTTGCGGTTGCGATGCCCCATGATCGAGAGGGGATAGCCCTTCTCGACGATGTTCTTGGCCATGCCGTGGCCCATCAGGCCGACACCGATGAAGCCGACGCGTTGTTTCTTGCTCACGATTACGCCTCCCTGCTTTTCTCTCGTGTTGCCGTCAGTCGGCGGCGACGACGTGCTGGCGCTGCTCGCCCAGGCCCTCGATGTTCAGCGTCATGCTGTCGCCGGGCTTCAGGTAGGTCGGCGGGGTCTGGCCCATGCCCACTCCAGGCGGCGTGCCGGTGGTGATGATGTCGCCGCTCTGCAGGCTCATGAAGCGGCTGACGTAGCTGATCAGGTGTTTCATGGTGAAGACCATGGTCCGGGTGCTGCCGTCCTGGTAGCGGTGGCCGTTGACTTCCAGCCAGAGGCGCAGGTCCTGCGGGTCCGGCACCTCGTCGGTGGTGACCAGCCAGGGACCGACCGGCCCGAAGGTATCGGCGCTCTTGCCCTTCACCCACTGGCCGGTGCCTTCCAGCTGAAAGGCGCGCTCGGAGACGTCGTTGACGATGCAGTAGCCGGCGACGTGGCTCAGGGCGTCCTCCTCGGCGATGTACTTGCCGGGCGTGCCGATGACGCAGGCCAGCTCGACCTCCCAGTCGCATTTCTGCGAGTTGCGCGGGATCACCACGGTGTCGTTCGGCCCGCAGATGCTGCTGGTCGCTTTCATGAAGATGACCGGTTCCTTCGGCACGTCGACCCCGGACTCCGCGGCATGGTCGGCGTAGTTCAGGCCGATGGCGATGAACTTGCCGACCCGGCCGACGCAGGGACCGATCCGCGGCGATCCCTCCACCGCGGGCAGGCTTTCGAGATCCAGGCTCTTCAGCTTATCCAGCGAGTCCGGCTGCAGGGCGGCGCCCGCAAGGTCGGCGATGTGACCGCTCAGATCGCGCAGCTTGCCCTTGCGGTCGAGGGCGCCGGGCTTCTCCTGGCCGATGGCTCCGTAGCGCAGCAGCTTCATGATGTCTTCCTCTTCGGGGTGGATTTCAGGGTGTTCTCGGTGCGGCGTGCCCCGGATCCGGCTCCGATCCGGTCTACACCGGGGTCAGGGCAGGCTTGCCGGCGAAGTGCGCGCGCAGATTGTCGACCACCAGGTCGCCCATGGCGCGGCGCGTCTCCTGGGTCGCGCTGGCGGCGTGCGGCTGCAGGACCACCTGGTCCATGGCGAACAGTGCTTCCGGCACCTTCGGTTCTTCGGCGAAGACGTCCAGGCCGGCGCCGCCCAGCGTGCCTTCCTGCAGGGCGGCGACCAGGGCCGGCTCGTCGACGACGGAGCCGCGCGCGACGTTGATGAAGATGCCCTGCGGGCCCAGCGCGTCCAGCACCGCGCGGTTGACGATCTTGTCGGTCGCCGGCCCGCCGGGGCAGATGGCGACCAGGAAGTCGCTGTCGCGCGCCATCTCGACCAGGTCGTCGAAGTAGCGGTAGCTCACGTCGTCCTGCCGGCGCCGCCCGTGGTAGGCGATGTCCAGGCCGAAGACCTCGGCCTTGCGCGCGATGTCCTTGCCGATGCGCCCGAGCCCCAGGATGCCGAGCTTGCGCCCGCGCAGCGCGCGGGTCAGGTGCATGGCCCCGTTCAGCCATTTGCCCTCGCGCACGTAGCGGTCGCCGTTGACGATCTCGCGCGAGGTCGCCAGCAGCAGGGCGATGGCCATGTTGGCGACGTCGTCGTTCAGCACGTCCGGCGTGTTGGTGACGATGACCTTGCGCTTGGCGGCATGGGCCAGGTCGATGGCGTCCACACCGACACCGTAGCAGCTGATGATCTCCAGCTTCGGCAGGGCATCGATCATGGCGGCGTCGGCGCCCAGGTGGCCGCTGGTCGCGACGGCGCGCACCTTGTCCGACACCTGGCTCAGCAGGGCCTCCCGGTCGGCGGCCTCCCAGAGACGATGGACCGTAAAGTCGTTGTCCAGTGCCTCCATGACGTGCGGCATCATCGGGCCGACCATAACGAGTTCCGGCTTCACAGGTATCTCCAGTAACTTGGGCGCCCCAGGGCAGGACACGCCCTTCACCCGCGGAAAACATTATTCCACGCGGCTGCGGGCCTTTGTTGCTTAAAGCGCTATCAAGTTCTCTTGGTTAGCGCTATCCATCAATAGCAAACAACGGCGCCAGCGCCAAGCTGGCACATGGAACAATCGCGTTTCAGCGGCTCCCGCGGCAGCCTCGCCGGCTGGCGGGGGAGGGCAGGAGAGCAGGGGAGGCAGGCTTGTGAAGGTAGTGATCACCGGCGGGACCGGGTTTATCGGACAGCGCCTGGGCGAGGCGTTGCTGCAGCGCGGCAGCCTGACGGCGCCGGACGGCGGCGAGGCGTCGATCGACGAACTGCTGCTGTTCGACATGGTGGCGCCGTCGCTACGGCCCGCCTGGGCGGACGAGCGGGTGGAGATCCGCGCCGGCGACATTTCCGATGCCTCCCAGGTGTCGGCGCTGATTGACCGCGACGACATCTCCGTCTTTCACCTGGCCTCGGTGGTCAGCGGTGGCGGGGAGAAGGATTTCGATCTCGCCCTGCGGGTCAACCTGACCGGCGGCCTCAACGTCTTCGAGGCCTGCCGTGCGCGCAGCGGACTGCCGCGGGTGGTCTTCGCCAGTTCCATCGCCGTCTTCGGAGGGGCCGGCATGGCGCCTGTCGTCGGCGACCACGCCAAGCAGACGCCGCAGACCACCTACGGCGCCACCAAGGCGATCTGCGAGCTGCTGGTGAACGACTACACCCGCAAAGGCTTCTTCGACGGCCGCTCGGCGCGCCTGCCCACGGTCATCGTGCGGCCCGGCAAACCCAACGCGGCGGCCTCCAGCTTCGTCAGCGGTCTGTTCCGCGAACCACTGAACGGTGAGACCTGCAGGATTCCCGTCTCCGAAGACACGGTCATGCCGGTGCTCGGCTATCGCTCCATCGTCGGTGGCTTCATCGCGTTGCACGAGGCCGAGGGCGCCGCCCTGGGCGACGACCGCGCGGTGAGCCTGCCGAGCTTCACGGTGACGGTACGCGACATGATCGACGCCTTGCACCGCGTCGCCAAGGATCGCAATCTGGGGGAGATCGTGTTCGAACCGGACCCCTTCATCCAGGCGATCTGCGAAGGCTGGCCCAAGGACGCCTCTTACGAGCGCGCCACCAGGCTCGGCCTGCCGCGAGATGCCAGCCTGGAGGCCATCGTCGAGAACTATATCGAGGATTACCTGTGAGCCGTTCTGTCGTTGCCGTCGATTGGGGAACTTCCTCTTTTCGCGCCTACCGCCTGGACGCGCAGGGCGCCATCGTCGACCGCCGCGAGACGGCGGGCGGCATTCTCAGGGTGCGCGGCGGCGATTTCGCGGCGGCCCTGCTGGCCGAGGTCGAGGACTGGTTGAAACAGGATCCCGATGCCCTGGTGATCCTCAGCGGCATGATCGGCAGCCGCCAGGGCTGGCGCGAGTTGCCCTACGTCGACTGCCCGGCGAGTCTTGCCGACATCGCCGCCGGCCTTGAGCGTGTCGACTGGGGCGAGGGCGAGGCCTGGATCGTGCCCGGCCTGCTCGATGAATCCCGAGCCCACCAGCCCGATGTCATGCGCGGCGAGGAAACCCAGGTGCTGGGGGCCCTCTCGGCGCTCGGCGCACAGCAGGGCCTGATCTGCCTGCCGGGCACCCACAGCAAGTGGGTCCGGGTCGACGGCGGTGCCATCGCAGGCTTCGCCACCTACATGACGGGCGAGGTCTACGACCTGCTGCAGGGGCATTCCATCCTCAGCCGCCTGATGACGAAGGGGGCGGTGAACGCCGACCGCTGGTTCCTGGAGGGCGTGACGCTGGCGCAGGAGGGCGGCCTGCTGAACCGCCTCTTCACCGCGCGCAGCCGTGTGCTCGCCGGCGACCTGCCGGAGGCCGAGGTGCGCAGCTATCTCTCCGGCCTGCTGATCGGCGACGAGCTCGCCTCGGCGCTGACCGAGGCGGACCGGACGGTGCACCTGCTGGGCGCGCCCGCGCTGACCGCGCTCTACGAGGCGGCGCTGACCAGGCTCGGCCACGAGGTCGTGGTGCTGGAAGCCGACGCGGTCGCGGCGGGCCTCTTCGCGCTGGCGCAACATCTCATGCCGGCGGAGGGCTGAGCCTTGGACGGACTGAAACCCTGGCTGGACGGCCTGCCCCTGGTGGCGATCCTGCGCGGCGTGACGCCGGGCGAAGTGCTCGCCATCGGCGAGGCCCTCATCGAGGCCGGCATCACCATGATCGAGGTGCCGCTGAATTCGCCGGATCCGCTGGACAGCATCGCCGCCCTGGCCAAGACCTTCGGCGGCGATGCCCTGATCGGCGCCGGCACGGTGCTCGATCCGGAAGACGTCGCGCGCGTTGCCTCGGCCGGCGGGCGGCTGGTGGTCCCCCCCAAGGCCGAGCCGCAGGTCGTCGCCGCCTGCAAGGCGCAGCAGCTGATCTGCGCGCCCGGCTGCGCCACGCCGACCGAGGCGCTGAGCCTCGCCCGCGCCGGGGCCGATGCCCTGAAGCTCTTCCCCGCCGAGGGCCTCCCGCCGGAGGTCGCAAAGTCCATGAAGGCGGTGCTGCCGCCCGACCTGCCGCTGCTCGCGGTCGGCTCGATCACGCCGGAGAAGGTGCAGGCCTACTGGCAGGCGGGGGTGCGGGGCTTCGGGCTGGGCGGCAGCCTCTACAAGCCCGGCGACGGCCCGGCCGAGGTGGCCCCGCGCGTCGCGCCCTTCCGCGACAAGATCGCCATGGCGCGGGCTGGAGAGACCGGAGAGTAGGTGGCGGGCGGCGCCGCTATTCGCCCGCGGCGCTGAAGGGCATGGCCGGGTCGGCGTTCTCGATGTAGCGCAGGACCGGCGCCCAGTCCTCGCGCAGGTCCTCGTTCTGCTTGCCGCTCAGGTCGAAGACACTGAGGCCGCGCCCGGCGACGTCGGCGTAAACCATGCGGTGGCGCAGGCGGCCGACCCCGGTGTGGCCGACGCCCAGCATGAACTTGTCCAGCTTGGCCGCCATGCGGGTGCCGGTCTGCACCCGGTTGCGCAGGATGGCGACGGCGGTCTTGTTCTTGCGGATCGGTTTCAGCGCCTCGATCTGCTGCAGGAATTCCCCGGTCACCGGCTCGTCGAAGCCCGAGGGCAGCACCGGCACCACGATCACGTCGGCGAGGCGCAGCAGCTCCTCGATCTTCTTCATCTTCATGCCGGCCGGCGCGTCGATGATCAGGCGGTCGACCTGCTTGGGGGTCTTGCCCGGCCCGTCGCGCCAGTCGATCGCCTGGATCGGCGCCGCCGTCTCGGGCCGCGTCGCCACCCAGCCCAGGCTGCTGCCCTGCTTGTCGGCATCGGCCAGGGCGGCGCGCAGGCCGGCGGTGGCGAAGGCGGCGGCCAGGTGGGTCGCGACGGTGGTCTTGCCGCAGCCGCCCTTGGTGTTGGCAACGAGAACGGTGATCATTTCAGGCTTTCTGTTTCTTCGAGGCATCCCAGAAGGGGGCGGTGGCGGCGAAGGACTTCCAGGTACGCTGCATCTCCGGCTCGAAGTCCAGCAGGGCGCGGTCGTACCACCCGGCCACCAGTCCGGCGGCGCGGTGCAGCTTCGCCCCGGCCTTGGAATGACCGGCGGACTGCGTCAGTTCGGCCAGCAGGTGCTCGGCCACGGCGACGTCGTTCAGGTGGCCGAGGCTCTCCTGCAGGTCGCGCAGCGCGGCGATGTAGGGCTTGGCCCGCTTCGCCGGGAAGAGGTCGCGGAAGAACTCCGTGGTGTAGCGCAGCTTCTTCACCGCGATGCGCAGTTCGTGGCGCTCGGCGGTGGGCAGGCGCTTGAAGCCCTTGCCACGCTTTAGCACCTGGCGGTGGCGCTTGGCGAGCAGGGCCTTGCCGAGTTGCACCAGCGGCTGGTTCAGCGCCACGTCCTGCTCGGCCGTCAGTTCGGCGCAATGCCAGGCGCGGTCCTCCAGCCAGCCGCCGAGGCGCAGCAGAAAGCGGGTGTAGCGCGGCGAGGAGAGGGCCTCGCGCACCTGCTGATAGGCGACGGCCTGCTTGTCCGCCGCGCCGGCGCGCAGCGCCGCCAGGGCGTCGTCGTCCGGCCGGTAGGCCTCCAGCGGCGCCAGCAGGTCGGCCTGGAAGACGTCCCAGTCGCGCGCCGGACCCAAAGAGTTGATCGCCCACTTGGCCTCGGTCTTCAGCCAGGTCAGGTGGTCCGGTGGCAGCAGGGCACCGAAGACCGACAGCGCCGAGCGGAAACGCCTGAGCCCGACGCGCAGCTGGTGCACCCCTTCCGGGTCGCTGCCGTCCAGCGCCGCCATCTCGTTGGCGGTCCAGTGGCGCAGGCAGGCCTCCAGGATCGCCGCCAGGGCGTCGTCGACGCGCATCTCCGGGGTCAGTTCCACCGCCTCGGCGCGGTGCCAGGTCGGCTTGCGCCCGGTCGCCAGGGCATAGCCGCGGGCCGACTTGCTGCGCGTCTCGATGCTGGTCGGCGCGATGTCCTGCAGCGTGAGGGCGAGGTCGAAGAGCGCGCGCGCCGGGCCTTTCACCAGTTCCAGTTCGATCTCGGAGATCGCTTCCTTCAGGCCGGCGGCCTCGATCTCGCCGCGGTCGAAGGCGGCCTCGATGACCTTCAGGCGGCCGAGCGAGTCGGTGCCGTTGACCTTCAGCACCTCGCGGTGCACGCGGGTGGTGAAGACGGGCCTCAGCTCGCCGGGCAGGATCAGGCCGAGGGCGGCGCGGATCTCCGGATTGTCGATGATGTCCGGCTGCGGCTCCAGCGAAGGCACTTCGCCTTCCCACTCGCCGCGGCTGAGGACGGCGGAGGAGGCGGTGTCGCCGGTCTTCACCGTCTGGATGAAGCGGGTGCCGTCGCGGCGGATGCGGAAGGCCAGGCCGCGCTTGCGCAGGCGCAGGTCGGCGGTGTCGTAGTAGACGTTCTCCAGGTCCTTGATCTTCGGCGCCGCCGCGATGGAGGCCGCCTGGGGCAGGGTCTGCCACAGCCGCAGCAGGGCCTCGGGGTCGCCCCGCAGCTTCAGTTCGGTCTCCACCGGCACCGAAGGGCCGGTCGATGTCGGGCTGGTCATCCCTTGTCCGCCTCACGCCTGCGGCCGGGCCGGTCCCGGCGGCACGATCACGTGGCGCGGCCTGGGTAGGGCGCGCCTGCCGTCAATCACATCCCTGTATTCACCCCGGTCCGGCGCCTAAAATCGCGGCCAACCGGGGCTTGTTGCTTTGTGAAAGCTAGATTTGCGTCTCCCGTACCTATGCGGCAAGAAGTGAAATATGACAGTTTTATTACAGCCATCCGGGTTCCTGCTCCAGGATCCCTGGAAATGACCACAGAACTACCTTCGGTTTAGGAAAGACAATGCCGGAACTGCTGTTGCTGCGCCACGCCAAGTCGGACTGGCAGGACGCCAGCCTGGACGATTTCGACCGCCCGCTGGCGCGCCGGGGGCGCCGGGCGGCGCCCCTGATGGGCCGATATCTGCACGATCACGGGCTGGAGCCCGACCTGGTGCTCTGCTCAACCGCCCAGCGCGCGGTGGAAACCCTGAAGCTGGTGTTGACAGCGCTAGCATCGGCGCCTCAAATCAGTTATTTGAAGACACTCTATCTGGCGCCGCCCAGCCGAATGCTTGGGGTTCTGCGCCGCCAGGACCCGCGGTACGAGCGCATCCTGCTCATTGCCCATAACCCGGGGCTCGAGCGCCTGGCGCTGAGTCTGGCCGATTGGGAAGACGGCCGGGATGGCGGTCGGAACGGGGTTGTTGCGGAGCAGGAGGCCGCGTTGCGGCGCCTGGCGGAGAAGTTTCCGACCGCCGCGCTGGCGCGCTTCCAGGTCCCGGCCTGGGACAGCCTGGGGGCGCAGGCGGCGACGCTGGAAGAGTTTGTCAGGCCGCGCGATCTGTCCGGGACGTCCTGAGACCGGCGGGCGGCGGCGGGAGTTTCGGGAGATTGCCGGACGGGGCCTGGGGTCGCGTCGGGCCAAGCGGGGTCGAAGCAGGGCAGGGCGTGGGATCACCCGCCGGCTTGGCGCCAATAAGAACTGGAGGAATTGTCCGTGAAGATTGCCAAGATGGACCGGCGCCTGCGCAGCCAGAGCTGGTTCGACGACCGGGACAACCCCGGCATGACCGCGCTCTACCTGGAACGCTACTTGAACTACGGCCTGACCAAGGAGGAACTGACCTCCGGCAAGCCGATCATCGGCATCGCCCAGACCGGCAGCGACCTCTCGCCCTGCAACCGCATTCACATGGAACTCGCTCGGCGGATGCGCGACGGCATCCGCGACGCCGGCGGCGTGGCCTTCGAATTCCCCGTGCACCCGATTCAGGAAACCGGGCGCCGCCCCACCGCGGCGCTGGACCGCAACCTCGCCTATCTGGGGCTGGTGGAGATCCTGCACGGCTATCCCATCGATGGCGTGATCCTCACCACCGGCTGCGACAAGACCACGCCGGCCTGCCTCATGGCGGCGGCCACGGTCGACATGCCGGCCATCGCCATGAACGGCGGCCCCATGCTGGACGGCCACTGGAACGGCAAGCTGGTCGGCTCCGGCACCGTGGTGTGGGAAGCGCGACGCCTGCATGCCGCCGGCGAGATCGACTACGACGAGTTCATCGGCATGGTCGCCGCCTCGGCGCCCAGCGCCGGCCACTGCAACACCATGGGCACCGCTTCCTCGATGAACTCCCTGGCCGAGGCGCTGGGCATGATGCTGCCGGGCGCCGCCGCCATTCCCGCGCCCTACCGCGAGCGCGGGCAGATGGCCTACGAGACCGGCCGGCGCATCGTCGACATGGTGTGGGAGGAACTGACTCCCTCCAAGATCATGACCCGCGCCGCCTTCGAGAACGCCATCGTGGTGAACTCCGCCATCGGCGGCTCGACCAACTGCCCGATTCACATCAACGCCATCGCCCGCCACATGGGCGTCGAGCTGTCGATCGAGGACTGGCAGACCTTCGGCCACGACATCCCGCTGCTGGTGAATTGCCAGCCGGCCGGCAAGTACCTCGCCGAGGGCTATCACCGCGCCGGCGGTCTGCCGGCGGTGATGGGCGAACTGATCCGTGCCGGCAAGATCAATACCGAGGCCCTGACCGTCGCCGGCACGACCATGGGCGAGCTGCACAGCGAGGCGCGGCCCAGCGACTACGACGTCATTCGCGCCTACGACAATCCGCTGATGGAGGAAGCCGGCTTCGTCGTGCTGAGCGGCAACCTCTTCGACTCGGCGATCATGAAGACCTCGGTGATCACCGCTCAGTTCCGCGAGAAGTACCTCTCGCGCCCGGGTCACGAAAACGTCTTCGAGGGCCGCGCCATCGTCTTCGAAGGGCCGGAGGACTACCACCACCGCGTCAACGATCCCGCGCTGGAGATGGACGAGAACTGCCTGCTCTTCGTGCGCGGCTGCGGGCCGGTCGGCTATCCCGGCTCCGCCGAGGTGGTCAACATGCAGCCCTCCGACGCCCTCATCAAGGCGGGGGTCATCGAGCTGCCGACCGTCGGCGACGGGCGCCAGAGCGGCACCTCGGGCAGCCCCTCGATCCTCAATGCCTCGCCGGAGTCCGCGGTGGGCTCGGGGCTGGCGCTGCTCGAGACCGGCGACCGGGTGCGCATCGACCTCAACGCAAGGCGCGTCGACCTGCTGATCAGCGAGGAGGAGATGGCCGCGCGCCGCGCCGCCTACACGCCGCCGGAGCTGGAGCATCAGACGCCCTGGCAGGAGATGTACCGCG
>ENA-ORCZ01000545-ORCZ01000545.1-marine-metagenome-genome-assembly--contig:-NODE-545-length-14905-cov-4.006070_pt1 | contig 14905 bp, 14 predicted proteins | sample MGYA00237785_ERZ508519 | MGnify/ENA primary metagenome ERZ508519 (study PRJEB26189, sample SAMN06268790) | marine metagenome | isolation source: Bioluminescent Bay, La Paraguera, Puerto Rico | place...
CCGAGAGCCGCCGCCAGCTCGGCAGCATTCTTGGCATTGTCCAGCTCCATGCCGAACAGCCGCGCACCCGCCACCTTGGCGGCAATCCCGCCCATATTGGTGCCGACCTTGGCATAGCGGCCCATACGGGCGCTGAAACGGTTGCTCTCGCGGTCTTTGCTGTCGGCCATACGGTTTGCTGCTCCCGGTGCGATTCAGGCGGTGTCTCAAGCCACAAGATATGAATTACGACGGGGATATCCAGTTCTGCCAGCCACCATTCCGACGCCGGTGGCCGGCCAGCCTCCTTTGGCTGGCCGCCCCGCCTGTCAAAGGCTCATGTTAGCCGGCGAAATAACCGCTGCTTGCAATATCCTCCAGAAGGCCGGCTTCACACGCCTCCCAACCGAGTACCTTTTGCGTCCACGCGCGGGAGACCGGCGCATCGGTTCCCGCGAAAGCCCCGAGGAAACCGAAATGCGACGCAGCTTCGTCCGGAGACACAGAACGGACAGGCAAACCCAGGCCTTTTCCGATTGTCTCGGCAATCTCCTTGAACCCAACACCCTCCTCCCCGACAGCGTGGAAGGGACCTGAAGCCTCCGGCGTTTCGAGAGCCAGCCTGTAAACCCTGGCGGCGTCGCGGCGATGAACCGCAGGCCAGCGGTTGCCGCCGTCCCCGACAAATGCGGCGAATCCCCTTTCCCGGGCGATCCCGATCAGCATCGGTACGAAACCGTGATCACCCGGGCCATGCACGGAAAACGGCAGACGCACCACACGGGCGTTGATGTCCTTCGCGACGAGGGCGGCGGTGGCAGTTTCCGACGCGCGGGGATACTCGGGTGTTGTTGGAACGGCTGGGTCGCTTTCAAGGGCAAAAGGGCCCGAACGGATCACTGCAGCGCCGGAGGTCACCAGCAGCGGCCTGCCCGATCCGGCGAGAGCCTCGCCAAGCACCTTGATGGCCTGCCGGTCCTCTTCGCAGCTGGCCGCGAAGCGCGAAAAGTCATGATTGAAGGCGGTATGGACAACACCGTCACACGCGGAGGCGGCGGCGCGCAGCGCCTCCGGGTCCTGCAGTGTTCCGACCTGTGCCTCGGCGCCGGCTGACGTCAAAACGGCCGCCCCCTCCTGCGAACGGGTCAGCCCAAGAACGTGATGGCCGGCCTGCAGAAGCTCGGCGACGACCGCCGATCCGACAAAGCCCGTCGCGCCGGTAACAAAAACACGCATCAATAGCACTCCGATGGTTGAACGGAGCACACTCTTCGCACATGATTTATCCGGGTAAAGTAGTGGCTTTATACTGGTATAATGAGTAACTGGATCCATGACTGCAGCGCAACCGCAGAACCTTCTCGGGACGTTTCTGAAGAACCGCAGGGCCAAACTGGATCCGGCCGCTTTCGGCATACCCCTCACCCGTCGCCGCACGCCGGGTCTGAGGCGAGAGGAAGTCGCGCAGCGCGCCAATGTCAGCGTCACCTGGTACACGTGGCTGGAGCAGGGCCGCGGCGGCGCACCCTCGCCGGACGTCCTCGACAGGATCTCCGGCGCCCTGATGCTGACTGATCTGGAGCGGGAACACATGTTTCTGCTGGGTCTTGGTCGGCCGCCGGAAGTCCGGTTTCAACCGGCAGAAAACGTCACGCCACGGCTGCAACGCGTGCTGGATGCACTGACAAACGCACCTGCGATCCTGCGAACCCATACCTGGGACGTGCTGGCCTGGAACAAGGCGGCTGAGGCCGTTCTGACCGACTATTCGGCAATTCCGCCGGACCAGCGCAACATTATCAGATTGATTTTCTGCGATCCGCGGGTGCGCAGTGCCCAGGCGGATTGGGAGAGCGTCGCCCGATTTGTCGTTGGCTCCTTTCGCGCCGATGCGGTGCGGGCGGGTGCGGCCACTGACATGAAGGCCTTTGTCGATGATCTTTGTGCCCAAAGCCCCGATTTCGAGCGCCTGTGGCGGGAAAACGATCTTCATTCCTATGGCGGAGAAACCAAGGAGCTGCACCACCCGGCCGCCGGTTGGCTCAGTTTCGAATGTTCGACCTTCGCGGTCGACGGGCGAGCCGACCTTGCCATGGCGGTCTATCACCCGGCCTCGCCGGCAGACGAGGAAAAGGTCGCGGTGCTTCTGGCGGATAACTTCAAGTCGGGTTCATAGGGGTTCGCCCACAAGCAAACCGAGCTCGTCTGCCAGTCTGTCCCGGATCGCGGCAAGACCCTTGTAAGCCAGTTGCGCGTCGTCGAGCGCGAGCAGCTGTGCGCGCAAATTGGTCGCAAGCGCCCCCCTGTCCGGGTGCGCCTTCAGGGCTGCGAGCGGATCGTGATGCACCTTGATCGTGAAGAGAATGTCGCCCGATCCCGGCAGCCGCCGCAGCGTCTGCCGTTCGACCCGCAAAAACAGCTTTGCCAGAACATTGCCGTCACCCGAAACATCGATTCGCTTGGCCTGCGGATGATGCAGAGCGGCGTCGGAATAGACCGACCAGTTGAACCGCTCGAGAAACTGGCCGGCGGCCAGATTGTCGAAGACACGCGCGACCATCTGGCCGACGCGGCTGCCGTTGAAACCCGGAACGGTTTCATGGATTGCGGTCATCGAGCGGCCGAACTTCTCCGCAAGCGACCAGGAAGAAGGGAAACACAGGGAAGCGGCTGCCAGCCGGTAACCCTCCGCTCCCGGGCGCATGAGAACGAGGTCCTCCTGCACCAGCCGCGAGGCGGTCAGCAGGGCGGGCCGGTCATCAAAGGCGACCGTCCGCCCGCTTTCGATCAGGTCCACCACGGCTTCCGAAACGCGGTGTGTGCCGGTATGGAAACGGGCAAGATTATCCGTTGTCAGCGCCAGCACCTCTTCCTGCGCTGCGCCCGTCTCCGGCTCCTGCCGGAACACGGCATTCAGGCCTGCAGCGAACAGCCTCTCCTTCTCGCCGAGATGACGCGAAAGAAAGGCATCCGGCTCCAGCCACGCGTCTTCCCTGATCGGTCTCAGGCCGACCGTGAAAGGCTTGCTGGAGCCGTCATAGGGCGTGTGCAGGAACGGGGGTGCCGGACGTGTCATTCAGACCGTTTATGCCTCTTCCAGGCTTTCCAGCTCGTCGATAATCCGCTCGATCACGGAAAGACCCTTCTTCCAGAAATCCGGATCCGTCGCGCTCAGGCCGAACGGAGCCAGAAGCTCCGTGTGATGTCTCGTGCCACCGGCCTTCAGGAGGTCGAAATACTTCTCCTGGAAACCTGTCTCCGCCTCCTCGTAGACGGCGTAGAGCGAATTCACGAGGCAGTCGCCGAAAGCGTAGGCATAGACATAGAAGGGCGAATGGATGAAGTGCGGGATATAGGTCCAGAAGGTCTCGTAGCCTTCGTTCAGCCGGATCGCCGGTCCAAGGCTCTCGCCCTGCACGGACAGCCACAATTCGCCGATCTTGTCGGCGGTGAGTTCGCCGTTGCGCCGTTCCGTATGGACCTTGCGCTCGAAGGTGTAGAAGGCGATCTGGCGCACAACCGTGTTGATCATGTCCTCCGCCTTGGAGGCGAGCATGATCTTGCGCGTGCGCGGATTGCCGGCTTTGGCGAGCAGCGACTTGAATGTCAGCATTTCTCCAAAGACGCTGGCCGTTTCCGCGAGCGTCAAGGGCGTCGGCGCCATCAGCGGACCGTTGGGAGCAGCCAGCACCTGGTGCACGCCGTGACCCAGTTCATGCGCCAGCGTCATCACATCGCGGATCTTGCCCTGGTAATTGACAAGGACGTAGGGATGCGCACTCGGCACGGTCGGATGGGCAAAGGCACCCGGCGCCTTGCCGGAACGTGCCGGTGCGTCGATCCAGCCCTTGTCGAAGAAGCGGCCGGCGATTTCCGCCATGTCGGGAGAAAAGGCACTGTAGGCGGCAAGCACCGTGTCCTTCGCTTCTTCCCAGGGGATGACCCTTGTATCGGCATCCGGCAGGGGCGCGTTCCGGTCCCAGGTGTTGAGCTGGTCCATGCCCAGCCACCTCGCCTTAAGCTGGTAATAGCGATGCGACAGGCGCGGATAGGCATCGCGCACGGCAGCGACCAGCGCATCGACCACCTCCCGTTCCACCCGGTTCGCCAGATGGCGGCTGTCGGCAATATCGGAGAAGTTCCGCCAGCGGTCCGAGATTTCCTTGTCCTTTGCCAGCGTGTTGGTGATCAGCGTGAAGGTGCGAAGGTTCTCCCTGAATGACTTCGTCAACGCCTCGGAGGCCTTCTTGCGCGTCTCCGCCTTGGGATCGACGAGGAGATTGAGCACCGGTTCGATGGTCATTTCCTTGCCGTCGACCTCGAAGCTGAGCGAGGCCATCGTCTCGTCGAAGAGCCGGTTCCAGGCGGCGGCTCCGGTGACGGACTTTTCGTGGAAAAGCTGCTCGACCCGGTCTTCAAGCTGATAGGGCTTGCCCTTGCGCAGATCCTCGATCCAGGGACGGTAATGGCCGAACTGCGGATCTTCGAGCGCCGTTTCCATTACGGCATCGTCGATCTTGTTCATCTCCAGCGTGAAGAACAGGAGGTGGGAACTGGCCGTGGTGATCTGTTCCTGGACGTCGCCGTAGAATTTCTGCGATTCCGGCTTGATGGTGTTTTCCGCATAGACGAGGCCGGCAAAGGAAATCAGCCGGCCCATGACGTCTTCCAGATCCTCATAGGCCCGGATCGCCGTGACCAGTGCGGGCACGTTGTCTGCCGCCAGTTCCGCCAGCCGGCCCTTGTAGGAGGCCTCGAAGGTCCGCGCCCGGTCGAGGATCTCCTTGAGGTCGGCGGCGACTTCCGGTGCGTCCACGGCCGGATAGAGATCGCTGAGATCCCATTCCGGCAGGTTTCCGAGGTCGGCGGCTGCAGAGGCCTCAGGGGCGAAAACGGGGTTCGGCATCGTGTCTTGTCTTCTCCGGTGGACGCCTGGCCTGACAGCCGGCGACATTGAGCTGTTGATTGAATTAGTAGGCCGGGGAGCCTTGCTGCCGCAATCAGGCGGTGAAAACTTTTTTGCCGGCCCTTGGACGATTTGTTTACCCAATTGCGACCAGAATGGTTCGAAACGAGACAATTCGGGACGAGCGGCATCGCCAATGCAAGCAATCAGCGGCAAAATTCTTATTGTTGACGACGATCCGATCCAGCGCCGGCTGCTGCAGGAAGCGGTCAAGAAATTCGGCTACCGGTCCAAGACCGCCGAAAACGGCGCCGAAGCCGTGCGCATCATGACCGGTCCGGAGGCGAGCGAGATCGACCTCATCATTCTCGACATGGTGATGCCGGAGCTCGACGGTCTCGGTGTGCTCCGGAAATTGCGGGCGGACCGGATCTCCACGCCCGTGATCGTCCAGACCGCCCATGGCGGCATCGACACGGTCGTGACGGTGATGAATGCAGGCGCACAGGACTTTGCGGTCAAGCCGGTGGCCCCGGAACGGCTCAACGTCTCGATCCGCAATCTTCTGAAGACTTCGGCGCTGGAAGGCGAGATCACGCGGATCCGCAGCAAGGCGTCCGGCACGCTCACCTTTGCCGACATCATCACCCATTCGCCCGCCATGGAGCGGGTGATCAATCTCGGCAAGCGCGCCGCCGCCTCCAACATTCCGATCCTGATCGAAGGCGAGAGCGGCGTCGGCAAGGAGATGATCGCCAGCGCCATTCAGGGCTCCAGCGACCGCAAGTCGAAGCCGCTCGTCACTGTCAATTGCGGCGCCATCCCGGACAACCTGGTCGAATCGATCCTCTTCGGTCACGAGAAGGGCGCCTTTACCGGCGCGGTCGACAAGCACGCCGGCAAATTCCAGGAAGCTCATGGCGGAACGCTCTTCCTGGACGAAGTCGGCGAACTGCCCCAGGAAGTGCAGGTCAAGCTGCTGCGCGCCCTGCAGGAAGGCGAGATCGACCCGATCGGTGCCCGCAGGCCGGTGAAGGTCGATTTCCGCCTGATTTCCGCAACCAACCGGCGCCTGATCGACCAGGTGAAGGAAGGCGTCTTCCGCGAGGATCTCTATTACCGGCTGAACGTCTTTCCGATCTGGATCCCTCCCCTGCGCGACCGGCGCGAGGACATACCCGCCCTCACCCGCCATTTTCTGGCGCGCTTTGCCGCCGAGGAAGGCAAGCCGCAGGTGGCCGGCGTATCTGCCGACGCGCTGGCGATGCTGCAGGACTATCACTGGCCCGGCAATATTCGGCAGCTGGAAAACGCAGTTTTCCGGGCGGTTGTCCTGTGCGACGGCGCCGAGCTGACTGCCCACGACTTTCCGCAAGTCGCGGCAGCGACCGACCAGCCGGCTGTCGCCATGTCGTCGCAGCCCGCCACGGAAGCTGCGGCCGAGACCGCAGCCGTTGCCGACCCCGTGCCGCCCGCAGCACGGCCGGCCACGGCATCCGCTGCCGCACCGCAGCCCGGTTTTGAACAATCCGCGCCCTTCGGCTTCATGCGCAACCTCGACCGCGAGGGGCATGTGCGCAAGCTTTCCGACATCGAGGAGGAATTGATTCGCGCTGCCATCCATCATTATTCCGGACGCATGACGGAAGTCGCCAAACGGCTCGGCATCGGCCGCTCCACGCTCTACCGAAAGCTCAAGGAATACGGACTGGACGAGACCGGTGCGGACGCCGCTGCATGATCGATCCCCGATTGAGGCAAATCATGGCGGAAAAGGTCAATTCGGACGATATTTTGACGCATTCTCCGGATATCCAGCGTCACCGGAGCGTTTTGCCACTAACCGCTTGCGCAGTTGCCGTTCTGCAACGATTATCAGCCAAGTGAAATTAGGGTAAAAACTTCTTAACCTGCAGCCGCTAGTCTTTGCGTCCTGCTGGGGAGCACGGGATGGGCGAAGCCCTCGAAACGGCGAGATAGAGATTGCGTAACCGGTTAGTTGATTACGACGCCGTCGGTTGGTTGAAACGTGCTGCGAGGACGGTCGGCGCGCTTGCCGTCATGTCTCTTTGCGTGGCAGCGACGGCTCATGCCGAAACCCGCACATTGAAGCTTTATAACACGCACACCAAAGAGCGTGTTTCCATCACCTTCAAGAAGAACGGCCGCTACCTGCAAGACGGCCTGCGCGAGGCGAACTACTTCCTGCGCGACTGGCGGCGGAACGAACAGACCAAGATCGACCCGGAACTTCTCGACCTCGTCTGGGAAGTGTACAAGCAGGTCGGCGGTTCCCAGCCGATCCACGTTGTTTCCAGCTATCGCTCGCCGGCGACCAACAACATGCTGCGCAGCCGCTCCAAGGGTGTTGCCAAGAACAGCCAGCACACGCGCGGCAAGGCCATGGACTTCTTCATTCCCGGCGTGAATCTCGCCACCCTGCGCGCGACGGGCCTGCGCAAAGAAGTCGGCGGTGTCGGCTATTATCCGACATCCGGATCTCCCTTCGTGCACATGGACACCGGCAGCGTGCGCCACTGGCCGAAGATGAGCCGCAAGGAACTGGCAAAAGTCTTCCCGGACGGCAAGACGCTTCACATTCCCTCTGACGGCAAACCCATGAGCGGCTACTCCGTCGCGCTTGCCCAGAGCAAATCCGGTCGTTCCGGTTCCTCCAAGCCGACGATCGTAGCCTCCAACGACAATTCCAGCCGCGGGACCACGCGGGACCAGAGCCTGACCCGGCCCGGCAAGCCTATCCCGGTCGGCGGCCAGGACGAAAAACCCGCCGGCAACGGCAATCTGCTCGCCTCCCTCTTCGGCAACGGCAACAGCCGTGACACCGACACCAAACGTCCCGGCGCTGTCGGCAACACGCCGCCGGCCGCAGTCGCGGCGGCGTCTCCCGTCGTCATCGAAAACCCGCCGGTCCCGGGACGCAAGGTCGTCGAGACTGAGCCGGAAGTGCCGGAAACGCCGGAAGCAGCTCCCGTCGTGGTCGCCAGCGCGGCGCCCATCTTGAAACCGCAGTCCTTGCCGCCCGCACCGATTGCCGATGCGGCTCCCACCGCCAGTACACCTGCACCCGCGCCGAACACGCTTGAATCTCAGCGGGCCGCTCTCACATCCGGCCAGCCGTCGTCTGCGAACCAGCCGCCGCTGCCTCCTCAGGAAATCGACCAGCGTTTCCTGGTCGCTCGCGCGCCCCTGCAAAAGCCCAATCGCGGCCTCAGCGACGCGGCCAGGGTTGCCGCCGCCAATCTCGGTCTGGCCGAGACCGCCGATGCATCGACGAATGATCCGGTGGCGGCGATTGCGGCAGCGACCGGCACAGCCGTCCCGTCGCCGAACCCGGCACAGCGGCCCGAGACCACGCTCGCCTATGCGTCCGCAACCGCGACGCCGCCCAGCCTGAGCCGGTCGCTCCGTCCGTCCGCGACAGGTCAGGCACCTGCGGCGGCAAAAGCTGCGCCGGCAAAGCAACCTTCCTTCTCCGGCCGCATTCCGCAGGACCAGATCGTCGATCCGCTGGCGGGTTTCGCCGGCCTGCCGGACAAGTCCGAACCTGTTCTGCTGTCGGGAGCCGGCACCACGCGCCATCAGGCATTCGCCTGGCTCAGCCATCCCAATCAGCGCCAGCTCAAGAACGTCATGATCCCGGGCAATCGCTTCGTCGCCGCCAGCTTTGAGACCGATCCCACCGGCGGTCTCAGGACCGACCGCTTCGACGGGCCGGCCATCGTCATCCTGCCGGTGCGTTTCGCCCGCTGACGAGACCTTCCCCGGACACAAAAAAAGAGCGGCCGCACGGCCGCTCTTGTCGTTTATGGCTTCGGTCACTTCGCCTCAGCTGTCGGCTGGCATCGGTCCAAGCATGCCGAGTGCCTGCAGGTAGAGGTCCAGGACCGCTTCCTCTTCCTCACGCTCATGCGGCTGCTTCTTGCGAAGAGACACGACCTTGCGCAGGATTTTCACGTCGTAGCCGTTGCCCTTGGCTTCCGCGTAGACGTCCTTGATGTCGTCGGAAATGACTTTCTTTTCTTCCTCCAGACGCTCGATACGCTCCACGAAGGCCCGCAGCTGATCGCCTGCAACTCCACCCGGATCGGACATGTTCTTCTCTACTCCTGTTTATTTGTCGTCTGCCGGGCGAACCGTCCGCGCATAATCCCGCGCGCCGTGCTCGTCCGGAATTCCGTGTGCGTGCCCTGCCAGACTCGATTGGGACCGTCAAGCGGTTCGGCGTCGTTGCGAAGCCGAAACTTCAGTGGCCGGGCGTGTTCTTCTCGAAGGCGGCCTGCTGCTCGGCCGACGCTTCACTCTGGTACTTCGTTTTCCAGTCATCGTAAGGCATGCCGTAGACGATTTCCCGCGCCGCCGGCTTGTCCAGATCCAGCCCCTTGGCGCGAGCCGCGTCCTGATACCAGTTCGACAGGCAGTTGCGGCAAAAGCCGGCCAGATTCATCATGTCGATATTCTGGACATCCGTGCGGTTGCGCAGATGGTCCACCAGGCGCCGGAAGACCGCGGCTTCCAGTTCCAGTCTTGTCTGATCGTCCATGGGAGAACCTCCTCGTCTGAAGACAGTCTGCTTGTATCAGTTCGCGTCACAGCGAGACTTGAAGTGCTTGATCTTGCGGCAGTCCGTTCGCGCTGCGATGTCCCTCACGACAGGCTCCAGCCGGCCGGCCCATTCCATCGCGCCGGCCTCGTCCGCGATCAGGTCCTGACGCAGTTCCAGAAGCGCATGAGCCAGGCCGCGACTCGTTGCGTGGCGGTACATTGTGTCGTTTTTGAGAGCCCCGTCATACGGCTCGTTGTCGCCGACGATCAGGTCTTCCTGCGTCCTCAGCCCGGCCAGCATCGGCTGGACGGCTCTCGGATCGCTGTCCCAAAGCACCGTCACATGCCAGGGCCGCGGCACGCCGCGCCAGACCGGGGTGAAACTGTGAATCGAGACGATTACCGGCGGCGCCGAGGCGGCGACCATGCCGTCCAGGGTCCTGTCTATCAGCTCGTGATAGGGCTTGTGGAAACGGGCGATCCGCAGGTCGCGCTCCGCGCTGTCCACCCGGGCATTGCCGGGGACAACGGCCCCGTCGGACAGGCGCATGACCAGCGTAGGATCGTCCTCGCCCCTGTTCGGATCGATCAGGAGCCGCGAATAGGTCGTCAGGCAGGCCGGGGCGTTGAGCCGCCTGGCCAGTTCCAGCGTGACGGCCCTTGCACCGATATCGTAGCCGATATGCCGCTCGAACTGCTCCGCGGGCACGCCCAGGTCCCCGTAGCCGGGCGGAACCGTGTTGCGTGCATGGTCGCACAGGAGAAGGACACCGGAACTGAAATCGCCATTTACATATTCGGTCGGCTCAAAGCTCGCACCGGCTTCGGCTGCTGTCTCTATCATGTCGCGCTATTCGGAAACCTGTTTGACCGCTCAATTGCAGGCGGTCAGATGTACGGCAAACGGGCCGGGGAACCAAGCCCCAAAACCGCGGGAGCGTAACGCACCGGGCGAGGTTTTCCACGTCGCGCACCGCCTTACACCATCGAATCCCTGATGTTTTTGCCAATGAAAACATATGGTATATACCCTTTATCGACAGGGAATGTGCGGGCACGCCGGGGTGGTCATGTTCCCGCCCCATTTCTGACGCCATAGGAGGGTGGGACCGTTCGTTTGGGCAAATCAAATCCGTGCGGTCAGGGAAACAAGTTTGGGCGTAAACTTCCGTATCCCGTCAACGACGTTGACAAGACCCCCTTGGCAACGCAAAAAGCGAATGTCTGTAAAGCAGCAAAGTGAACGACTGCATATGTTTAACGTTGGGGAAGGGTACCAGGGCAGGACTCGGGCACGTATTGGTGCGCCCATGAAAGCTGCCTTCGCCGCTTTTCTCGCCGTGCTGTTTTTTTCCGCGATCAGTGATGAAGCCAGGGCCGACCTGCGTCTTTGCAACAAGACGGACAGTCAGGTGGGTATCGCCATAGGCTACAAGGACAAGACCGACTGGATCACCGAAGGCTGGTGGAACCTCGCGTCGAATTCCTGCGAGACCCTCGTGCCGGGGTCGCTGGTGTCACGATACTATTACATCTACGCAGTTGATTACGACCAATTCGGCGAATGGGGCGGCCGGGCTTTCATGTGCACCCGGGAAAAAGAATTCACCATTCGCGGAATTGAAGACTGTGTGGCTCGCGGCTACGAGCGGACAGGCTTTTTTGAAATCGACACGGGCGAACAGAGCAGCTGGACAGTCCAGCTGACCGAACCCGTGCAACAGGGGACAGGTGGGCGATGAGGCGTAACCGACGAGTCAAGATACTGGCAACTCTCGGACCCTCCTCCTCAGAACAAGACATCATCGAACAACTGTATCGCTCAGGTGCGGACGTGTTCCGCATCAATATGAGCCATACGAATCATGATCGTCTGAAGATGCTGGTAGACCGCATCCGTTCTGTCGAGGAGAAGGTCGGGCGGCCGATCGGCATTCTGGCCGATCTGCAGGGACCGAAACTTCGCGTGGGGACCTTTGCCGACGGCCCGGTGATGCTGGAAAACGGGGCGCAATTCACCCTGGATGCGGACACGTCCGGTGGGAATGTCAACCGGGTTCACCTGCCGCATCCGGAAATTCTGAAGGCGCTCGAGCCCGGCCACCGGCTGCTGCTCGATGACGGCAAGATCCAGCTCAAGGTTCTCGAGGCCAGCCAGACACGGGCCCTGACCGAAGTCGTCGTCGGCGGCAAACTGTCCGACCGCAAGGGTGTCAGCGTTCCCGACAGCGAAATCGCCACCAGTGCGATGACCGAGAAGGACCACAAGGACCTGATCGCCGCGCTTGAGCACAATGTCGACTGGGTGGCGCTCTCGTTCGTGCAGCGCCCCGACGACATTGCCGAAGTGCGCAAGATCACCCGCGGCCGTGCCGGGGTGCTGGCGAAGATCGAAAAGCCGCAGGCCATCGGCCGGCTGGACGAGATCATCGAACTCTCCGACGCCATCATGGTCGCCCGCGGCGATCTCGGCGTCGAACTGCCGCTGGAACAGGTCCCCGGCCTGCAGAAGCGCATCACCCGCGCCTGCCGCCGCGCCGGCAAGCCGGTGGTGATCGCGACCCAGATGCTGGAATCCATGATCTCCGCCCCGGTGCCGACCCGTGCCGAAGTCTCCGACGTCGCGACTGCCGTTTTCGAAGGCGCCGACGCGGTGATGCTGTCGGCCGAGTCCGCTGCCGGCGATTTCCCGATCGAGGCGGTTTCGACCATGGACAAGATCGCCCAGCAGGTGGAACAGGACAGCAACTACCGCGCCATCATCTACGCGCAGCGCACCGAACCGGAAGCGACCGGTGCCGACGCCATTTCAGCGGCTGCCCGGCAGATCGCCGAAACGCTGAACCTTGCCGCCGTCGTCTGCTACACGACCTCCGGCGCCACGGGCCTGCGCGCCTCGCGCGAGCGCCCCGCCAGCCCGGTGATCGTGCTCTCCCCGGTTCTGGCCACCGCCCGCCGGCTGTCGCTCGGTTGGGGCCTGCATTGCGTCGTCAGCGAAGACGCGGCCAACGAGGAAGACATGATCGACCGCGCCTGCCGGATCTCCTTCAAGGAAGACTTCGCCAAGCCGGGCCAGCGCATCATCGTCACGGCCGGCGTACCGTTCGGCACTCCCGGCTCCACCAACATGCTGCGGATTGCCTTTGTCGGCAGCGACGGCCAGGGCGGAATTTGACGACTTAATCGGTTGAAAGGAAAAGGCGGCCCCGAGCCGCCTTTTTCATGCCGATTGCAGAGCGTGCCGCGTCTCCGGATCAGCCCATTCCGACGTCTCGACGCGCTCCACGAGCCGTTCCAGCGCCGCCACGATCTCACCGGCATGCGTGTGATGCGGCATGTGCCCGGCCCCGTCCAGCATGACCAGTTCCGCCCGCGGCAGGTCCTTCAGCAGCCCCTCGCAATGAAGGGACGGCCACACGACCGTGTCTTGCGTTCCGGAGACGACCAGCGCCGGCTGGGCAATCTGCGCGTAGCAGGCCGACTGGCGGCGCACCGCCGCTTTCAGGCTGCAAATGTCACGGGCATTGGAGCGGAAACTTCGCGGACGAAACAGCAGCGGCAGACGAACGGCCTCGGCATAATGCGCCGGCGCCGGGTCCGGATGGAACACATGAGCCAGCATCCCCGGCACCAGGCGTTCGCCGACCGGCAATGTCAGCGTCCAGGTAAAGAGCCAGCCGATCACCGGCAGCGCTGCCACGCGGTAGTACCAGTTGATGCCGCCGGGCCAGACATGGCTGACCGGCGCCAGGAAGGCCAGCCCCTTGACCCGGTCTGGAGCCGCCAGACCGAGCGCCGCCGTCACCGCACCGCCGAAGGAATGCCCGACCACGACAGCCCTGTCGACCTCCAGCGCCGCCAATAGGCCCGCAATCAATCTGGCCTGGACCTCCGGTGTTCCGGTGCCACCTGGCTCAGGCTCGGAAAATCCGAGACCCGGCCGGTCGACAAAAAGAAGCGGGAAACGGTGGCGCAGCGCCTTTTCCATCGCCAGTCGCATGTCATAGGAATTGCCGCTCGCCCCGTGAAGGAGTACCAGCACCGGAAAGGCCTCGCGGCCCTTTTCGGCCGGGAGAAAATGATAGTGCAGCCGGACACCGTCGACAGTGGTGAAGGATCCGTCCGGGGTCAGCTCACGGGATATTTGCCGGGTGCGGAAGACTGAATAGGCGAAGGACAGGAAAAGGACGCCAAGGAGGGCAAGCAGAAACAGGTTCATGGGATGGACATAGCATCAAGAGCCGGCCGATCAAGCCTGCGCGGGCAGAACCTTGCCGCGCAGCGGTCAGGTCGCTTCGCCCTCGGCTTCCTTTTCCAGATCCTCGATCGCCTTCGGCGCGTTTTCCAGGCCCGGGTTGACCTCAAGCGCCCGTCTGAACGTGTCCAGAGCCTCTCCCTTGAAGCCGAGGCGCCGCTGGATGATGCCAAGTCCCGAAAGGGCACCCCAGTGACGGGGCTCTAGTGCCAGCACACGCTCGATATCGACCAGCGACTTGCCGAAGTCCTCGCGCATGTAATAGACAGTGGCGCGCCGGTTCCAGCCCTCCGCATAGGAGGGTTTCAGCGTCACCACCACATCGAGCAGATCGAGAGCAAGCGCGGAATCCTCGGCCTGGATCGCCTTGCCGGCCCGCGACATCAGGACGTCGACCGTATCGGACCCCGAGTCCATCCAGAGCATCTGTATCTGGCGTGCGATCGGTGCTGCGGCATCCGCCGTTTCGGCTTCGGCCAATTCGGCGAAGAGCTTGTCGAGACGGGTTTCCTCGTCGGCCGGATCCTCCTCCTCGACGACCACCTGGCCGCCTTCCTCCGGCGGCTCGATGGGCATGGCGTCGAAATCCTCGGCAGACGGCGGGTCGACGTCCGGACCAAGATCGGGGACGGGCTGGGCACCGGCAGACAGAGTGCCGAGCGCAAAGAGAAGGGCAAATACAAAAATCCGCATCCGTCGATTATGGATCGTCGGATGCGGCGGTCAATCGTGGAATTTGACACATCTTCGTGCGCGAGGCTCCGCGCGGCTCTTTCATTCCGGAAAACTGGTCTCTAACCGCTTCTCACAGAATGTTTTTCTGAACCGGCGCGCCGGTAGGCGCACGGGACAAGATCAGCCCTGGCGTGCCTTGAAACGCGGGTTTTTCTTGTTGATGATGTAGACGCGGCCCTTACGGCGAACCATGCGGTTCTCGCGGTGGCGGGTCATGAGCGCTTTGAGCGAATTCTTGATCTTCATATCACTGTCCCCCTAAAGGGCCCTGCTTCTTTAAACCAAATGAGCGCCGAAGGCGCTCACGTTCACTTGGATCGCTCTGGAAGCAGCGGCAGGTCCTGCGCCTGTCTTCAGATCAACCCGCACCTTTCGAAACGTTCGATCGGTGCAATAATGGTGGGCGTGACAGGGATTGAACCTGTGACCCCTTCGATGTCAACGAAGTGCTCTCCCGCTGAGCTACA
>ENA-ORCZ01000549-ORCZ01000549.1-marine-metagenome-genome-assembly--contig:-NODE-549-length-14841-cov-2.619141_pt1 | contig 14841 bp, 12 predicted proteins | sample MGYA00237785_ERZ508519 | MGnify/ENA primary metagenome ERZ508519 (study PRJEB26189, sample SAMN06268790) | marine metagenome | isolation source: Bioluminescent Bay, La Paraguera, Puerto Rico | place...
TAAGCAGCTTCGATGAGACTCGTCTGGAGCAGCTCTACGGTCAGATTTTCTCTACCTACCCGCCGACGGTGGTGTTTCAGGATGTGCTGCTGCCTATCTGGCAGGAGCTGCTTTTGCGACAGGACGAGTTCGGCCGCACCAGCGAGTGGCTGTTTCTCGATGCGTTCCTGCGGGCCCGCGTACTGCAACGCTTGCAACTCTCACGTATTCACTCTGCCGAGCGCGTCCTGCTCGCAGCCATGCCGGGGCAGGGGCGCGAGCTGGAGCTGCTGGTCACCGGGTTGATGCTGAGTGGCGACAGCCTGGCTGTCAGCGTGTTGCCCATTGGCCAGCCCCTCGAGGAACTGGCGCTGGTCTGCGACAAGATGAAACCGCAGGCACTGGTGCTGTTTTCCAACGTTCCCCACCGCGAAGCGCAGTTGCGTCAGCTCAACAAGCTGTCGCTCGGTATCGATTGCCCACTGGCGCTGGCTGGCGAGGCGGCTGAGCTGGCCCGTGAAGCCCTGACCGGATCACCGATAGCCTGCCTGGGCAACTCCGGCAAGCTGATGCAACGGCGGCTACGGCAGTTCCTTGCCGGCCAGCTGGATACCTGATCGAACGAGCGCGTTCCGCGCTCCCGGAGGCGAACCATGACTGCGAGCGGCCTGCCGACCTCCTCACCTCCCGAGCGAGTGACGCTGCCCGGCGGGTTGCAGCTGGGATTCATCGCGCTACCAACCGGCAGCCAGGCCGCCGCGCTGGTGCGTGTGCATGCCGGCTCGCATGACGCGCCAGTACAGTACCCGGGACTGGCGCACTTTCTCGAGCACCTGCTGTTTCTCGGCAGTGAAGCCTACCCGCAGGATCGCAGCCTGATGCCTTTCGTGCAGGGCTGTGGCGGGCAGCTGAATGCGTCGACGCGTGAGCGGCACACCGATTATTTCTTCCAGGTCCCGGCCGATGCGTTTGGCGAGGCGCTCAAGCGATTGCTCGACATGCTGGCCCGTCCGCTGCTCGACCCGGCGGCGCAATTACGTGAGCGGGAAGTCCTGCAAGCGGAGTTCCTCGCGCGCGGCCGCGACCGCGAAACCCTCAGCGATGCCGCAATCGGTACCGCACTGGAATCGCACCCGTTCAGCGCTTTTCACGCCGGCAATCGCGAAACGCTGCCCGTGGAAGAGCCGGCTTTCCAGCAGGTACTGCGCGACTACCATCGACGCTTCTATCATGCCGGGCAGATGGAGCTACTGGTCGCGGCGCCGTGCAGCATCGAGGTCTTGCAGGCCTATCTCGACTGCAGCGAATGCCGGCTGCCCGCTGCGCCGCCGGTCCGGCGAACGGTCCCTCCACTGCCCGCCGGTTCCGGTGCCTCGCTGAGGCTGATGGTCGCCAACGCTCGTCCTTGCCTGATTCTGGCGTTCTCGCTGGACCAGATGCCGGATGCAACCTGCGTGGCGCTGGACCTCCTTGGCACCTGGCTGACATCACAGGCGCCCGATAGCCTGCTGGCCTCGCTGCGCGAGACAGGCTGGTGCGAAACGGCGACGTTGCGCGTGCCTTACTGGCATGAAAATCAGGGCGTGATCAGCCTGGAGTTGCAGCTGACCGGCCAAGGCATGGCCGCCCGTGCGCAGATCGTCGCGGCGGTTCGCGAATGGCTGCGCTTCATGACCGAGCAGGCTGACTGGGGCAGGCTCTGGGATGACTTCGTGCGTATCCGCGAACGAGGCCTGCTGGGCAAGGAGCCCTTGGCGCGCCTGCGCTACTGGATCGATCCCGCTGCCTGGCGACCATCGATCGAGAGCGCTGGCGTGCAGCGCGCATTCGTGGCTCTGGGCTCACGGTTGCAGAGCCAGCCGCCAATCGTGCTGACAGTTACCGACGGGGCCGATGGGCAACAGATTGACTGTTCCGCTGTGCACGGCGGCTTCGCCCTGGCGCTGGGACACGAGCCGCTGCCGAAGATGGAGCCACGCACCTGGCCCTGGCGCCTCCCCGCGGCCAATCGCTGGCTGACGGAGCGACCGACGCCACGCGTGGCATCGGTATTGCCGCCGAGCTTGTGCTGGCTGGAACCTGCCACTGATTCAGGGGGGCAGGCTGCGCTTTACCTTCGCTGGCGCTTTGCCCCGCACGCTCCTGGCGAGTGTCTTTGGCACATAGTGCGGTCAGCGTTGCGGCCCTACCTTGCGGCTGCGACGCAGGCGGGGGTGGAGGTGCGCTTCGAAGACTTTGGCGGCAGCTGGTGTCTGGCGCTGTTCGGCTATGCCGAAGCGCTGCCACTCGTGCTGCAAGACCTGCTTCCGGTACTGCGGGCGCCTTCGCCGGATGCCGTGCGCGAAGGTCTACGCCTGTTCGATGAGGCCCGGTCGCCTTCCGCCGACGAGCTCCTGATTCGCCAACTGATGCGGCGTCTGCCACTGCTGCTGGAGCGGACTGCAGACGAAAGTGGGGTAGCCGAAGGCGAGGCCGATCTTGCTGACGCCTGGCGGCATGCGCACTGGGATGCGTTGGTCATGGGGCTTCCCGCAACACTGAGTGGGCCGCTGCAGGATGTTCTGCAAGCGCTGCCAGGCGTGCCCGAGGTCGCTGTTGTGGGTGCGCTAGGAGACACTTCCGCGCGCTACCTCTGGTCTCGCTTCGGCGACCCTGGCGAGGAAACCGCGCTGGTGCTGTTCTGTCCGTTGCCGACACGCTCAATCGCCATCGAGGCCGGCTGGCGGCAGCTGGCCTCGCTGATGGAAGGGGCGTTCTTTCGCCGCCTGCGTAGCGAATTGCAGCTGGGCTACGCGGTGTTCTCCGGCTTCCGTCAGTTCGGTGAGCACGCCGGTATCGTTTTCGCCGTGCAATCGCCGACGGCTTCGGCTGCGGAAATTCTGCGGCACATCGAGGAGTTTCTCTGCTCCTTCGATTACGCCTTGGGCTCTGCGGGGGCAGACGCGCTCGCGGCTGGCGGTGACTCGGCAGGCGGCTCGACCCAGGATTTGCGTCGCCGCGCCGAAGATAACTGGCAAGCCCAACTGGCCGGGTTGGGGCCGGAGCATCCGGCTGATGTCGCCGCCGCGATGAAGACGCAGGAGCTCCGGGACATCGCCGCACAGCTGCAGGCGCTGCGCAGTGCCGCAGGCGGTTGGCGAGTCATTGCCAACACCGATGCGCCGGATGCGCGCTGGCTACAGCGCTGACATAGCTCGTCTCTCTTTTCGTCGATCCAGTTCATCGCCACTGCATGGCAGTCGGTGTCCGGCACTGCTTTGGGTGTAAGACCCATGGTTCGTTCGGTGGGTGTGGGGGAGGGCATGCTTTGCGTGCAAGACCAGGACCGCGGCGAAAGTACTAGCCTTTCGCCGCTATCGCAGCGTATGTCCACCCATGAGGCCTTTCGATAATCGCTCCCGACACGACTGCGAGTCGTCAATACAGCGGAGAGCGCCATGCACAACAACAAGAAAGCCGTATCAACCCTGCTGCCACTGGCCTTGGCCAGTGCTGTTGCCATGACCGTGAGCCAGTCGGCCATGGCTGAGATCGTGCTCTATGATGAGAACGACACTACCTTCTCCACCGATGGTTACTTCAACACCTTCTACGTCCACAGCGACGTGGAGCGGGACGGCGAGCAGTTCGATCGCAAGCAGTCGCGGGTGAAGATGGGCTTCCTGCCCAACTGGATCGGCTTCAACTTCGGCAAGCAGGTCGGCGACCTCAAGCTGGGCGGCCGCTCCTCGTTCTGGGTGACCATCAACGACAGCGAAAGCAACGGCACCGAAACCGGTATCGACGTTCGTCAGTTCTACGCTACCGCCGGCAACGAGCAGTGGGGTGAAGTGCTGTTCGGTAAGGACTTCGGTCTGTTCGGGCGCTCCAATATCCTGCTCGACGAGATGCTCAGCGGCTACGGCCAGGTCAGCGACCCCCTGGGGCTGGTCGATGGCGGCGGCGTCTCCTTCGGCAACATCGGTACCGGCTACCCGTACCCGTTCCCGACCTCGCAGATCACCTACCGCTCGCCAAAGATGAACGGTCTGCGCATCGCTGCGGGCATCATGGATCCGGTAGATACCACCGACGACACCAGCACCGCGTTGGATAAGGCCTACCAGGAAGCCCCGCGCTTCGAAACCGAGGTGACTTACGAGTTCGAACTGGGTGGTACCCAGTTCTACACCTGGATCAACGGCATGCAGCAGAGTTCGGACAATACCGACAGCAGCATCGAGAAAGTTGACTCCAAAGGCTTGGGCTATGGCGTACAGGCCAAGATGGGCAACCTGTCGCTGACCGCCTCCGGCTTCCAGGCCGAGGGCATCAACCCGTTCTTCACCAACAATGCTGGCGAGGCGCTGCTGCGTGAAGTGGATAGCGACGGCTACCTGCTGCAAGGCTCCTACCGCTTCGGCAAGAACCGCCTGGCATTGTCCTACGGTCAGACCAAGGACGATGGCAACGGTCTGGGCAGTGAAGCAGATTACGAAACCCGCGGCATCGCGCTGTTCCACAGCATCAACGACAACCTGACCCTGGTCGCCGAGCTGAACCAGTTCGAGATCGAAGGCAAGGACACCCCGACGCTGGACGAGGAAACTCGCACCTTCGCAGTGGGTGCGGCGCTGAGCTTCTAAGCTGAGTACAGGGCGCGGATGGCAGCCGAACCGTAGGTCGCGTCATCCGTTGCGATGCAGTGGTAGGTACGTTGATCGTCCCCACGCCCTCGATGCAGAGCTAACCGCTGCATCCTGAAAGGCTGGCCCCCGCGAGGGGGGTCAGCCTTTTTCGCTATCTGACAGGCTGAGACGAGCACTGTCGGCAGGGGAACTGTTGCTAGCCCGCGTTGTTTCGTCGCGATGCTACCTAGGCAGGCCTTTACCGGTACTCAAGTAGCATTTTCGGGCCATATGCCCTGGCCAAGAATGGGGTCATCCGATTCAGGTGGTGCGGGGTATCGTGCGTGACCGAACAACAAGGCGAAGTTATCCGCACCGCGATGTCCGAGGCCCGGCTGCCCGAGACGGTGGCCCAGGACCTGGCGCGCCAGCTGATGCATCCGCATCTGGGCTTCGTGCTGTTCTTCTGTTCGGCGGAATACGATCTTCCGGCGCTGGGCGATGCGCTGCGCCAGTACTTCGGCGGCGTGCGTCTGGTCGGTTGCACCTCGGCGGGCGAGATCACCTCCCAAGGTTACGGCCGCAGCTGCGTGACGGCGGTCGGATTCGACCATCGGAGCTTTTCCATCGCCTGCGAGCTGATCGACGAGATGGATCGCTTCAGCTTGATCGAGGCGCAGCAACTGGTCGAACGCCTGGGTAGCGACTGCCGCAGCAACTCGCTGGCGCCGATCAAGGATCACAGCTTCGCGCTGACCTTGCTCGACGGGCTGTCAAGCCGCGAGGAGGTTGTGCTGTCCGCGCTCAGCGCGGCCTTCGGCAGCATTCCGCATTTCGGCGGTTCGGCCGGCGACGACAATCACCTGAGCGACACCTACGTCTATTACGACGGCCGCTTCTACAGCGGTGCGGCCATCGTGGTGCTGATCAACACCTGGCTGGATTTCGAGGTGTTCACCACCCACCACATCCTGCCGCTCGAAGACAAGCTGGTGGTGACCCGCGCCGACAGTACCAGTCGACGGGTCTACGAGCTGAACGCCGAGCCGGCCGCCGAGGAATACGCACGGCTGATCGGCGTGCCGGTCAGCGATCTCGATCATCGGCTGTTCGCCGCCCATCCGCTGGCGGTGCGAATCAATGAGCACTACTACGTGCGTTCGATTCAGAAGGTCAACGAGGACATGAGCCTGACCTTCTATTGCGCCGTGGAGAACGGCATCGTGCTGACCGCCATGGAGCCGGGGCCGCTGATGCCGAACCTGGAAGCATTATTCGAGCGACTGGAACAGCGCCTCGGCCCACCGCTGCTCACGATCGGCTGTGATTGCTTCCTTCGCCGCCTGGAAATCGAGGCCAACGATACCAGCGAACAGACCTCGGCTTTTCTCCGACGCCAGCAGGTGATCGGCTTCAACACCTACGGAGAGCAGTTCAATGGCATGCATATCAACCAGACCTTCACCGGCGTCGCCATTGGCCGACCGGGAGGCCGGGCAGGTCGCTGAGCTGCTGGCGCGCCAGGCTGAACTCGAGCGCGAAAACCTCAAGCTCAAGCGCATCAACGCTGCGCTGATCGAACGCGTCGAATCCAGCGGTGCCGGCCGTGATGCCTCCTACGCCGCCTTCCAGCACTCGGTGGAACTGGCCGAGCAGGTGCGCGAGCGCACCGATGCGCTGAATCAGGCGATGGCCGAGCTCAAGGGCAGCAATCAGTTGCTCAGCGATGCGCGGTTGCGCGCGGAAACCGCCCACCAGCACCTGGTCGATGCCATCGAGAGCATTTCCGATGCCTTCGTGTTGTTCGACCGCGACCAGCGCATCGTCCTGTTCAACCGCCGCTTCAAATCGCTTTGGACACGCACCCGCGCGCGCATCAATGCCGGCACGCGCCTGGCCGAAGTGCGGCGCATGGCCGAAAGCACCGGCCTCATCGTAGAGGAGCACCGTGGCAAGGGCGATGAGCCCACGGTGTACCGCCTGAACAACGGGCGCTGGGTGCAGGTCAGCGAGCGCCCGACCCGCGAAGGCGGCCTGGTGATTCTCTACACCGACATCACCGAGGTGAAGGTCAGCGAAACCATGCGCCGCGAGCAGGCGCTGGCGCAGAAGTCGCGTCTGCTGCAGCGTGCGGTGGACAACCTGTCCCAGGGCGTGGCGATGGTCAGCGCCGAGGGTGCACTGGAGCTGTGGAACCGGCGCTTCCTCGAGCTCTGCGGGCTGGCGCCGATCGAGGCACATAGGCCGTTCGAAGAGGTCATGGCCGACAGCGAGCTGACCCTGCTCACACCCAACAGCCGTGACGCCCGCGGCCGGCCGATTCGCGAGCTGGAACAGCGCCTGTTCGACGGCCGCGTGCTGGAAATTCGTACCCACGCGCTGCCCACTGGCGGCTTCGTCAATACCTTCACCGACATCACCGAGCGTTACCGCCATGCCGAGGCGCTGCGCGAGAGCGAGCGCTGGATTCGGCTGATAACCGACCATGTGCCGGCGTTGATCGCCTACGTTTCGGCCGATCTCACCTACGAGTTCACCAACAAGGTCTACGAGGAATGGTACCGCTGGCCCAGCGACGGCATGCTCGGCCAGTCGCTGCGCGAGGTGCACAGCGGCGAGCACTGGCGGCAACTGGAGCCCTACATCGATCGCGCACTGTCGGGCGAGAGCGTCAGCTTCGAGATGGCCGAGCGCAACCATGCCGGCCAGCAGCGCTACATGCTGCGCTCCTATGTACCGAACCGGCAGGCCAATGGCGAGGTGGCCGGCATCTTCGTGCTGATTCAGGACATCACCGATCGCCGGCGCACCGCCGAGGCGTTGCACCAGGCCTATCAGAATCTCGAACAGCGGGTGCGTGAGCGCACCGCCGAGCTGACCAGCCTCAACGATCAGCTGCTGCGAGAGATCGACGAGCGCAGCCATGTCGAGGCGCGTTTGCGCGAAGCCAAGCGCGAGGCGGAAGTGGCCAACCTGTCCAAGACCAAGTTCCTTGCCGCGGTCAGTCATGACCTGCTGCAGCCGCTCAACGCCGCCCGGCTGTTCACCAGCGCCTTGCTGGAACAGCCGGGCACGTCCAGCAGCGGGTTGATCCGCAACATCAGCAATTCACTGGAGGACGTGGAGAACCTGCTCGGCACGCTGGTCGATATTTCCAAGCTGGATGCCGGCGTGATCAAACCGGATATCGCCCCGTTCGCTGTCAGTGAGCTGCTCGAGAACCTGGCCATGGAGTTTCGCCAGATCGCCGGGGCCGAACAGCTGCAGTTGGACTTCATTCCCTGTTCGGCGCTCGTGCGCAGCGATATCCAGCTCTTGGCGCGCATCCTGCGCAACCTGCTGACCAACGCAATTCGCTACACGCCCAAAGGACGCGTACTACTGGGCTGTCGCCGGCACCGGCAGAGCCTGTCCATCGAAGTTTGGGATACCGGTGTCGGTATCGCCTCGGACAAGCTCGAGGAAATCTTTCAGGAGTTCAAGCGCGGGGAGGGCGTGCGTCCCAACCAGGATCGCGGCCTCGGTCTTGGCCTGGCCATCGTCGACAAGATCGCGCGCATGCTCGGCCATCGCATCCGGGTCAGTTCGCACCCAGGGCGCGGCTCGTGTTTCGCCATCGACGTGCCACTGGCCAAGCGCGCACCCAAGGCGCGGCCGGAGCCAAGCACCACGGAGCTGGTGCTGCAGCGGCTGCAGGGTGCCCGGGTCTGGGTGCTGGACAACGACACGGCGATTTGTGCGGGTATGCGCACGCTGCTGGAAGGCTGGGGCTGCAAGGTGATTACGGCGCTGTCCGAGGAAGACCTGGCGCGGCAGGTGGACAACTTCCATGCCGAGGCCGACCTGATGATCGCCGACTACCACCTTGACAATGGCCACACCGGCATCGATGTGGTGGCCACCGTCAATGCGCGACGTGCCAGCCCGCTCCCGGCCTTGATGATCACTGCCAACTACAGCAACGAGCTCAAGCAGCAGGTCCGCGAGCTCGGCCATATGCTGATGCACAAGCCGGTGCGGCCGATGAAGCTGAAGACCGCCATGTGCCACATGCTCGAGCACGGTACGGCAAGCTAGGGACAGGGATGATCAGCGCAGTGTTGCGCGCCTGATCAGCGGCAAAGGATTTGGTCTTAGCGCGACCATATCCCGCGTCCCGGTAGCCGCTCGCGATCGTGTGGGCGATCCAGGCCGAGCAGTGGCCCTTGCGGGACGATGCCGTTGGCGTTGATCTGCCGGTGGCTGGCGTAGTAATGGTTCTTGATGTGGGTGAAATCCACGGTCTCGGCAATCCCCGGCCACTGGTACAGCTCGCGTAGCCAGTTCGACAGGTTCGGATAATCCTCGATACGGCGCAGATTGCACTTGAAGTGGCCGTGATACACCGCATCGAAGCGGATGATGGTGGTGAACAGGCGCCAGTCGGCTTCGGTCAGGTACTCCCCGGTCAGGTAGCGCTGCTTGCCCAGGCGTCGTTCCAGCCAGTCGAGCTCGCGGAACAGGTCGTCGAAGGCTTCCTCGTAGGCGTCCTGCGTCGTGGCGAAACCTGCGCGGTAGACACCGTTGTTGATCGCCGGATAGATCCGCGCATTCAGTGCATCGATTTCGCCATGCAGCGCCTCCGGGTAGAAATCCAGCGTAGAGCCGGTCAGCTCGTCGAAAGCGTCATTGAAGATGCGGATGATCTCGGCCGACTCGTTGTTGACGATGCACTGGCGCTCGCGATCCCACAGAACGGGAACGGTGACCCGGCCCGAGTACTTCGGATCGTCACGGCTGTAGCGCTGATGCAGGTAGTCGAGGTCGTCCAATGCATCGCCGCTGGAGCCGGTGGACTTGTCGAAGGTCCAGCCGTGCTCGGCCATCAGCCAGCTGACCACCGAGACATCGATCAGCGGCTCGAGGCCCTTGAGCTTGCGGTAGATCAGCGTGCGGTGCGCCCACGGACAGGCGAGTGAAACATAGAGATGGTAGCGACCTGCCTCGGCCTTAAAGCCGCCCTGGCCGTCGGGCCCGGGCGCGCCGTCGGCGGTGACCCAGTGCCGGCGCTTGGCCTGTTCGCGTTCGAATTGTCCGTCGCGGCTTGCGTACCAGCGGTCGTGCCACTGGCCATCGATCAGTAGTCCCATGGTGCCCTCCTGTTACGGAATAGGAGGCCAGTCTAGGAAGCATCGTTCGATCGATGTGACCGAATGGCGGGTTAATCCTATCGCTTAAATCGATGAATGGCGGCTGTGCCAGTAACCACGCGCCTGCTCGAACGCTGCGTTCCGCGTCGCGCCAAGGCCTCGCAGAGCCAGGGCCATGGTGGCGATCACGGCGAGTTCGCCATAGGCATCTTCTTCGCGACCTTCCCACACGGCCAGTAGCTGCCGAGGGTCCAGCTGCGCCGGTTTCACATGGCGGCGCTCGGACAATGCCGGCCATTCTTCGTCCCAGGGCAGCCCTCCAGTGGTGCCGTAGAGATGGGAGATATTGTCCGGATTCATCTCGACCTCACCGCCTTCGCCCTTGATGACGATGGTGTGGTCGCCGAGCAATGTGCTGGCCTGGCGGTGCGTGTCCTGATAGCCGGGGTGGAAGATACTCTGCAGACCGCAGCGTGCGCCGAGCGGGTTGAGCAGGCGCGCCAGCGAGTGGATTGGCGAGCGCAGGCCGAGCAGGTTGCGCATGTCGATCATGCGCTGCAGCACGGGCATCCAGGCACCCAGCGGAATGAACGCAAGATTGCTCTGGTCCAGTGCAGCGCTGACCTGTTGCCAGTTCTCGCAGCCACGGATGCCCAGCAGCTCAAGCTGCTGTTCGCTATAGATGCGCCCGGCGGTGTGGGCGCCACCGCCGTGCATGAGGATGCGCACGCCGTTGGCTGCCAGGCACTTGGCTGCCAAGAGATACCAGGGCAGGTGGCGCTTCTTGCCGGCGTAGCTTGGCCAGTCGAGGTCGACGGCCATCGTCGGTGCCTGCACCCGTTCGCGTACCGCTTCGGTGAAGCCGGCCAGCTCGTCGGCGCTTTCTTCCTTGTGCCGCAGCAACATGAGGAAAGCACCGAGCTGGGCCTCCTCGACCTTGCCGTCGAGCAGCATGCCCATGGCTTCGCGGGCTTCTTCACGCGTCAGGTCGCGGGCGCCACGCTTGCCTTTGCCAAGGATGCGCACATAAACGGCGAATGGGTGTTCGGCTGGAGTTTCAAGGTTCATAGGCAATTGCTCGGTTTCGGCAGCCCCGCCAGCTTGGCGGCCAGTTTGGCGGGGGTGCCCTTGAACAGGCGGTTGAGGTGCATGCTGTTGCCTTTTTCCGCGCCGAGTTTGAGCGCAGCGTACTTGATCAGCGGTCGCGTGGCCGGGGAGAGCTGGAACTCGGTATAGAAGGCGCGCAGCAGATGAATGATCTCCCAATGCTCGGCTTCGAGGGCCAGTTCCTCCCGGGCCGCCAGGGCCTCCGCCACGGCTTCGTTCCAGTCGCTCAGATCGACCAGAAAACCGTCCTGGTCCAGCGCGATCTCGCGCCCTTCGACGATCAGGCTCATAACCAGCTGTTGACCCGCGGATAGCGACAGGTCAGTTCGACGAAGCCGGGATAGTCCAGCAGCTGGACGCGCGGCGGCAGGGCGGCGATCGCGCGGGCCTGCATGTCTTCTTCCAGGGCGAACAGGGCCACCTGCTTGGGCAGCTGCTCCAGCGCCTGGCACGGTTGGCTGCCGGGCTGTAGCGCATAGGTGGCGTCACCGGTCAACAGCAGGGCGTCGGCGTCGCCCAGCAGCGGCAGGCAACTGGCGAAGCGGCTGTCGCTGAACGGCGAATGAGAAAGCAGGTGCAAAGTAGCCATCAGATCGTGATCACATGGTCGTAGCGGTTGATCAGGGTGCGCAGGCCGGCATCGTCGAGGATATCGACCGGCAGTGCCAGCGCCGATTCGGCGAGGTTGCGCTCGCTGAGACTGCGTCGTGCGGCGAACAGGGCATCGATGCCGAACAGTGGCAGTGCCTGCAGATTCGCAGTCAGATCCTTCTGCTCGACGGATGCCGCCTGCTGCGCGGCGGCGAGCTGGAATACGCCGTCGTCGAGGAACAGCATTCCCAGCGGCAGCTCGAAGGCGCCGCCCGCCAGCACGATGTCCAGCGCCTCGCGGGCGGATGGGCCGGACCAGGGTGCCTGGCGGCTGATGATGAGCAGGGAGCGCGCCATCAATGACCTCCGAAGCAGACGAGTCGATCGGCTTGCTGCGCCGCTTCATGCAGTTGGCCCAGGCCGGACAGCTCCCAGCCGGCTGCAAGGTTTGCCGCGGGTCGCTGATAACGCTGCGCCTCGCCGGCATCCAGCACGCCGCGCCGCAAACCCGCGGCGATGCAGACCACGCCGTCCAGCTGGTTAGCGCTGACGAAACGACTCCATTCGGCCGCCACGTCCAGCTCATCCTGGGCCGCGACGATGTTCGCCGAGGCGCTGTGCACGCCGTCCTGATAGAAGAACAGGCGGCTGATCTCGTGGCCGCCAGACAGCGCGGCTTCGGCGAAGCGCAGCGCGCGACGCGCGGCCGGTGAGTGGGGCGGGGCGAACAGGGCGATTACGAATTTCATCGGGGCACCATTGCGAAACAGCCGACATGATACGCCAGCCAAGCGGATGAAGAATCCGTCGGCGCCCATTCCGGCGCTCGTCGGGGGAAAAGGCACGCCAGATTGCCGAGCAACGTAGCTGGTCCGAGAGCGGCCGGCCGGGCCAGCATTGCTCGGGTCTTCGCTACTCCGGTAGATTGGCCGGCTTTCTGCCCTTACCGGGCCTGGCTGTCTGGATATCCCATGTCTGTAGCCGACACTTCCGCTTTGCCTGATTCCGTCTACCGCCAGCCTGGCTTTCTGCCGTTTCTGATCAGTCGCGTGCTGGCCATGTTCGCCGTGCAGATCCTCGCCGTCGTGGTGGCCTGGCAGGTGTACGACATGACTCGCGATCCGCTGTCGCTGGCCTATGTCGGCCTGGCGCAGTTCGTCCCGATGTTCCTGCTGCTGATGCCTGCCGGCGACCTGATCGATCGCTACGATCGCAAGCGCATCCTCGCCCTGAGCTGGGCGCTCGAGGCAATCTGCGCGGCGGCTCTGCTGTGGCTCTCGCTGAGCGGCGGGGCGGTGCCGAGCTTCTATATCGTGTTGGTGTTCTACGGCTGCGCCCGTGCTTTCACCGGACCGGCGTTGTCCAGCCTGTTGCCGCAGATCGTGCCGCGCGAGCGCCTGGCTGCAGCCATCGCCGCCAACAGCATGATCGTCCGCGGCTCCACTATCGCCGGCCCGGTGTTCGGCGGAGGCCTGTACGCAATGGGTGGCGGTGGGCTGACCTATGCGGCTTGCCTGCTGTTCTTCCTCGCGGCAATCGTGCTGTTGCAACGGGTACCGGTGCGCTACGGCGAGGCCATGCGGGCGCTGGAGGCCACGGCATGGCAGCGCTTCACCGCAGGCGTCCGCTTCATTCGCTCGCGGCCGATCATCCTCGGCACCATCTCGCTGGACCTGTTCGCCGTGCTGCTCGGCGGTGTGGTCGCGCTGTTGCCAATCTACGCCCAGGAGGTGCTGGACGTCGGCCCGACCGGCCTCGGTGCACTGCGCAGCGCCATGGCGCTGGGTGAGGTGATGGTGGGCTTCTACCTGAGCACGCGGCCGTTCAACCGCCATGTCGGCATGACCATGTTCATTGCCGTGGCGGTGTTCGGCCTCGCCAACATGGTCTTCGCGCTATCCAGCCTGTTCTGGCTGTCGTTCGCCGCGCTGTTCCTCGCCGGAGGTGCGGACATGGTGAGCATGTACATCCGCTCGTCGCTGATCCAGTTCTCCACGCCTGACGCCATGCGTGGACGCGTCAATGCCGTGAACATGCTGTTCATCGGTTCGTCCAACGAGCTCGGTGAGTTCCGCGCTGGCACCAGTGCCGCCTGGCTCGGTGCGGTACCGGCGGCACTGCTGGGCAGCTTCTGCACGCTGGCGGTGACCGGCAGCTGGATGCTCGGCTTCAGAAGCCTGCGACAGGTAGATCGCTTCGAGGATGCCGCGCCAGAGGTTCAGGCCTCGCGCGCCGGCTGAAACGCGACGGATTGACCGCCCAAACGAAAACACCCTGCGAAAGCGTTGCCTTCGCAGGGTGTCGCATTGCTCGCCGAGGCGGGCAGGTTCAGCGCTGAATCAGTCGTCGCCGCCGAAGATGCCCAGCAGCTGCAGGAGGCTGATGAACAGGTTGTACAGCGAAACGAACAGGCCGATGGTGGCCATGATGTAGTTGCGCTCGCCACCATGGATGATCGCGCTGGTCTGGAACAGGATGCAGGCCGAGGAGAAGAGCACGAAACCTGCGCTGATCGCCAGCTGCAGCCCGGTGATCTGGAAGAAGAGGCCCGCCAGCATCGCACCGATCAGCACGAAGAAACCGGCAGTGATGAAGCCGCTGAGAAAGCTCATGTCCTTGCGGGTGATCAGCACGTAGGCCGACAGCCCGAAGAACACCAGTGCGGTCATCGACAGCGCCGAGCTGATCAGCTCACCACCGTTGGCCAACCCCAGGTACATGTTGAGGATCGGGCCGAGCGTATAGCCCATGAAACCGGTCAGGGCGAAGGTGGAGACCAGGCCCCATGCCGAGTTGCGCAGCTTGGCGGTGAGGAAGAACAGGCCATAAAAGCCGATCAGTACCACGAAGATATTCGGGTAGGCCGCGTTGGCCTGCATGGCCAGGTAAGCCACCAGGCCGCTGAACGCGAGCGTCATGGCCAGCAGCCCGTAGGTGTTGCGCAGGACCTTGCTGACCTCACGCTGTTCGACCTGCGTGTGGCTAAGCGCGTATTCGTGTTCGTGCATGGCGACACTCCTTGGATGAATTCAAGCCTGAGACGATTTGTCCCGGATCATAACAGAGGCAAGTTGGATGCCTAGCATCAGTGTTTGACAGTGTATTTCTATCCGGTACTATTGCGCCCGCTTTATCCGGAAGTGTGGCCGAGTGGTTGAAGGCAGCGGTCTTGAAAACCGCCGAAGGGGAGACCCTTCCCAGAGTTCGAATCTCTGCGCTTCCGCCATCTGCAATCCTGGAGGCCCCGTATTCCGGGGCCTTCAGCGTTTCTGGGGTGCCGAAAAGAGCATGTTTTTGGTCGCAGTTTGGTCCCGTCAGCACCTGACTTTTCCCGACCCCCTGAGTCGAGCCCGACGTTCCGTTTGGTGCCTCTCTCACCGCGTGCCCGTGATATCTCCATCCGGCTTGTGGCGCTGTTGGCAATCGGG